>OGGZ01001946.1_pt1 | contig 15555 bp, 9 predicted proteins | sample 1571371 | NCBI WGS metagenome assembly OGGZ01 (sample SAMEA2582025, study PRJEB24529) | metagenome | biome: Human gut stool | place: China | collected 2011
CTTCCCGTTTTTGGGAAGGCTCCCCGGCGGATTTTTGTTTATATCGCGGCGATTTTGCTTTACAAGGCAACAGACACCGCAGCCGATACCGAACGGCACGAGGAACGGCACACCGCAATGTGCGGTTTTCTTTATGGCGTTCTGCGGCTCTGCCTTAGTTGGGCGCGGTACTCGGCGGGGGTGATGCCGTACAGTGCGCGGAAACTCTTTAAAAAGCTGCTGTAATTTGCAAAACCGCTGGCGGTGCAGGCGTCCAGCACACCGGTGCCGTCGGCGAGCTCGTTGCGGCAGTGCTGCATACGCAGGTTGGTCAGATACCCGTGTATACTTTCCAGCGTGTACTCTTTGAACACGCGGGACAGGTGCTCCCGGCTGGTGTAGGTGTACTTTGCCAGCTGGGCCACGGTCAGATGTGGGTCGGTGTAGTTGGCCTGAAGGTAAGCAACCGCCTTGGCGACGAGCAGACTGGTGGCCGAGGGCGGCGGGGCATTGTGCCGCCGGGTCACAACTTGGCTGATCAGCAAAATCAGCTCCGTGACTTCGCAGCATTGCACGGTATCGCGTATTTTTTCATCGAGATATACGGTCTGGGCCATCCGCTCCAGCAGACCGCGGAAGTCCCACTGCGTGACGGCGTCAGTGTCCAGAATGACAGGATTCCCCGACCAGACATGCCGCGGCAGGCCGCTTTGCGCCCAGGCACGCTCCCAGATGCCGGGAGCTATCTGCACGACGAGCCGCTCCGAGGTCGTGTCCGTGATGTTGAACTTGCCGGAGTGGTACATCTCGCCCGGGAACAGTATCAGCTCCCCCAGGTGCAAATCGTAGACACTGCCGTCGACGGAGTAGCGCACGCTGCTGCCCGCCACCGGCAGTATCATCTCATAATACGGGTGGGAGTGAACCACCGACTGGACATTCTCCCGGTTTGTATACAGGCCCACGACAACCTGACCGTCCTGCAGGGCGGCACTGGCATCCTCCTGCGTCAGAATGGAATCCACGTAATGCGGCATTTTTTGCAGGATCATGAGCGACTCCTCCTGTCAAGGCAACACCGCACAATTCCCGCCTAACGGCTTAAGCACCGCTCCGGCGGATCTCCGCGCCAAGAGCCGCCGCAAGCGGCGGTTGCGCTCCGAAGCGCCTCGCTGCGGCTCGGTGTGCGGCACGGCATCTGCGTTGCCAAAATGCTCGATAATACACAAAGTATTATCTGCGCTTTTGGCTTAGCAGCTGCCGCACCTCGCTCGCCGTATCGGCACTTAGAATTATGCGGTATTGCCTTAAATTTTGTCTTTGCCACGATTATATCACATTTTGCGACATTTGCATTACAAATACGGAAGAAATTTTGTGAAGGATTTGTTATTATAAAGGCGAAGAAGGGCACAATGTGCAGATTGAACAAAATATATTATGTAATTTTGTACAATATGCGCATTGTCTGCCAAATAACAAGTTCTACCATTCAATTATACGCAAAATAGAAAGGAGAAAATCTATGAAAGTGTGCTACACCGGCGGCGCTGTCAAGGACTGCGGAAGCTATTATTCCGTAGCCACCAACGCTGTAGAGCTGCGCATCTGGTTCCTGACCGACGATATACTGCGCATCCGCGCGGGCTTTGACGGCGACTGGGATGAAGCCTCCTACAGCCTGACCATGACCGCATGGGAGTCCCGCACCGACGAGCTGATGAAGGACTGCCGCAAGCGCGTCCAGTCCGCCGCCGCAGCCCTGACCGACGGCGACAGACAGGCCGTTATCCAGGGTGCGCGTCTCAAGGTCGTCATCGAGAAGGCACCGTTCCGCATCATGGTCTATGATAAGGACGGCAGCCTGCTGCACGCCGACATTCCCGACCTGGCCTACCGCGAGGACAGCAACCACCGCCGCATCCACGCCAGCCAGATCGAGGCAGACGACTGCTTCTACGGCTTCGGCGAGAAATCCGGCGAGATCAACAAGGCCGAGAAATACATGAATATGGCTCCCGGCGACGCCATGGGCTACAACGCCAAGGAGACGGATTCCCTCTACAAGCACATTCCGTTCTATATCCGCCTGAACCGCGGCACGAAGCAGGCTGTCGGCTACTTCTACCACAATACCGCCGAGTGCGATTTCAACATGGGCCGCGAGAAGCGCAACTACTGGCACCGCTACTCGTCCTACCGCACCGACGCGGGCGACATTGACCTGTTTTTGATCGCAGGCCCGTCCATCCGCGAGATCATCGAGCGCTATACCGACCTGACCGGCAAGAGCGTCATGCTGCCGAAGGCCGCGCTGGGCTACCTCGGCAGCTCGATGTACTACCCCGAGCTGCCCGAGAACAGCGACGATGCCGTGCTGGACTTCATCGACACGACCCGCGAGGAAGGCATCCCTGCCGACGGCTTCCAGCTGTCCAGCGGCTACTGCGCCGTTGAGACCGCCGAGGGCATCAAGCGCTGCACCTTCACATGGAACCACAAGCGCTTCAAGGACCCGGCAGACTGGTTCGCCCAGATGGAAAAGCGCGGCATCGTTGTCTCGCCCAACATCAAACCCGGTATGCTGCTCGTCCATCCGCTGCTGAACGAGATGAAGGAAAAGGGCATGTTCCTGCCCGCCGCCGACGACAATGCAGGTCTTGACGGTCTGGCTGTCGGTACCTGGTGGGGCGGCCCCGGCCTGTTTGTGGACTACACGAAGGAATCCACCCGTCTGCACTGGAAGCAGTACATCAAGGATGCGCTGCTGAAATACGGCTGCCGTTCCATCTGGAACGACAACTGCGAGTATGACTCCCTCGTTGACAAGGACGCAAAGGTTTACTTTGAGGGCAAGGGAAGCACGATTGGCACGATGAAGCCGGTCATGAGCAACCTGATGTGCCAGCTGTCCAACGAGGCCATCGAGGAGTATGACCCCGACTGCCGCCCGTTCTCGGTCTGCCGTTCCGGTCATGCGGGCATCCAGCGCTATGCGCAGGTCTGGGCCGGTGACAACCTGACCCACTGGGATACCCTGAAATACAACATCGCCACGATTCTGGGCATGGCGCTCTGCGGCGTGTCCAACCACGGCTGCGACATCGGCGGCTTCTTCGGCCCCGCGCCGGAGGGCGAGCTGTTCGTGCGCTGGGTGCAGAACGGCATCTTCCAGCCGCGCTTCTCCATCCACTCCACGAACACCGACAACACCGTCACCGAGCCGTGGATGTACAGCGACAAAAAGCAGTACATCAAGGACGCTATTGACTTCCGCTATAAGCTCAGCCCGACGCTGTATTCCCTGATGGAGCGCGCGCATGAGAACGGCCTGCCCATCTGGCAGCCGACGTTCAGCGTTTTCCAGAACGACCCGGCCACCTACGATGAGGGCGTGGACTTCATGTTCGGTGATTCTCTGCTGGTTGCGAACGTCGTTGAAAAGGGCCAGACCGTCCGCCCGGTCTACCTGCCCGCGACCGAGAACGAAAACGAGCGGTTCTACGACTTCTACACCCGCGAGGAATACGCCCCCGGCCAGACGATTGAGGTGCCGGTTGATATTGCCAGCATCCCGCTGTTTGTGCGCAGCGGTGCCATTCTCCCGATGAGCGGCAACAAGCTGCACAACCTGATGACCGAAAAGACCACCGCGCTGGACATCCTGATGGCCCCCGATGTGGATTCCGAGTTCACGCTGTACGAGGATGACGGCCACACGAACGATTACCGCAAGGGCGCGTATCTCAAGACGAAGATCGCCGTCAAGGCAGGCGTTAAGACCGTCGTGACCTTCACGAATGAGGGCAGCTACGAGACCGCCGTCGAGAGCATGTACCTCGATATGATCCACCGCGAGAAGTCCCCGTTCTATGTGCAGGTGGACGGCAAAGAGCTGCCGCACTTCCTGCACCGCCGCAAGTTTGAGGAGGCCGAGAGCGGCTGGTACTACAGCCAGCGCCTCAAGAGCGTCCAGATCAAGTACCCCAACCCCAAGAAGGATCACGAGGTACTTGTCTCGTTCGAACAGTTTGATTTGATCGGGATGTAACCCGGCTTCTTGCCTCCCCTGGCAGGGAAGGTGCCCCGTAGGGGCGGAGGGGTTGAACCTTGCCGCAGCCCGAAATATTTCGGGTAATAGCACGGTTCTCTCCCCCAGCCGCTGCGGCGGCAGCCCCCTCTCAGAGGGGGCCAAGGGGAAAACGGCATACATACAAGAAGGAGAAATACTATGTTCAAAAAATTCGCAGCATTGGCTGCTGCGGCTGCGCTCAGTCTGGGTGTTATGACCGGCTGCGGCGCGTCCGGCACCACCGCCGACTCCACCGGCTACAGCGCCGAGAATCCGCTGGTGCTGACTCTGGCCCACGGCCTGTCCGAGACCCACACTGTCCACATCGCCATGACCCAGTTCGCGGACGAGGTCGCTGAAAAGACCGATGGCCGCATCCAGGTCAAGATCTTCCCCAACGGCCAGCTCGGCAGCGAGAACGAGAACCTTGAGCAGCTGCAGGCCGGCGTTATCGCCATGACCAAGGTTTCTGCACCCGGTCTGGCTACCTACAACGATGCCTTCAACACCTTCGGCCTGCCCTATATCTTCAACGATACCGATGACTTCTACCATGTCATGGACTCGCAGGAGATGCAGGACTTCTTCCTCTCCACCGGTGACGACGGCTTTGTCACGCTGACCTATTACACCTCCGGCGCACGCTCCTTCTACACGAAGGACCGCGCCATCCGCACGCCCGCCGACCTGAAGGGCCTGAAGATCCGCGTGCAGGATATGAAGAGCCAGACCGACATGATGAGCTATCTGGGCGGCATTCCCGTCGCCATGTCCTACGGTGACGTTTACACCTCGCTGCAGACCGGCATCATTGACGGCACCGAGAACAACGAGACCGCCCTGACCACCGGCAAGCACGGCGAGGTCTGCAAGGTCTACTCGGTGGATCAGCACGCCATGATCCCCGACGTCCTCATCATGAGTGAGAAGGTCTGGGAGACCATCAGCCCCGAGGATCAGGAAATCATTCTGGAGGCCGCCCACGATTCCACCGATGCCCACAAGGTCATGTGGGACACCGCTGTGGAGGAGGCCGTCAAGGAAGCACAGGAGACGATGGGCGTTGAGTTCGTCTATGACGTCGACAAGGAAGCCTTCCGCGAGGCAACCCAGCCCATGATCGAAGCCTACGAGGAGCAGTATCCCGGCGTCAAGACGCTGCTGGATACCATCGACGCCGCAAGAGGGGAGGAGTAAGCCATGAAAAACACCTTTGCTGCCATCAAATTCTGGATGGACAAAATTTTGAGCATTGCCTGTGCCGTACTGCTTACCTTTATGACGGTGCTGGTTCTGATTCAGGTTTTCTCCCGCTATATCCTCAACAGCCCCGTGGCTTTCACCGAGGAGCTTGTCCGCTACAGCCTGATCTGGACCGGCTTCATCGGCGCGGCCTACGCCTTCTCCACCCGGGAGCACATGTCCCTGACCCTCATCCGCGACAAATTCACCGGCAAGGCGCACACCGCCCTGCTGGTGGTCATAGATGGTCTGATTCTGCTGATGGCCATCTTCGTATTCACTATCGGCGGCTTTAAGCTGGCTGTCTCTGCCAGCCGCGAGTTCTCGGCCCTGCTGGGTATTCCCCGCAGCCTGGTTTACTCCATCGCCCCGATTTCCGGCGTGTTCATCGTCCTGGCGCAGATCATCAACATCTATGAGGACGTCACCGGCGAAAAAGTTGAATCCAAGGAGGGTGCAGACAAATGAGTATCACCATTACCACCGTTATCCTGTTCGCCGTGTTCGGCGTGCTGCTGTTCCTCGGCGTGCCTATCTCCATCAGCATTGTGGCGTCGTCTATCGTGACCGCCATGTCCACCCTGTCCTGGGACCAGATCACCTTTATCACGATGCAGAAGATGAACTCCGGCGTGGAGAGCTTCTCGCTGCTTGCTGTGCCCCTGTTCATTCTGGCCGGCAACATCATGAATAACGGCGGTATTGCCAAGCGCCTGGTCAACTTTGCCCAGCTGTTCGTCGGCAAGATCCCCGGCTCCATGGCGCAGGCCAATATCCTGGGCAACATGCTGTTCGGTGCGCTGTCCGGCTCCTCCGTTGCTGCCGCATCCGCCATGGGCGGCTGCATCAGCCCCATTGAGGAAGAAAACGGCTACGACCCCGCCTACTCCGCCGCCGCCAACATTGCCTCCGCCCCCACCGGCCTGCTGATTCCCCCGACGTCTGCCTTCATTGTCTACTCCACCGTCGCGGGCGGTGTCTCCATCTCCACGCTGTTCATGGCCGGTTACATTCCCGGCATCCTGATGGGCCTGTGCTGCATGGTCGTTGCGTTTATCGGCGCAAAAAAGGCTGGCATGAAAGCCACCGGCATTGACCACAGCCAGAGCATTGCCAAGACCGTCTGGGACGCCGTGCCGTCTCTGCTGCTGATCGTCATTGTCATCGGCGGCATCGTCTCCGGTATCTTCACCGCCACTGAGGGCGCAGGTGTCGCGGTTCTCTACTGCCTGATTCTTTCCATCGTCTATAAGAGCATCGACTTCAAAGGCTTCCTTGGCATCCTGCTCAACTCCGCCAAAACGTCCGGCATCATCCTGTTCCTGATTTCTGCCTCCTCTGCCATGTCCTTCGTTATGGCCTACTCCGGCATCCCGGCAGCCATCTCCAACGGCCTGATGAGCCTGACTGAAAACAAGTACATCATCTTCCTGCTCATGAACATCATCCTGCTGGTCATCGGCATGTTCATGGACATCACCCCGGCCATCCTGATTTTCACCCCGATCTTCCTGCCCATCGCCACCAGCTTTGGCATGACGGAGATCCAGTTCGGCGTTATGCTGATCTTCAATATGTGCCTGGGCAACATCACCCCGCCGGTCGGCTCGGTTCTGTTCGTCGGCTGCGGTATCGGCCATGTCTCCATCGAGCAGGTCACGTCCAAGCTGATCCCCTACTTTGTGGCACTGGTTGCCGCCCTGTTGGCTGTCACCTACATCCCGGCTCTGTCTCTGGGCCTGCCCAGCCTGATGGGCCTGATTTAAATATTGGCTGATTAAAATAGTACAGCCCCCGCCAAGCTCTATGAGTTTCTGGCGGGGGCTGTGCTGTTATTTTGCCACCGTAGTGGTCAAACGGTGGTCAAAAATCTTCCATGCGCAGCACGCAGCATTCCGAAAATATCTTGGAAAAATTGGACGATTCGCTCGTAAAAGGTTGACGCGGCTGCGTTCGGGGGTATATCATATTTGTATAGATCCTTGCGCGGAGGGAGGAACGCACGATGATCCGAATCGGCATTGTGGACGATGAAAAACAAGAAAGAGACCAACTGAAACAGGCACTGGCGCGGTTTGGCGCGGAGAACGGCACAGAACTGAACGTACAGGAGTTCGACGGTGCGGCAGTCTATCTGGCGGCGCAAGACCGTGATTTTGACATTTTATATCTGGACATTGACATGCCGCAGATGTCCGGCATGGAACTGGCCGAAAAAATCCGGGAGACAGATCAAGACGTCATCCTCATTTTTTGCACGAATTTGCAGCAATTCGCGCTGAACGGGTACAGTGTCGGCGCACTGGGCTTTATTGTAAAGCCGATACAGTGGTACTCCTTCCATATGTATCTGACGCGGGCGCTGAAGGTGCTGCAAAAGCGCGCCGGTCAAAAGACTGCGCCGCCGCACATTGTCGTCAAGGACGGCACCGTGACGCGGCTGCTGGATGCAGCGGAAATCGCCTATGTGGAGGTGCGCCAGCACGACCTGCTGTACAACCTGTGCGGCGGGGACGGTAAGACCGAGATCATCAAAAACCGCGGTTCGATGCAGGAAATCGCGGCGCAGCTGACGCCCTACGGCTTTGTGCGATGCAGCGCCAGTTATCTTGTGAACCTGCGCTGTATCACGGCGGTAAGCCGTATGAATGTCTATATCGGCGGGGCGGCACTGCCCATTGGGCGCACCTACAAGGACGCCTTCACCGAAGCATTCTCCCGATATATGGCAAAAAAGGAGTGGGAAGACCCGTGCCGGTCATAAATTGGATACTGAGCCAGCAAATCCAGCTGGGTATGATTCTATGCGCCTGCCTGTTTGTCCCGTGGGGGCAGCGCCGCCGCTGCTTCGTTCCGCGGTTGGCGGCGGGTGTATGGGCCTTTCTTGCGCTGACGGACACCCTGGCATTCCTGCCGCTTTGGGCAAAATTGCTGCTGTATACGACGCTGCTGTTTGACCTGATATGGTTCAGCTTTGACTGCAGCCCGCTGCACGCCCTGTTTTATACAACCTGTGCCTACGCGGTGCAGCACATTGCCAGCAAGCTGGCGTATATGCCCATTGGTTGGCTGGTTCACCATGGGCGCACGGACAGGCTCGATAGCTTTTTCATTCTGCTTTTCAGCAACCTTGTGGTCTGTCTGGTCATCTACCGGCTGCTCACCCTGCGCATCCGGCGCGGGCGCCTGCTGTTTGACAATGTCAAGACTGTGCTTTACTCCGGCTTTTTCCTGATTGCCGCGGTCTACCTGAGTGTTGTGCTGGAGGATGTTCTGGACAGCAGCGCAGAGTCCTACCTGACCGCCTATCTGGCGCTGAATGCGTTCTGCATCCTGTTTGCCATCACGATTCTGGCGCTGGAATTTTCAAATTGCAGCATCAAGAGTCTGGAACACGAAAATGAAATGCTGGCGCAGCTGCTGGAATGTGACAAGCAGCAGTATGAGCAGGCAAAAAAAGACATGGAAAAAATCAACATCCGCTACCATGACCTGAAACAGCAGTATTCCCGCGCCACAGATGAGGAACGCGCCCGTCTGGAAGAAGAGATGAACAACCTGAACCTGCGCTATTTCACCGGGAATAAGGCGCTGGACATCACACTGACCCAAAAGTCGGCACTCTGCGGGCAGGCAGGTATTCAGCTGGTCTGCTCGGCAGACGGCAGCTGTCTGGAGAATATGAAGCACTACCACATTTACTCCCTGCTGGGCAATGCGCTGGACAATGCCATTGAGTGTCTGACGCAGGTAAGCGATGCGTCTAAGCGGGTCATCACACTGGACATCAGCCGCTGCCGTGACATGGCGGTCATCCGCGTGCAGAACTACACCCCCGCACCGCCGACGCTGCGGGACGGCGCTATCGTCACAACCAAGCAGGATACCGAGGAGCATGGCTACGGCATAAAAAGCATCAAAAGCATTGCCGAGCTGTACGGCGGCACGGCAGACTGCTTTGTGGAGGACTCGATTTTTTACCTGGTGGTCACCTTCCCCTGCGGGAAAAGCCAAAAAGAAACTGCATAACCCAAAAGCGACTGCCGAAAGGCGGTCGCTTTTCTTCTTTGTCATTTGTGCCGTGTTTTTTGACATTTACGCCAACTGCATTGACCCGGGCAACGCTTCCCTTTATGATAGTTTTGTGAAAAAGATACGAAAGGCTTCTGCAAAGGGGAAGTGCGCAGCCCTTGGCAGCAAGCGCATCGTATCATTCATCTGTGACAGTTTAGGAAGGAGAAAAACCTATGGCACAAAAGGAAACCTCAAGCAAGTCCCGCCGTTGGCTGGGCTTGTCCGGCGCGGCTGTGCTGGTGGCCAACCTTGTCCTGACCGGAACGACTATTGCGTTCCAGCAGGAAGGCGAAGTCAACCATGCACTCGGCATCGAAGGCTCTGACGCATCTTACGGCGGCACGGAGTTCTCCGCTGACGGCACCCTGTCTGACGCAAGCTACGAAAAGTACATCGAAGCCGCTTATCAGTTCTGTGAGCAGGAGGAGGAAGAGGGCAGCGTGCTGCTCTACAACCGCAACAATGCCCTGCCGCTTTCCGAGTCTGAGCGCAACGTCACGGTCTTTGGCCGCGGCAGCATCGACCCGGTGTTCCGCAGCACCGCAGGCGGTTCCTCCACAAACCCGGATTACCAGAAAACCCCCGTTGACGCCCTGCAGGATGCCGGCTTCAACGTGAACCAGACCGTGCTGGACGCTTACGCTTCCGCCGCCGCGCCGAAAGAAAGAAGCGTTTCCAGCGTGGGCGAATATGACCCGGCGCTGTTCACCGGCAGCGTCACCGACTCGTTTGCGTCCTACGGCGATGTCGCGTTTGTTACGCTGTCCCGCTTTGCCACCGAAGGCAACGACCTTGCGATGGTCAACGACGAGGGCAAGCGTATGCTGGAGCTGGACGACAACGAGAAGGCGATCTTCCAGAAAATCAAGGACTCCGGCAAATTCAAGAAAACCGTCGTCCTGCTGAACTCCGTCTTTGCGATGGAGATGGACTGGCTGGACGAGTACAATGTTGACGCCGTGCTGTGGGTCGGCAACCCCGGCTTCTACGGTATGCCCGGCGCCATCCGCGTTGTGACCGGTGAGGTCAACCCCTCCGGTCACACCACCGCCACCTTTGCCGCTAACTCCCTGTCCGCGCCCAGCGCCGAGAACTTCGGTCTGCACGCCTACAACTACGGCAGCAAAACGCCCCGCGCGGCAGGCGACAGCTTTGTCAGCTATAACGAAGGCATCTACGTCGGCTACCGCTACTACGAGACCCGCTACGAGGACACCATCCTCGGTCAGGGCAACGCCGATTCCACGGTTGGCACCAAAGCCTCGACCGACGGCTGGAACTACGCCGAGGAGGTCTGCTTCCCCTTCGGCTACGGTCTGTCCTACACGAACTATGAGTACAACCTTGACAAACTGGACTACAACAGCGACACCGACACCTTTACGGCGACCGTCACGGTGAGCAATACCGGCGACAGGGACGGCAAGGCTACGGTGGAGTTGTACGCACAGACCCCCTACACCGACTACGACAAGCAGAACAACGTCGAAAAGTCCTCGATCCAGCTGCTGGGCTATGACAAAATCGACGTGGCCGCAGGTGCATCCGAGACTGTCACGGTCGATGTGCCCGGCTACTTCCTCGCATCCTATGACGCCAACGGCGCGAAGGGCTACATCCTCGATGCGGGCGATTACTACTTCGCCGTCGGCAACGGCGCACACGAGGCACTGAACAATGTGCTGGCCGCCAAGTGCGGTGACGCCGTTGCGGGCAAGCTGATCGATCAGGACGGCAATGTCGTCACCGGCAACACCGCCGCCGTGGCCACCTGGACCGCCCCCAACACCGAGGTCGATACCCAAAAGTACCGCAACTCCCGTTACAACAGCGATGTGGAAGTCACGAATACCTTCGACGACGCTGATGTGAATTACTGGGTGAACGACGACGAAAAAATCACCTACCTGTCCCGCAGCGCGTGGGATACGACCTACCCCACTACGCTGGAGACCCTGACGGTCAACGATAAGCTGTACAACGGTCTGAATATGCAGACCTACGTCAAGGCAGCCGATGCCAAGAGCGTTTCTGACTTCAACCTCGGCGTGGAGCTGGATGAGAAGATCAACTTCAGCGATATGATCGGCGTCGCCTTCGACGACCCGAAGTGGAACGACTTCCTTTCTCAGCTGACGCTGAGCGATCTGCTCATCAACATGGGCGACTCCAAGGGCATCAAGGCTGTCAAGGCTGTCAACAAGCCCGGCTGCACCATCGTCGATGGTCCCGAGGGCATGAACGGTCAGTTTAAGTACGGAGACCGCCGCAACTGCACCGGCTGGGCTACGCTGCCCATCGTCGGCGCAACCTGGAACCACGATGTGCAGACCCGCTTTGGCGAGATGTACGGCGAGGATGCGCTGTATGCGTCCATCCCCATCGCCTACGCGCCCGGCGCGGACACCCTGCGTTCTCCCTACTCCGGTCGTACCTCTGAGTATTTCTCCGAGGACGGCGTTCTCAGCTACTATGCTGCCAAGGCCGTTTCCCACGGTATGCGCAACAAGGGTCTGATCGGTACGGTCAAGCACTTCTTCCTGAACGAGCAGGAAGCCGGTCGTCAGGGCATTTCTACCTTTGCGAACGAGCAGTCCATCCGCGAGATCTATATGCGCGCCTTTGAGGGTTCTCTGGCTGAGGGCGATTCTCTCGGCGTTATGACCGCTTACAACCGTATCGGCGTTATGTACGCTGCCGCCAACCAGGGCATCCAGCACATCCTGCGCGACGAGTGGAACTACGGCGGCTACATCATCGACGATGCTCTGACCGCGTCCGAGTATTCCTCCGCCCCCGAAATGCTGATGGCAGGCAACAACATCTTCTGCCTGGATACCGCCCGCCCGAACGAAATCGAGAAGCTGATCACCAGCACCGATGACGGCGACCTGCTGCAGAAGGTCATTGACTCCAACCATTATCTGTACTACATCATGTTGCAGTCCTCTATGGGCGGCTCCGGCGCGGAGGACGTTGTCGTTTCCGACGCAGCCCCGTGGTGGCAGACGACCCTGCGCGCTCTCGATGTTGTGTTCTGCGCACTGGCCGTTGCCGCTGTCGTGATGTATGTGCTGCACACCTACACGGACGTTTTCTCCGAGGAAAAGCGGAAGAATCGTGCCGCCAAAAAGAATTGATGGAGGTGGAACCTGATGAATAAAGGCTTGAAAAATAAAGGGCTGGGCAGCTGGTTCTGCCTTGCCGCAGCGCTGGTCGCGCTGATCACCGGCATTGTATTCCTGCTCACACAGGCCACGGCTGCCCCTCTGGGTCACTCCGGCACGATGGCCGGCGTGGTGCTGCTGGTCGGTGCTGCCGCTTCGCTCGTTTTCTTCTTTGTTTCCGTTCCGTTCAGCGCGCTGATTCAGGCGGTCATTTATAACATTGCCCTGTATCTTGTCGTTGTGCAGTTGTATTTCGTCTTTGCCGACGTCATCAACCATGTCACCTTTGCGGGCGGCAACGCCGGTCTGTGCGTGTTTTATATGGTCGGCACGTTCATTGCCTGCCTGCTCAGCGTGATCGCCTGCTTCTGCAAGCAGACGAAAACCGGCGAGGCAAAAGCCACCGGAAAACAGTTTGCTGCCGCCGGTGCGGTGGTCGTGGTCGCTGCGGTCTGCGTGGGCGGTTTCTCCCTGCAGAGCAGCAGCCTGCCCTCGGCCGACAATGCGGAGGTTGCCCCCGATGCGGCGCAGACTTCTGCCGATGGTCCCGTTATGAACTACAACGACAACGAGTACGTATCCAAGACGCTGGATGACCTGATTGCCATCCCGCAGGAAACCTGGGAAGCCAAGGAGCCGAACGGGGAAGTCGCCTACTTCTTCGAGGGCCAGTACACCGAAGGCTTCGGCACCTTCGTGGATCCGGGCTGTCTGGATATGTACTGCTACACCGACGGTTCGATGTGGGGTTCCTTCAGCGGTCCCAGCACCTCCGTGGGCAGCGACTCTATCTCCCATGTTTACGGCTACTGGTACAACTACGATGAAAACGGCGAGAAGAACTTCGTCATTCATCTGCTGGGCAATCAGGACGCCGACGGCACTGTGCGCCCCACCGATGTGGAGGGCGGCGCAGATGCGGATGTCTTCATCTTTGACACCGACCACGGCGCATACAGCATGGAAGCCAGCCTGAGCTATGGCGTTTGGGGCGGTAGTATTACCCGCAACATCAACATCTACGGTCAGCCCTATGCCCCTGCCAAGAGTCTGACGATCGATGCCTCCAACCTGCGCACCTTCTACACGGGTGACACCTTCAACCCGGGCGAGCTGGTTGTGACGGCTACCCGCGCCAACGGTGCGGAGGAGTCCATCTGGGGCGGTCGCTTGACCTTCACCGGTTACGACAGCGACACCACAGGCACCAAGACCGTGACGGCCTCCTTCCTGGGTGCGACCGCTACGTTTGAAGTGCAGGTCGAGGATCTGGTCACCGAGCAGTACACCGGCAGCTATGAGCTGGTGCAGGGCGAGACGCCCACCGCAACGGATGCCGTGCTGCTGGTGGATTACTCCCACAAGGTCTGCACGCTGACTGCCGCCGACGGCTCTGCATCCATCACCGGCACGCTGGTGGATGCGCAGGACGATGCCCTTACCATGACCCTGAACGGCAGCGATGCCCTGACGGTGCCCATCACCGAGGGTGAAGACGGCAGCAAGCAGCTGACTATCCCCGCCCACGACGAAATCGTCTCCGGCTGGGGCTCCAGCACCACCTACTCCATCAACGAGGCTGTGGTCACGCTGGCGGCAGAGTAAGCGTCCATTGTCCCTGATAAAACCTAACGGTATTTGCTGAATAAAAGCCGCGTCTGATGTCTGCTTGCAGGCGTTGGATGCGGCTTTTCTTATGAGAAGGGAAAATATATGCAAAATACAGAACTTTTGCTGAAAAAATTGACCTTGGAAGAAAAATGCGCGCTGCTTTCCGGCGCGGAAACCTTCAAAACGCGGGGTATGCCCCAACACGGCATCCCGCAGATCTGGCTGTCGGACGGTCCCCACGGCTTGCGCAAGCAGGCGGGGGAGAGCGACCACTTGGGGCTGAATCCCAGCGTGCCTGCTACCTGTTTCCCCACGGCGTCGGCTGTTGCGAACAGCTGGGATGCCGCACTGGGCGAGGAAATCGGCGCAGCCTTGGGCGAGGAAGCCGCCGCGCAGGAAGTGTCGGTGGTGTTGGGACCGGGGCTTAATATGAAGCGCAACCCGCTGTGCGGGCGCAGCTTTGAGTATTTCTCCGAGGACCCGTATCTCGCGGGCAAGCTGGCGGCGGGATATATTCGCGGCATCCAGTCCAAGGGCGTAGCTGCCTGCCCGAAGCACTTTGCCGTCAACAGTCAGGAAACGCGGCGTATGGCTTCGGATTCCATCGTGGACGAGCGCACTCTGCGGGAAATTTACCTGACCGGGTTTGAAATTGCCGTCAAAGAGGGGCATCCCCGCAGCATTATGTCGTCCTACAATCTTGTGAACGGTACCTATGCCAACGAGAATAAGCACCTGCTCATGGAGATCTTGCGCGGTGAGTGGGGCTTTGATGGCGCGGTCATCACCGACTGGGGCGGAAGCAACGACCACGCGCTGGGTGTGAAAAACGGCTCCACGCTGGAAATGCCTGCGCCCGGCGGGGACAGCGTGCGCGAACTGCTGGCGGCGGTGGAAAGCGGGAAAATCTCTGAATCCGACATCGACGCCCGCCTGTCAGAGTTGCTGCCGCTGGTGTTTGATACCAAGGCTGCGCTGGACGCTGCCCCGCGCGAGTTTGATGCGGCAACCCATCATGCGCTTGCCCGCCGCGCCGCCGAGGAAAGCCTTGTGCTGCTGAAAAACGAGGGCGCTTTGCTGCCGTTAGCGGCGGGCAACAAGGTGGCTGTCATCGGCGACTTTGCCAAAAATCCGCGCTACCAGGGCGCAGGCTCCAGCATGGTGAACTCGACACAGGTGGATGTGCTGCTGGATAAGCTGATCGACTCCGAGTTGAACGTCATCGGGTATCAGCAGGGCTTTGACCGCCACGGTAAGCCGGATGCTGCTTTGCAAAAATCCGCCTGCGAACTGGCGACACAGGCGAATACAGTTATTTTGTGCATGGGTCTGGATGAAATCGCTGAGAGTGAGGGGCTTGACCGCAGCAATCTGCGCCTTGCGCAAAATCAGGTGGATCTGCTGCAGGCT
>OGGZ01001948.1_pt1 | contig 15552 bp, 10 predicted proteins | sample 1571371 | NCBI WGS metagenome assembly OGGZ01 (sample SAMEA2582025, study PRJEB24529) | metagenome | biome: Human gut stool | place: China | collected 2011
CGGAGCTCTACCGCTACGATCTGGTCATCGGTTACGGCATCTTCTATACCTTTGTCATATGCACCACGGAGTCACCGATCGCATTCACTTACATCCTTCCGGTGACAAGTTTACTGGTCCTGTATAAGAACCGGAAATTCATGATCAACTGTGGTATCGTCAACTCTCTGATCATTGTGGGTGCTGCCGTCTACCGCTACATGTTAGGCTTTAACAGTGCTTCTGACATGAAGAATTACCAGCTGCAGCTGTCCTGTATCATCCTGTGTTACATCTGCTATGTCATGTCCATCCGCCATCTGAACGAGTCCGACGGTGCCATGACCGACAGTATCAAAGCCGACCTTCACAGAGTGGTGACCACCGTAGAGCAGGTCAAGACTTCCAGTAACGTCATTTTGGACGGCATCACTGTCGTAAGAGAACTGGCTTCCGAGAATAAGCACGGTTCCGATATGGTCATGCTGGGTATGAATGAATTGACAGATAATAACCATATGCTGCAGGATCGGACGACCTCTTCCACACAGATGACTTCCGACATCCGTGCCCAGGTGGAAAATGTTGTGGCACTCATCAGCGAAATGGTATCTCTGGTCGGGAAAACCGAATCCCATTCCAGTGTCAGTGCAAAAGATCTGCAAAGTTTGGTAAGCACTGCCACCACGATGTCAGAGCTTTCTACGGAGCTGGAAAATATCCTGCAGAATTTCCAGCAGGAATTTGGCATGGTGAAGCAGGAGACCGGTACCATCGAAAAAATTACAAATCAGACGAACCTGCTGGCCTTAAACGCTTCCATTGAAGCTGCCAGAGCCGGTGAAGCAGGCAAGGGCTTCGCAGTGGTAGCTGATCAGATCCGTACCTTAAGTACTGAAACCCACGCTTCCTCCGGACAGATCAGAGAAGCTCTGTCCCGTCTGGATGCTACTTCCGCTAAGATGACCGCTTCCATTGAAGAGACCTTGAAGCTGATCCAGGTCACTTTGGAAAAGGTAACACATACCGGTGAAAATGTAAATCAGATCGCATCTGATTCCGCACAGCTCGGCAGACATATTCAGGTAGTTGATAACGCAATTAAAGAAGTCGAAAGCTCCAATACCCAGCTGGTATCCAATATGGAACAGGTATCCAACATCGTGGAGACTATCACCGGCTGTATTGCACACTCCAGCCAGACCAGTGAGCGTATGCTCAGTAAATACGAAGAAACCGCTTCCAATATCAACACCATCGAGGATGTCATGGAGAACATGATGTGTGATCTGGGTATCGGCGGCTTCATGGGTATCGAAGATATTCAGCCGGGTATGAAGATCGATCTGAAAGTAGCAAGCCAGGGAGATACGGAATACCTTGGAGAACTGATTGAACAGATTCCGGAGGGTCTGCTGGTATCCTGTCAGAAGGAGCTAGCACTCACAGATACCGCTTCCTGTACCTTACAGATCACCGCAGGCAACATCCTGTATTGTTGGGACAAGGCAGTCATCTCTCCCGCTCCTGAAAAGGGTGCTCATGCCTTCAAAATCATCATTAATACCAGACCCAGGATCAATAACCGCCGTAAATACCCCCGTATGGATCTGAACAATGCCTGCACCATCAAGTTCAAAAATTCTGATACGGAATATGCGGCCACCATGGATAATATCAGTGCCAACGGCTTTGCTTTCCTGGCGACAGACAATATCTTCACCCAGAGCAAGAATGCCTCGATCACTGTCACTATCCATGATTTCGCTCTCCCGGATCACAATGTGCTGGAAGGACGTATCATCCGCTGCTCCGATGATAACGGTCTGTTCATCGTAGGCTGCCAGATGCCGGAGGATAATTTCTATATTCTGGAATATGTAGAGAAAAATCTGGAAAGTAAGAAATAGTCAAATACAAAAGGGTGTCGCACAGCGGCACCCTTTCTTGTTTGGTTTTATAGTTTCATCTATGGCTTCAGGAGCCGGGCGATCAGACCCTCGACCTCCTGGAGCTGTTCTTTTGTGCTCTCCTTGTGGCTTTCCTTGCGGTACTTCGAAGGGGACATTCCCTTCATGGCGTGAAAGGCCTTGGTAAATACCAGGGCATCGCTGTATCCGCAGGACAATGCAATACTCTCGATAGGATAATTCGTGGAGTCCAGAAGCTCTCTCGCCTTGGTAATACGGAAGGTAGTAAGGAACTGCTGGGGAGACATCCCCAGATAGTTCTGGAACAGCGTATATAAATAGCTGCGGTTGATACACACATAGTCCGCCACATCCGTGACCTTGATGGGGTTACAGTAGTTGCTCTGGATAAAGGAGACCGCTTTTTTCACATACTGGTTCCCCTTATCCTCTTCCTCTCTTGCCACCACACCGGCGCTGTCGGCGATCACCGACAGAAATACTCCCAGCAGTCCGTTCCGCCGCAGATCATCCGCAATGCCAAAGGTATTATGCTCCATCATATCCCGGACAATGAAATACAGTTCCCCCGATTTATCACAGGAAAAAATAGGATGCCGGTCCGACAGTCCCATGCTGTGTAAGTATTCTTCGGCGCGGCTTCCAGCAAAGCCCACCCACAGATAGCTCCAGGGATCCTTCGCATCCGCCTGATAAAAAGCCAGTTCATTGGGCTGGATCAGGAAACCGTAACCCGCCTCCAGCCGGTATTCCTTGTCGTGAAACCGGAAATGTCCCTTGCCGCTCAGGACATAGTGGATCAGGTAATGTGGCTTGGAGGCCGGCCCGAAGCTGTGCAGCGGTGCCGTCTGGGAGCATCCGCAGCAGTTCACATACAGACTTCCTGTTTTATCATTGACAAAATCCAGTTTAAATGCTTTTTCCATGATCGGACCGTTTCCTTTCCGCGTTACCGCTCTCTCATCTAATTCACGAGAATCCCGCCATTTTCATCAAATTCCACACCGAAATCCCTGCTGTATTCATTCATACGCTGCAAAATTCTCTTCTTATCCTCACCTGCTGCCGGAGTAGGCTTAAAATCATTCCGGGTGGACACAGAACTCACCATGCAGGGAATGATCCTGGCATTCCGGTCCTCCATCTTCTGTCCGTTTTCGAATGTAAAGGTCTGCTGGAAGATCATGGTATCCTTATCTGCCGGGTTCCGGTTCGCTCCGAAGCAGAAATTCGCCAGGCTATAGATGATATATCTGCCCTTATATTCTTCGATTCCCTGAAGGACGTGGGGATGATGACCAATGACCAGATCCACGCCCCAGTCGATACATTTTCTGCCCAGTACCTGCTGGTAATTCTCCGGATAGTTGTCCTTCTCGATTCCCCAGTGACAGCAGGCCAGGATCAGATCCACATCCTGTTCCCGCAGGGTCTCGATATTGTTCTGGATCAGCTTTTCCGCCTGTGCGCCCCACTCTACCTCATTGACAGAGATTATTCCTATTTTCAGGTTCCGTTCTCCGCCGTGGACTGCCGCACTGTCCGGGATCTCATAGATACCCACATTTTTATCATAAGCATAAATGATCCCTTCCTGCTCTAATGCCACCACAGTATCCCGGCTTCCCTGTTCGCCATAATCCAGGCGGTGATTGTTGGCGAAGCTGACAGCCTCAATGCTCCCCAGCGTCAGCAGATGAGCATAGGCTGGATCCCCTTTGATGCAGTAGGTCTGTCCCTCCCGCATCTGTTCCGATGTGGTCAGCGGCCCTTCCAGATTCACGATGGTCATATCGTCCGCCGCAAAGATGTCTCTCACATTTTCAAAGAAATAACCTTCGTCCTCCGCCTGATCATAGGCCTGACGGAAGGAGGCACTGTAGTCTTGTTCCTGATGATTTCCCAACGTTACATCCCCTGCTGCGGAGATGGTGATCGTATAACGTTCACCCGTCAAATCACCGGAGTCATGGCAAGATCCCGATGTTGTTGCGTTCTCTCCACCGGAAGCCGTCCCTGTCTGTGCCCCCGTAGCAGAATCTTCTGCCGTCTGCCCAGCCTGCGTAGTTGCATTGTAACCGCCGATAGGCTGCGCCAGATCTTCCCTTCCCGGAATGTAGACCTGCTGGGTCAGATCATCGCCACATCCACCAAGCATTATGACTGCCGCTGCACAGAACAGTGCTGCAAACCTTTGTTTTCGATACCCCATAAGCTGCTCCCTCATTATCGTAGCATGATCCGCACCTTTGGTGCTTACCGTTGCTTCGCAACTATCATGATCCCATTCGCCGTTCGTCAATCCTGCAAGCACATTGACTCTCATACGTCAATTATAATATCATTCCGCAGAAGCCTCCGATGTGGAAGTAATGTCTCCGTCTCCGTACAGATTCTCCTGCAGGAATTTCTTGTTGGCTTCGAAATCCACTTCCAGCACTGCCATCTTACGGATGGTCGCATCCTTATAGGTGCCCTCCAGCGGGATACTGTTCTGGATAATATCGTAAGTCACGGCCTTAGGTGCCATAAGGCTCAGCCGATAGCATTCTGTCTGGGTCAGATTCGTGGTCAGATTCGGCATCAGACCATCGATCAGCTCCTGGGGATTGGTCAGCATTCCCTGCGGAAGCTTGTGGATCACCTCTGCCAATACCTTTCTCTGTCTCTCGGTTCTGCCGAAATCCGTACCGATATAACGGTTTCTGCAATACGCCAGTGCCTGCGGTCCGTTCAGGTGTACCATACCGCCGGAAGTATCTTCAAAATAGTCGGTACCTTCCGGTCTTCCCAGCAGAATGTTGTATTCCACCAGATAACCATTGACATATTCCACTTCCTTGCTGGTCAGCTCAAGATCCACACCGCCCACTGCATCCACCAGATTGGCAAATGCTTCAAAGTTCACCAGTACATAGCGGCTGATATGAATATCGAAATTCTGCTCAATAGTCTCCATCAGCAGTTCTGCGCCGCCATAGGAATATGCCGCATTCAGACGATTCCCCTTATGTCCCGGAATGTCCACATACATATCACGGAGCAGGGATGTCATGTAGATCTTCTTCGTCTTGTTGCTGATGGACAGCAGGATCATGGCATCCGATCTGCCGTCCTCGCCGTTTTCACGGGAGTCGTTACCGATCAGCAGGATATTGGTCACACCGTCTTCCTTCATGGGGGAAGCAGCTACAGACTCGATCTTCTCATAGTTCATCTCCCCGTAGACCTTTCCTATCAGCACATACAATCCTGCTGCCAGGAATACAAGGATCAGCGCCACTGCGATCAGGAAACGCTTGAGTCCTGACTTTTTCTTCTTCCTGCCGCCCTTAGCGACCTTTTTATTTCCTTTTCTGCTTTTTTTATCCGCTTTCGGGTCTATCTCCTCACGCTTTCCGGATCTTCTTCCGGAGCGTTTTCTATCGTTATAATCGTCCTCATAGTCCTCTACATAGTCATCCCGTCTGCTGCGGCGGGTTCTGCCTGAGGTCTCCTGTCTGCGGTGATCAGCGTTACTGCTACGGCCGCCACCGTTACGACTCTCTGAAGTCTTACGTGCCGTCTCTCTGCGGGCTGCCTGTCTCCTGCGGTATGTGGGATCATCCCAGTCCTCTGCATAGTCCTCACGGGATCCTGCTCTTCTGTCGGATCCGATCACATCCAGTTCCTCCTCTTCCTCGTCATCTTCCCTCATATCATACATCTGCGGAGCCGGGCGGGCTGCCTCACGCTCCGCAGAGTGTGTCCCCGCATTCGCCGCCGGGCGCCCCGTACTGCGGCGGGCTCCCGCCCCGGATGCCTGCATTTCCTGCATCTCCTGTTGTAAAAAGGCTTCCAGACCCTTTTGTATATCTTCCATCTCCTGAATGGAGTCTCTTTCCTTATCGCTCATCCTGTACCTCACTTCCACATACCTGATTTTGCACTCTTTTATTCCTATTCATCTTCTAGGATAATACCATAATCTGCTGTATTCGTCACGACAGAAATCCTTAAAATTTGTTTAAATGTTATCCGGTATTTCTTAAGAAACGCCAACAAGAAAGACCATCTGCGGCAGCTACACGATTTTCTTTCGTATGCTTTCCTCAGATGGTCTCTGCATTTTTGTTGACTTATGTCTGCTTTATTTATGAGCAAGCCTTGCGTCTATGTAATTTTTCAGAGATTCCACCGTCTCTTCTACACCCAGCTTGCTGCTGTTGATAGACAGATCGTAATTACGGGAATCGCCCCATTTTACCTTACAATGACTATTGTGGTAAGACTTTCTGCGACGGTCCTTCTCGATCATACGCTCTTCCGCATGACGGGCATCCAGCTCATAGATCTCCATGACACGTTTGATCTTGGCCTCCCGGTCTCCCAATACGAAGATGGAGATCAGGTGCGGATTGTCCTTCAGCACAATCTCGGAACAGCGTCCTACGATCACAAAGGATTCCCCTGCTTCCGCCTTTTTCTTAATATAATCGAACTGCATTCTGGCCACATTGTCTGCCGGAGAGCTGTTCATTCCCATTACACTGCGGTACAGGAATTTGTTACGTCTCGTTTCATCGAACTCTGCCAGCTCCTGGCTGCTTACGTTCATGCTTGCAGCTACCTCGTCTAACAGGTTGTGATCGTACATCGGCAGCTTATAATACTCTGCCAGCTTCTGTGCGATCTCATGTCCGCCGCTGCCGTATTCACGACTGACGGAGATAATCAGTTGTTCACTCATGGATCTGCCCTCCTTATGGCTGGATGTATTTCCAAAATTTTTTAAACTCGTATTCTGTAAATACATCTTACAGATATCTTGCATAGATCATCAGCATAGAGATCCCTACTACTATTATAGTCGCAGGTGCCATAACTTTGCAATATTTTCCCCACTTAATCATATGACCGGCTTTCGCTGCGGTGGCGATACCTACTACGTTGGCAGAAGCTCCGATGGGAGTTGCGCTTCCTCCAATATCGGTTCCCATAGCCAATGCCCATGCCAGAATGGACAGATCCACGCTCTGGGCAGCAGACAGACTGCTGATAATCGGGATCATGGTCGCTGCAAAAGGAATATTATCCACAAATGCGCTGGCGATGGCGGAGATCCACAGGATAATAGCGATCATCAGCATCAGATTGCCGTTACTGATATCTCCGATGAAGTTCGCCATGACTTTCAGGATACCTGTCTGCTCCAGACCACCTACGACCATAAACAGTCCGATGAAGAACAGCAGCGTCTTGTAATCAATCTGTCTGATCAGCTTCAGCGCATCTTTGCCTGCAGCGATCAATGTCACGATGGAGATGAATACACCGATGCAGGATACGGTCAGTCCAGTCTGTGCATGGGTCACCAGCAGTACTACTGCACACAGGAAGATAACAGTGCTGATAATAAATCCCTTTTTGTCGGTAATGGCCTCGGAAGGATCCGGGTAGGTCTGGTTACTGCCTGCTGCAGCTGCCTCACTGGCACGCAGTTCCTTGTGGAATACCAGATAGAAATACAGTACGACCACAACCAGGGAAATGCCTGCGATCACACCGGTATTGGTCAGGAAATCCGTGAAGGAATATCCCAGGGAAGTACCAATGATGATATTAGGGGGATCTCCGCACATGGTAGCGGATCCTCCCAGATTCGCACAGAACACTTCTGCCAGAATCATAGGCACCGGATTGAATTTCAACAGTTGTGACAATTCAATGGTAACGGCTGCCAGGAACAGGATTACGGTAATACTGTCAATGAACATTGCCAGAATACCGGATAATACCATAAAGGTGACAAACAGCGGTACAACCTTATACTTGACCATCTTGGCAAGGCGCATGCACAGCCAGCGGAAGAATCCCACCCGGGCCATTCCCTCTACCATGATCATCATTCCTGCTACGAACACGATGGTCTCCCAGTTGATACCACTGGAAGCCTCTGCGGACTGTCCCGCCGTGTACCAGAAATGACTTGTGAAAAAGCTGCCTAAGTTCAAAGTCTCCAACACTGCGCTCATACTGTGCATTCCCAGTCCGAATACCAGTACCAGTGTCAGCAGGCCGCAGCCTAATGTGATAATGTGTCTCTCCCATACTTCCAGGACGATCAGTACAAACATCGCCAGAAATATGATTACTGCAAGTATTTGTGCTACCACTTTCCCTGCCTCCTTGCTAATTTTTCTTTAGAACATACAAGAGTAGATTCTATCCGAAATATCGGCATAAGTCAATTCTTCTTTTGGTTTCTATGCATAAATATTCCGTTAAGGTTTTTTACAAATTGCGACGCATAAAAAACTCCGGAAGATCCTGCCTGCATACCGATCTTTCGGAGCCTTTTTATTGCTTATATTGTTTTATTCATTCCGGAAGCTTTCGATATCGTTCTTTCCCACATACCGCAAGAACATCCGGTTCATGTCAATACCGCTTTCTCCGAAATACAATTTCATGTACTTCTCACCGTCCTGCCGGATTGCCAGCGTGACGGACTGTTCCACCACTTTGCCCTCCGTGCCGTTAATCGTCACAGTTTGCTGCAACGTGTTGTTCAAGAATACGGAAATCGGTAACTGTGCCAGCGGACCCAGCGTGGAACTCATCCGGAATACCAGTTCGTACCGTCCGATCTTCGGGAAACGCAGCTGGTATACCGCACCGGTACCTTTCTTCGTGGACAGCTTCTCCAGCGGAAGTTCAATCTCTTCGCCGGTCTTCGGCTCCGGCAGTTCCAGCCGGGCCAGCACCTGTCCGCTGTCTCCGGCTCCTTCGGTGCTTACCGGACTGTGAAGCTCCGTACACTCCTCTTCCTCTCTGCCAAGCAGCCTCTCCATGGCAACGGAACGTAACAGGAAGCAGCAGATGTTTGCAGCATTCCGCATAAGCTGCGCTCTGGTCAGCCTGCCGTCTGCCAGTCCTTCCGCAGTGTTGTCCTTATTAGAATTGGATGCTGCGTCTGCGGTCACCATGTAAATATCATTCTGCGCCCGGACCATAGGTACCGTCTGACTCTTGGAACCGGATTCGCCTTCCTCATTGATCTTTGCCCACCAGTCGGTCATGACAATACCCTGATAGCCCCATTCCTTACGGAGAATGGTTGTCAGAAGATCATAGCTGCCTGCGGTCCACAGTCCGTTCACCGGGCCATAGGTGGACATGATGCTGTAGGCTCCGCCCTGTTTTACGGCGATCTCAAATCCTTTCAGATAGATCTCCCGCAATGCCCTCTCGGATACAATAGCATTGGCATCATGCCGTTTGAATTCCTGATTATTACATGCAAAATGCTTGATGGTTCCGGTAACTCCATATTTTCCCATGCCTTTCAGCTGTGCCGCCGCCATGGTACCGGTGAGGTACGGATCCTCGGAAAAATACTCAAAGTTACGTCCATTCAATGGATTTCTGTGAATATTGATGCCGGGGCCTAAGAGGGAATCAATCTTGTTCTTGCGAAGCTCCATGCCCTCCATCTCATACAGTTCTTCCACCAACTCCGGATCAAAGGTACATGCCAGCAACGTACCGTTCGGCAGTGCATAGGCCATGGTACCGCAGTCCATACGGATGCCGGAAGGACCATCGGAACAGCAGGCCACCGGAATACCGAATTGCTGCAGTCCATCCGTCACACCGCCGAAAGCTGCTGCTGTTCCGGGGGTAACTTTCGGGGAACACATGCCTTCTCCTCTGGTCATGCAGATCAGATCTTCGTCTGACAGCTGTGTCAGGAACTGTTCCAACGTAATCTTTTTGTCATAGACATCTGCCAGCTTCCATCCCTGATCTCCCATGTATTCGCTCCGGGTGGGTCTTTCCCGCAAAATACGTTCCGCCAGATCTATGGTCCGTAAGGGCACATCCTCCCAGTTGGCGATGGCATGCTTGTTTTCTCCGAAGAAGAACGGTCGTAAGCGTTTAAATGCCTGCACCGGAGCCAGTGCTTCCGTAACGGTTTGTACGACCTGCAGCTCCGCTAATGTCACTCTTCCGACTTCTCTTGCACTCCGCACATCGGTACCGACATAGAAGATATAGTCTCCTGCTTCCAATACATAGCAGGATTTATGTCCAGTGACACCACTGTCATCATAGGACGCAAGCTCCGTCAGTTCTGCTTTCAGGATCAGTTCTTCACTTGCTCCGGGCTTCAGTTCTTCCGTCTTGGCATAAGCTGCCAGCTGACGCAGCGGCTTTCCCAGCTTTCCCTGAGGAGCCTCCACATAGACCTGTATGGTCTCTCTGCCGGACATACTGCCAACATTTGTCACTTTCTCAATGACAGTTGCCTCGGTACCCTGCACTGCCAGTCCCATGCTCTCTGTCTGGAACCGGGTATAGGACAGTCCAAAGCCAAAGGGATATTTTACCTTGTCTCTGGCAAAGGTCTCAAAATAGCGATAACCTACATAGATGTCCTCGGTATAAAAATTCTCCACCGGATCCCCGAAATTCTCCGTGGAAGGATAATCCTCAATATCTTCCGCAATAGTATCGCTGAGCTTACCACCGGGATTCACTTTTCCTGTCAGGACATCTACTGTAGCTCTGCCGCCCTCCTGGCCGCCCTGCCATACATAGAGCACAGCCTGTGGCTGATACCGGTCGACCCACTTCATATCCATGATATTACCCACATTCAGCACAACGATCGTCCTGGCAAATGCATTGCAGACATTACGAAGAATTTCTTCCTCCGCAGCTGTCAGCAGATAACTGCCTTCCGCAGCACTATTATCCTTGTCTTCTCCTGCGGTTCGGCCGAGAACCACAATCGCCAGATCCGACTGTTCCGCCGCCTGTCTCGCCAGTTCTTCGCTGACGGGCATTTCTTCCTGGTTCCAGGGCTCCATGGCCCATCCCTCTCCTATATCAAAAGGATGATCCTTCAGCCATTCCCGGTACTGTGCCTCCAGTACCTCATTCACCTGTACGGTGCCGTCTTCCTTGAGACTGTCTGTAATATTGGTCACATATGGAGCATTGACCATACCTCCGGAACCCGTACCGCTCTTATAATGCTCGAACTGGGTTCTGCCGAAGATCGACACCCTCTGCCCTTTTTGCAGAGGCAGCACACCGTCTTCATTTCGAAGCAGTACGCTTCCCTCCGCCGCCACACGTCTTGCCAGTTCCGCATATTTCTCATAATCCAATGTATATTTCATATATCTGTCTGCTCCCTTCCTGTTATATCTATATTTCTGTATCTTTTATCCTAATAATAGCATTAATTTCCCAATACATCTACAAGAAAAGCTCTTTCTCTGACAGAAAGAGCCTTAAAAACATTTTATTGATTTTACAAGATGATCATGACCACAAAATCCCCGTTCTCCATAAAGAACTGGTATTGTCCGTTCAGCTTTTCTACATAATATACGATGCTTCTGGCCCCCAGTCCATGCCCGGAGCGCTCCGTCACCGGGACACCGTCAATAAATACCGGGGCATTCTGCACAGTATTTTTCGCCATCAGAAGAAGATGTCCTGACTTTTCGGACAGAGCCAGCTGTATCAGCCGCTTTTCCTGCGGCAGTTCCTGTACGGCATGCATGGCATTTTCCAGTACGTTTGACAGGATCGCACAGAACATCATTTCCGAACAGGGAAGCTTCTCCCCGATACTGACCTGCACTTCCCAGTGAATCCTCCGTTCCTCAAACCGGGAGTTATAGATGGACAGAACCGAATTCACCATTTCATTTTTACAGTAGGTCTTGATCACCGTATCGTCATAGGTCTGGCTCACTTCGTTCAAATATTCCAGCGCCTTGTCGGACTCTCCCTGCTGGATCAGTGTCCGGATCGCCGACAGATGATGTCTTGTATCATGCCGCAAGATGGACATTCTCTGCTCGCTTTTTCTTGTACTTTCCATTTCCGTATGCAGAGAACTTAACTGCATCCGGATCATTTCGTTGTACTGCTCCGCCTTATTCTTCAGCTCATACTCCCGGAAATATACCAGTAAAAAAAGCAGATACGTCAGGCACATGGCAAAGCCCAGGAACTCCGGCACCGCCTTATTGCCGGAATACAACAGACTGGAAAATTTGGTCGTGGCATAGTCAAAAATGTAATAAATGATCGGCAGGCTTCCAATGATCAGAAGTTCCCGGTCCGTTTTGGCAAACAGCATGGCTGTGGTCTGGCATACATACCGGCATAAAAGGATGAAAGCTCCCACCGTCACCAGAATACGACAGACATAATAGCACCATTCCTGTCCTGTCAGAGCCAAAGCAAACAGTCCCATCCAGTTACTGCACTGACAACATAGATATGCCGTGAAAATAGAAATCAGGGAAGGAAGAATACGGAATTTATAATGCAAAACCAGTACAAATAACAATGGGGCATGCACGATCAGTGGATAAATCTGATCTACTGTTTCTGTTCCAAAGAGAAGTACACACAGAACATATAGAATTCCTGAAACAACCGCCAATGACAACAATTGCAATATATTTTTCTTATCCTGCTTCACTCCCAGAAAAAATGCCGACAGGAAGATTCCAAACAGCATTGTCGTTGTATGATGTGTATATGTTAATATCTGTAGTACCATTTTCTTCTCTCTTTCATATTCTTACCATACATTTTTTACGGTATAAACCATTTCTGTTATATGACCCACCCCGATATGCGAATAGAGGGTAGGATTGTGGGAGTGCGTAGCACGTAGGCATCAAAGCCGGGGGCCTTTGACCTCGACTTTATTATATAAGACTCTCAACGAGAAATCAATTTGTGGATGATTTGACTTTTTGCGTCACAAATGTCAGCATGTCTCGCCTGTGGGATTCAGTAGCTTCTACGCCTTTCGCCGGCGCCTGGTATCACTGGGACTGACACCATAAGCATTGCGGTAGGTTCTGGAAAAATGCACCAATGATGCAAATCCGGTCTTCTGCGCGATCTCCTGGATCGCCAGAGAAGATTCCACCAGAAGTCTTCCGGCTCTGGTCAGCCGGACATTGGTAAGGTATTCCAGAACGGTGGCTCCGGTCACCTCGCGGAAAATACGGCAAAAATAGTATTTACTTAAATGGATCTGGGATGCGATGGTCTCCAGATCTATTTTTTCCGCATAATGGGCATTGATATAGGCGATGGCATCCAGAATCTCCTGTCTGGGAGCTGCGGAGAGCTCCGGCATCTGTGTCCGCTCCTGCCTCGTATAGTAGTCTCTGCACAGTAGCAGCAGTTCCAGACAATAGTTTTGCTTTAATTTCTCGGCCACAGCATCGTGGCGGTTATAATATTTCCGCAGCCGTTCGAAGACCTCTACCAGTTCTCCGGACTGTTCCGTTGTCAGATGCAGAATATCATTCTGCAGAACCTCCAGGAACCGCTGCTTCTCCGCAGGTTTCAACATTCCATCCAGATAATCCGGTGCAAAATTCAAGACATACCGGGCATAGAAATCCGAGGACAGACTCTGCATATAATGGGTCTGGTAGGGTTTGATCAGGATGATGTCACCCGGATTCAGCACATGACAGACACCATCCAGGAAGATGTATCGTATCCCCTTCACCACAAAAAAAAGTTCGTAAGTATCGTGATAATGATTGGTCTGCATATCATTTTTTTTGGTTGTCTCTATGTATTCCAGAAACAGATCGGAATAAGGGTCAAAAATCGTACGAAGCATAGTTTTCCTTTCCCGGAATCATTCCGGCAAGATTCATTCGATTGCTTTTTATTACCGCAAGATATGTTAAACAATCTTAAAAATAAAAGATTATAATGGGATTATATAATAAATCTTGTGCCATGTGAAGTATATTGGAAGGAGATAACTTATGGAGAAAAGACCTTTAGACTATGCAAAAGCATCCATGGATACCATGATGCGCAAATGGGAAGCCCCCAAGCTTCCGCCCGAAGGAAGATTCCATTATCATCAGGGAGTATTCCTGTCCGGAATGTACAAAAGCTATGAACTTTGCAAAGAGGAAAAATATTTTGATTACATCAAATCCTGGGTGGATGCCGTCATCACCGAAGACGGTGTGATCAAACAGGCTGATATGGGGCAGTTCGACGATATGCAGCCGGGTATTCTGTTATATCCCCTCTATCATTGTACCGGTGATGCCAGATATAAGAAAGCCCTAGACTCTCTGATGGCTGCCATTGATTGTTATCCCACCACTCCCGAGGGCGGCTATTTCCACAAGGCTGATCTGCCGGAAGAAATGTGGCTGGACGGTCTGTACATGGAAGGTCCGCTGCGCGCGCAGTATGGCGCAGAATTCCATCACCCCGAATATTTTGATGAGGTTATCTTCCAGGCTCTGACCATGCAGAAACATACCCGTGACCCCAAGACCGGTCTGCTGTATCATGCCTGGTCCTATGACAGGAAAGTAGAATGGGCTGATAAGGAGACCGGCTGCTCCCCCGAATTCTGGGGCAGAGCCATGGGATGGGTGCCTGTAGCCCTCCTGGACGAACTGGATTTCATTCCCGCCGATCATCCGGACAGAGCAAAACTGGAAAAAATGGCGGTAGATCTGTTAAAATCTCTGCTTGCATTCCAGTCTGAGGATGGCAGATGGTATCAGGTAGTCAACCGGGGCGATGATCCTGCCAACTGGCTGGAGAATTCCTGCAGCTGCCTGTATGTTGCCGCCCTGTGCAAAGCAATCCGCAAAGGTCTGCTGGATGCATCTTATCTGGAATATGCCCACAAGGGTTATGAGGGTGTGATCCGCTCCCTGACCTGGGAAGGTGATGACCTCATTATCGGTAATGTCTGCATCGGAACCGGTGTCGGTGACTATGACCACTACATCCACCGTCCCGTATCCGCCAACGACCTGCACGGGGTCGGCGCCTTCCTGCTGATGTGTGAAGAGTGCGAACAGGTATTTTAATATCTTGTAACTATTTAGAGCCATGCAAAACCAGGCTTACAGATCCTCGCTGCCGGGATTCCGGCGGCGGGCAGATCTGCTTATATTATTACTTTTTACAGCTTTACTTTTACAAAATCATGTCCCATGGCAGGAAGCACCTTTTCGATCAGATCCGCCGTCCGCATGCGGAGGCTGGAGGTATTGATGCAGGGGTGGCACCCGAAATATTCACTGTCCAGCACCTCTTCATCGATCAACAGCTTCACCTGATGCTCCGTATCGTTCATCAGTCCCAACACACTGACAGAGCCGGGGGTGATATCCAGAAATTTCTCCATATATTCCGGCTTGGCAAAAGATAATCTCGCCGAACCGATCTGCGCCGACAGATCCTTGGTATGGAACACCTTGGTATCCGGGATCATCAGCAGATAAAAGGCGGTCTCCTGACGGTTGCACAGAAACAGATTCTTACAGACTATGGACTCCAGGATCTCATCCACTTCCTTACAGTCCTCCATGGTCATCGCCGGAGCGTGATCCACACGGTCATATTCCACACCTAAGCTATCCAGCAGGTCATAGGTGCGTATCTCTTTGTCCAGTCTGCCTGTGGTATCGACAGGTCTTCCTTTTTGTAATACTAATGTCATTGTCTTTTCCCCTTTATTGTCTAATAACCAATGGTGTCGTTTACGAGGATCACATGGATCCTGTCCGTATGTCTGGAATATCTCGTGATCAGGAACTGACAGCAGATGGTATCCGGA
>OGGZ01001955.1_pt1 | contig 15509 bp, 10 predicted proteins | sample 1571371 | NCBI WGS metagenome assembly OGGZ01 (sample SAMEA2582025, study PRJEB24529) | metagenome | biome: Human gut stool | place: China | collected 2011
CGCCGCCAGCGGCGGAAACAGGGAGTCGCTGTTGGGGCCGCGGCCAGCAGGATGCGAGCGACAGCGCAGCAGACGCTGGGAGCCGCAACCCGGCCTTGGCGCGAAAGCGCCTGAGAGGGCTACACCGCCAAACACCACAGCGGCGTCGTGATGAGCGACAGCACCGTGGAGATGGCCGTACACTTGCTGGCGAAGGTGGAGTCTGCGCCGTACTTCTCGGCGAGGATGGTGGTGGTGCCGCCCATCGGCATACCGGCCAGAACGACAGCCACGCCGGTGGCCAGCTGGCCCACATGGGCCGCACGGCATCCCACCAGCACCACCAGCGGCATCAGGAAGAGCCGGATGATGCAGTAGATGATGGCGTCCTTGTCCAGCAGCGGGTGAAGGTCGCGGCTGCCGATGATGGCCCCGATGAGGAACATCGACATGGTCATGTTGCAGCTACTGGTACACTGGACGGCCTTGCCGAGGAAGGTGGGCAGCTGCCACTGGGTCAGCATGATGACCATGCCCACGAATACCGACGCGATGCAGGGGTGGGTGATGGTCTTGCGGAGCACTGCGAGGCGGTGCTTTTTCTTTTCCTCGGGCGTGGCGGGGGCGGCGTCCTGCATGAAGTAGGACACGCCCGCCGACCACATCACGATGCGCTGGGGGATGAGGTAGAACGACGTCAGCAGCAGCCCCACCCCGCCGAACAGCCCCTCCGCCAGCGGGCTTCCGAGGAAGCCCGCGTTGGAGCAGACCGTGCCGTACTGCATGACGGCCTTCCGCGCGAAGGGATAGCAGTTGTAGCACACCGCGCAGATGACGCCGTAGAGCATCTGCAATAAGATCGACAGGATGAGGATGTCCCGGGTGCTGCGGAAAATTTCCACGTTGAACTCGATGCGGAACGACTGGATGATGTTCGCAGGCAGGATGATGAAGAGCAGCAGGTCGGTCAGACAGGCGCGGCCCTGGTCGGTGATGAGCTTTTTCTTTGCCAGAAAAACGCCGATGGCCAGCAGAAGCATCATCTGCGCCTGCAGGTCCAGCATGGTGGAAAAGTCGGGCATGGTATCCCCTTTCATTTGGACATTCTTTGCTGTTTCTTTGCTTAGCTGAACCAATTATAATCGCGTGATGAGCCGATCTCAATACCCGCACCCCGCCGGGCGGCATGATTTTTCTGAATAGCGGCGATGCAGTCGGAGACATAAAAGCAAAAGCCCCACGACACACGCCGCTTTTCAGCGGTATATCGTAGGACTTTTTGGAGCTGGTGACAGGAGTTGAACCTGCAACCCACTGATTACAAATCAGTTGCGCTGCCATTGCGCCACACCAGCGAGTATCGTTTGCACAGGGTACTTTAGTAGAATACCAGAAACCTCCCCGCTTGTCAATATCTTTGTCTGCCCCCGGCCCCGACGCCGGCAATACCATCCGAAGCCGCGATGGCAAAAAGCTGCTGGACGAGGTCATCCACCTCATGGATAAAAACAACAAGCTGGGCCTCGTGAAGCTCATAGAGAACGGCGAGAACGTCAAAACGCTGCACTTCTACCCTTTCCCTCTCCGATGTTGCAGCCCTCGGTGCGGGCGATACGCCTTTCACCTCCGCCACAGCGGCTCCACCGCCACCTTCACCGTGGGCGGCGCAGACCACAGCGCACTGCTGCGGTAAGCACACTGTCATCCTCCATTCCTTCCACATAACGACCAAGGCCCCCGCAGTTCTGTTCCGGACTGCGGGGGCCTTGGCGTTTTATTCTGATAAAATCTTACTTCAGCTCCCGCTGTACGGCAGCAAAGTCCTCGAGGGTCAGGGCCTCGGGGCGGATGCGGGCGTCGAAGCCCGCCGCCTCGATGGCCGCGATGACCTTATCTTTCGGCAGTCCGAGGCCGCTGGCGATGGCGTTGGCGGCGGTCTTACGGCGCTGGCCGAAAGCGGCACGGATGAGGGCGAAGTAGCCGTCCTCGTCCTCCACCTGTACGGCGGGAGTGGTGCGGATGTCCATCCGCACCACAGCGCTGGTGACCTTCGGGGCCGGATAGAAGCTGCCCGGCGCGGCGGTGAACATCAGCTTTGAGGTGGCGTAGTAGCTCACGGCGCAGCTGATGGCGCTGGACGCCCGGGTGCCGGGGGCAGCGGCCAGACGGTCGGCGGCCTCCTTCTGCACCATGACGGTGAGGTTCTGGATGGGCAGGCGGTCGCCCAGCAGCTTCATGACGATGGGGCTGGTGATGTAGTAGGGCAGGTTGGCGCAGACAGCCACCGGCATCCCGGGGAACTCCTCCTCGATGAGGGCGCGGAGGTCTACCTTCAGAACGTCCTGCAATACCAGCTTGAAGTTCTCCACGCCTGCCATGGTCTCGGCCAGCAGGGGCGGCAGGCGCTCGTCCACCTCGATGGACACCACCTTGGCGGCGCGCTGGGCCAGCTCTTTGGTCAGCACGCCGATGCCGGGGCCGATCTCCAGCACGCCCCAGCTCTTATCGACGCCGCTGGCGTCCACGATCTTGGGCGGCAGGCCGGGATTGATGATGAAGTTCTGTCCAAAGCCCTTGGAGAGCGCGAAATCGTATTTTTCGCACAGGGTGCGGATAACGGAGAGGTCGGTCAGCTCCGGCATAGTGGTTTTCCTTTCTGTTTCTTGCTAAAACAGCAAAACCTCTCCGTCACGCCTGCAGCGTGCCACTGCCCGGGTTGCGGCACCCAGCATCCGCAGCGCTTTGCTTGCGTCTTGCTGGCCGCGGCCCCAACAGCGACTCCCTGTTTCCGCCACTGGCGGCGGTCGTCGTTGTTGCTCCTAACGAGGGGAGGCCTTGGCATTCCGCAAAGCTTATTCTCTTCGCCAGAGGCTCCCCTCGGTAGGGGAGCTGTCTGCGAAGCAGACTGAGAGGTTGAGCTATTTACACGACTAAAGTTATTTTCAAAAAGTGTTTACTGCGCACTTGCAGCCTCCTGCTCCCCTTCTGCACCGGCCTCGGAGGAAGCCTCTGCCTCCCCTGCGGCCTCGCTGGAAGCGGTGCTCTCGGCTGCGGCCTCTGAAGAGGCTGCGGCGGAGTCGGCGGCGATGTCAGCGTCGTTCACGCCGCCCACGGTGGTGACACCGGTGAGCTGCTGTGCGCAGCTGACGGCGCGCTGTATCTGCGGGTCCGTGTCGAGGGTGTAGTCATAGTAGCTGGCCTGCTCGTCGGCAGTCAGCGGGCGCTCCACGTCTACGGCCAGGCCGGTGCCGTCGAAGCAGGAGCCGTCGCCGCAGATGAGCTTTGCCACCGTGACCACGACAGCGCTGCCGTCCGAGAGGCGCTGGGGGCTGCTCTGGATGGTGCCTTTGCCCATCGTGGTGCTGCCCACGAGGCGGGTGCCGCACAGGGTGCGCAGGCTGGACGCAAAGAGTTCTGCCGCGCTGGCGGTGTTCTCGTTCACGAGGCAGACGGTGGGCTGGCTGATGACCGAGTCGCCGGTGCTGCTGCCCAGCAGGGTGCGGTTGCCTGCCTTATCCTCAGCGTAGGCCAGCACGCCTTCCGGCGCGACGAGTTCGATGCAGCTGATGGCGTCGTCAAGGATGCCGCCGCCGTTGTCGCGCAGGTCGAAGATGAAGCTCTGGGCACCGCTGGCGGTCAGGCTGCGGAGCGCAAAGTCCAGCTCACTGGGGGTGGAGTTGTCGAACTGCCAGATTTTGATATAGCCCACATTGCCCTGCACCAGCGCGGAATCGACGCTGTTGGCTGTAAAGCCGGAGTGGGTCAGATCGGCGGTGTGCTGGGCGTTCTCACTGTCCAGCCAGCTTACATTGACGCTCGTGCCGCTCTCGCCCCGGAGTTTGTTCTGGACAGCCTCCACGCTGCCCAGACTTTTGATGTCTGCGCCGTCGATGGTGGTGATGTAATCGCCCCGCTGGAGGCCGGCCTCCCTGGCAGGAGACTCATCATACACTTTGATGACCTTGGCGTAGCCGGACTGGTCGATGGCCAGCTCTACGCCAATGCCCATCAGCTTGCCGCTCTGGGCGTTGAGCAGGTCGGTATAGGCCGAGGCGGTGTAGTAGCGGGCGTACTTGTCGCCGGTACCCAGCAGATAACCGGCAGTCAGACGGTCGTACAGCATGGTCTCGTCGATGTCGTAGTAGTCGTTGGCGCGCACATAGCGGTCTACCTCGGCCACCTTGTTGTACATGCTCTCCTTTTCCTTCACGCTGGTGACGGTGTGGTCAAACAGCCGCATCGCCATCAGCATCGTGATGGAAAAAGTGACCGTCATTGCCAGAATGACGATGGTCACGGTCATCCCTACGGAAATTTTGCGATTCATTCAGTGTCCTCCCCAGTTCAGACCAAAAACATCAGGATGACACTGCCCAGTACCGACAGCAGGAACACTCCTGCCAGAATCAGACAGCCCACCCGAAGGATACGCTTGCGTTTTTGCTCGTTCATTTCGCCTTGTGGCCTCCTTTGACCCCTCGACTTCAATTACAGTTGTATTATCTTATCGGAATATAACCGCGGGGATTGACCGCATTGGCCTTGGAGCCGCCCTTCCACACCTCGAGATGGAGGTGGTTGCCGGTAGAGTTGCCGGTGGAGCCCACATAGCCGATGAGGTCGCCCTGGTTGACATACTTGCCCGCCGACGTTGCCACCGAGCGCATATGGCCGTAGAGGGTGGAGTAGGCGTTGCCGTCTGTCATTTTGCCGTGATAGATGATGACATAGTTGCCGTAGCCGCCGCTGGACCAGCCGGCCACCTGCACATAGCCGCTGGCGGCTGCGTAGATGGGAGTGCCGGCGGGGGCGGCAAAGTCGATGCCGGCGTGGAGCTTGTTGACGCCGGAGACCGGGTTCTTGCGCCAGCCGTACTCGCTGGAGATGCGGGTATAGCTCTTGAGCGGGCAGATAAAGCCGCTGAAGCTCAGCTGGGGCTTGCTGGCCGCTGCCGCTGCGATGAGCTTCTGGATCTCCTTCTTGACGGCCTCGTAGTTCATCTCGTCCGACTCGATGGCCGCCTGGGCGTTCTTCTGGGCCTGCTGGGCCTCAGCGGCGCTCAGACGGGCCTCCTTGACGCTGTTGTTGAGCTCGCTCTGCTTGGACTGCATCTGCTTGTTCTGGGCGTCCAGCTCAGCCTTTTTGTTCTGCAGCTGGGTGCGCTCTTCCACGAGCTGGGTGCGGTCGGCCACAAGGGCTTCCTTCGCAGCCTTCATGTTGTCGAGTATCTCGGTGTCCTTCACCGAGATGTCCTGCATGACCTCATTGAAGGTCAGAAGCTCGTACAGATCGTTCACAGACTGGAGCATGGCGACGCTGCCGCCGTCCCGCAGCTCCTGCATCGCGGCCATGTGGCTCTTGAAATCGTCCCACTGGTCGGCGATCTCCTGCTCTTTCCGGGCGATCTCATTCTGCTTGGCGGTGATCTCCTGCTCTTTGACGCCGATGCTGTTCTGCACCTCGGAGATCTGGCTCTTGAGGACGCTGATCTGGCTCTGGAGCACCGAGACTTTTTCCTTCAGCTCAGACTCGAGGGCCTTGGCAGCAGCTTCCTTCTTTTTGGCGTCGTTCAGCTCCGTCTTATGCTGCTTGATGGACGCAGAGATCTTGTCCAGCTTGTTTTGCAGCGAGCTCATGCTGGTGGCCGCACTGGCCGGGTAGACCGTCACGCTCAGCACGAGGCAGGCGGCAGCCAGAAAGGCGCAGGCGGCACGCATCATGGCCGAATGGCCCGACGGCTTTGCGTGGCGGGGCGGATGGTGCAGGACAAAGCCTGCGGAATGCTTGTCGTGGTACACAGTAGGCCCTCCTTACACGTTCAGGTGCTTTCGGATGGAGAACATACTGCCCAGACCACCCACCAGAGCGCCGCCCGCGAGGCTGTAGGTCAGGATGGTGGGCCAGACATTTTCCAGCGGCACCAGAGCCGTACCCATGAGCATCTGCCACAGGCCGCCCAGCGTGGGCGACAGCTGAACGATGTAGGCATAGCCGCCGATGGTGGCAGCTGCCGTCAGGATGCCGGAGAGCAGGCCCATAGTCAGGCCCTCGATGACGAAAGGCAGGGTGACGAGGGCGTTGGTAGCGCCGACATACTTCATGATCTCGATCTCACGGCGGCGGGCAAAGACGCTCAGCCGGATGGTGGTACCCACCGTGATGATGCTGACAGCCATCAGCACCAGCACCAGACCGCGCCCGACCTTGGTGACAGCCTGCTGGACCTCCACAAAGGTCCTGGTCATCTCGATGGGAGCCGTGACGCTGTAGACGCCGCTGATGTTCTCGAACTGCTTGCTGATGGTCTCCATCTGGCTCAGATCAGACAGGGAGACGCGGTAATTGGCCTTAAAGGGGTTGTCGTTCTCGAACTCGTTCAGCAGGGCGGCATAGTCGGACATATACCCCTTGTACTGGTTGAGGACGTCTTCTTTGGACATATACTGCACCCGGCTCACACCTGCGGTGCCGCTGAGGGCATTGCCCACAGACTGGATGGTGGCGTCATCGGCCTCGGGGTCCACGTAGACCACCATCTCGTTCTGGCTGCCCAGATAACTCACCATGCTGTCCACATTGACTTCAATGAGGCTGGCGAAGATGTTCAGGGTCATGCAGACGCTGAGGGAGGCGATGCAGGCGATGGTCATGGCCCAGTGCTTGCCGAGGTTGCGCACGCCGCGCCGGGTGAGGAACCCAAACGTAGAGATTTTCATACGTGTACCTCCTCGCCGAAGCTGGCCGGAACATCGGAGATGATGCGGCCCTGCTTCAGGGTGATGGTGCGGCGGTTGAAGCGGCGCACCAGTTCATGCTCGTGGGTGACGACAAGCACCGTGATGCCCATCTCGCTGACCCGTTCCAGCAGTTCCATCATCTCAAGGCTCATCTCGGGGTCGATGTTGCCGGTGGGCTCGTCTGCGATGACGAGGCGGGGGCTGTGGGCCAGAGCGCGGGCCACGGCCACGCGCTGCTGCTCACCGCCGGAGAGGAACTCGGGGTAGACCTTTGCCTTATCTTCCAGATGCACCAGCTCCAGCATATAGTTGACGCGCTCTTTGATGTCTTTTTTGCCGATATTGGTGACATGCATGGCAAACGCCACATTCTCGTAGACCGTCATGGTGGGGATGAGGCGGAAATCCTGGAAGATGATGCCCATCTGGCGGCGAAGGAAAGGCACTTTGCCCCGGCGCAGCCGGGCGACGTCCTTGCCGTCCACCATGACGCGGCCCTCGGTGGGCAGCTCTTCGCGGAGGATGAGCTTGAGCAGAGTGGACTTGCCGGCGCCGGAGTGGCCCACCAGAAAGACGAACTCGCCGTCGTCCACATGGAAGTCGATGTCCTCCAGAGCGGGAGTATCGCTCCGTTTGTATATCTTGGTGACATGTTCAAAATCTATCATGAGTATCTTGCTCCTGAAAAATTTATTTGGCACAGAAGTTCCAGACCATTACAAAAGAAACCGGCCAGCATCGGGGTCGAGCGGCCGGTTTCGGCGTCCGCAGCCGGAGCGGCTGAGACGAAATATCAATATTTGGCCGGGTTGTTGGACAGGTACTTCTTGACCATGAGCGCTACCTTGAACACGATAGCGTCGTCGAACTCACGCAGATCCAGACCGGTCAGCTTTTTGATCTTTTCCAGACGATACACCAGCGTGTTGCGGTGGACGAACAGACCGCGGCTGGTCTCGGAGACGTTCAGGTTGTTCTCGAAGAAGCGCTGGATGGTGAACAGGGTCTCCTGGTCCAGGCTCTCGATGCTGCCCTGCTTGAACACTTCGCGCAGGAACATCTCGCAGACCGTGGTGGGCAGCTGGTAGATCAGACGTGCGATGCCCAGATTGTCGTAGCGGATGATCTGCTTCTCGGTGTCGAACACCTTGCTGACCTCCATGGCGATCTGTGCTTCCTTAAAGGAAGTAGCCAGGTCCTTCACGTTGGCGATGGGGGTGCCGATGCCCACGACAGCCTTGATGTAATGCTCGCCGGAGAGGGTGTCCACGATGCTGGCGGCCAGCTTCTCCATATCGGTGCGGTCGATGCCCTTGCGGATCTCCTTGACCAGGACGGTATCCGTCTCGCTGATGTTGAAGACGAAGTCCTTCTGCTTGTCGGGGAACAGGCTGCTCACCACGTCGTAAGCGGAGATGTCGCCGCCGCTGGTGACGCGGACGATGAACACCACGCGGGAGACGTCGGTGGCAAAGTGGAGCTCACGGGCCTTGGCGTAGATGTCGCCGGGCAGGATGTTGTCCAGCACCACGTTCTTGATAAAGTTGGCTTTGTCGAACTTCTCGTCGTGATACTGCTTGATGCTCTGCAGGCTGATGGACAGCACAGCGGCAAACTGGCCCGCAGTCTCGTCCGCACCTTCCACAAAAACGGCATAATCGTTATGCTTTGCGCTGGAGAACTGCTGGTAGGTGTAGCCATCCCGCACGAAGCGGTCACCGGCCGTCAGACGCTCTGCCATAAAGCCCTCGCGCACCTCGCCGATCAGATTCAGCTCCGAACAGGAGATGACAGCGCCGGTCTCATCCACCACGCCGACCACGCGGTCGATCGCGTCCTTCATCTGGTAGATCACGCTCTGAAATACTCTATTGGCCATAAATGGATACCCCTTTTCCTCTCTTGTGCAAACCGCAGGTGGGCGGGATTGTGATTTTTAACAATTTCGCCGCATTACATTTTATATTTTACACAAAAGAATTTACTTTTGCAACATATTTCACCAAAAAAAATTCTTCTTTCTTGGTGAAATTATCTTTCGGGGTCATTTTCGGGCCAAAAAGGGCCTTTCTGCGTGGTTCTGAGGGCTATTTTACCGGTAAAATGTGATACTTTTTTGAAAACCGGGTGAAAAGCAGTCCTTTACCCCGTGGTAATTTTCGCCACCTCGTCAGCTGTCAGCTCCCGCCACTGGCCCGGGGCAAGGCTCTCGTCCAGCGCAAGCCCGCCGATGGCGTCCCGGTGCAGGGCGTTGACGCCCGCACCGTAGACGCCGAACATCCGCTTGATCTGATGATACACGCCCTGCCTGAGCAGAACACGGACCGTCAGCCCGTCGGGGGTGAGGGCAGACACTTCCGCCGGCGAAAGGGCCGTGCCGTCGGCAAGGGTAACGCCTGCGGCAAAGCCGGCCTTCATCTCTTCTGTCAGCGGGGTGTCGATGACGACGGTGTAAGTCTTGGAGACGTGGCGCCTGGGCGCGAGGATGTCGTGGGCAAAGCCGCCGTCGTCCGTCAGCAGGACGAAACCGGTGCTGGTCTTGTCCAGCCGCCCCGCCGGGAACAGCTCCCGCCGGGGATAGGCATCCCCCACCAGATCCACGACCGTCGTGTCCCGCTTGTCGGTGGAGGCGCTGACGACGCCCTCGGGCTTGTTGAGCATGAGGTAGACGAACTGCCGGTAGGCCAGCGCTTTGCCGTCCACCGCCACGGCGTCAGCCTCTTTCAGCTGGGTATCCCCTTTCTTGCAGACTGCGCCGTTGACCGTGACGCGGCCTTTCGCCAGCAGTGCCTTCGCCTCGCTCCGGGTGCATTGGGCCGTCTCGGCTAAATATTTATCGAGTCGCATGAAAACTCCTTCTGTGTGCAGAAAAGAGGCCGTTGCCTGCGGCAACAGCCTCTTTTCCTGTAAAATCACGTTTAGACGCTCAGGTTTGCGTGCTGTTCCACAGCATCCGGGTTGGCGTCAAAGATGGGCTTGAGGATGTGAGCAATGAACTCCTCCACCTGCTGGGGAGCGCGGCCCACAAAGTTCTCCGGCACAAGGCCCGCCACGATCTCTTCCTTGGTCAGACCAAAGGCCGGGTCGGCGGCGATGCGGTCCACCATGTCGTTGGGCAGACCCTCTTCCTTGACCTGCTTGCCGGCGGCGATGGCGTGCTGGCGCAGACGCTCGTGGAGCTCCTGACGGTTGCCGCCCTTCTCCACGGCCTGCATCATGATGTTCTCGCTGGCCATGAAGGGCAGCTCGGCCATCAGGCGGCTGCGCACGACCTTCGGGTAGACCACGAGGCCGTCGGTGACGTTGAGCATGATGTTCAGGATGGCGTCGGCGGCGAGGAAGCCCTCAGCCATGGCAACGCGCTTGTTGGCGCTGTCGTCCAGCGTACGCTCGAACCACTGCGTGCCGGTGGTGAAGCTGGGGTTGAGCACATCCACCATCAGGTAGCGGCTCAAAGCGCAGATGCGCTCGCAGCGCATGGGGTTGCGCTTGTAGGGCATGGCGGAGGAACCGATCTGGTTCTTCTCAAACGGCTCTTCCATCTCCTTGAAGTTGGCCAGCAGGCGCAGATCGGTGGCGAACTTCATGCAGCTCTGGCCGATGCCGGCCAGGGCGTTGAGGATGAAGGCGTCCACCTTGCGGCTGTAGGTCTGGCCGGACACCGGGATGACGGCCTCGCTGTCGAAGCCCATCTCCTCAGCGATGGAAGCATCCACGGCGCGGATCTTGTCGGCATCGCCCTTGAACAGCTCCATAAAGGAAGCCTGGGTGCCGGTGGTACCCTTGACGCCGCGCAGCTGCAGGGTAGCCAGACGGTGGTCGATCTCGTTGAGGTCCATCACCAGCTCATTGGCCCACAGGGTAGCGCGCTTGCCCACAGTGGTGGGCTGGGCGGGCTGGCAGTGGGTGTAGGCCATGCAGGGCATATCCTTGTATTCCTCGGCAAACTTTGCCAGCTTTGCCAGCACGCCGATGAGCTTCTTGCGCACCAGCTCGAGGCCCTGACGCATCACGATGATGTCGGTGTTGTCGCCGACATAGCAGCTGGTGGCACCCAGATGGATGATGCCTGCCGCCTTGGGGCACTGCTGGCCGTAGGCGTAGACATGGCTCATGACGTCGTGGCGCACCAGCTTCTCCCGCTCGATGGCGACTTCATAGTTGATGTCGTCCACATGAGCTTCCAGCTCGGCCACCATCTCGGGGGTGATATTGGTCAGGCCCTGCTTCATCTCGGCCCGGGCCAGGGCCACCCACAGGCGGCGCCAGGTGCGGAACTTGTTGTCGTCCGAGAAGATGTACTGCATCTCATCGGAGGCATAACGGGTGGAAAAGGGGCTGATATAACGGTCATGCTGAGACATGAAGATGTCCTCCTTGGGTAGATGTTTCTTTTATGATACCATCAAATCTTGAAATAGTCCACGCCGCCCTCGAAAATAGGCTGGTACTTGTCGCCGGTGACGTTCTTGTACAGGTACTCGCCGCTGCGCTCCGAATGGCCCATCTTGCCGAAGACACGGCCATCCGGGCTGGTGATGCCCTCGATGGCGAGGACGGAACCGTTGGGGTTGTACTTCATGTCCATGCTGGGGCTGCCGTCCTGATCGACGTACTGGGTCGCGATCTGGCCGTTGGCGATGAGGTTGTCCAGCACGCTCTGAGGTGCCACGAAGCGGCCCTCACCATGGCTGATGGCCACGGTGTGCTGGTCGCCCACGCTACACTTGGACAGCCAGGGGCTGCCGGTGGAAGCGATGCGGGTGCGCACCAGCATACTCTGGTGGCGGCCGATGGTGTTGAAGGTCAGGGTCGGGTCGCAGGCCGTGATGGGGCGGATGTCGCCGTAAGCGGCCAGACCCAGCTTGATGAGGGCCTGGAAGCCGTTGCAGATGCCCAGCATCAGACCATCCCGGTGCTGCAGCAGGTCGCGGACCGCCTCGGTGACCGCAGGATTGCGGAAGAAGGAGGCGATGAACTTTGCGCTGCCGTCCGGCTCGTCGCCGCCGGAGAAGCCGCCGGGCAGCATGACGATCTGGCTCTCGTTGATGGCCTTGACCAGTGCCTCGCAGCTGGCGGTGACGTCAGCGGGGGTCAGGTTGCGGATGACCAGCACCTCGGGGTCTGCACCGGCGCGGGCAAAGGCATGGGCGGTGTCGTACTCGCAGTTGGTGCCCGGGAAGACCGGGATAATGACCTTCGGCTTTGCCACGCCGATCTTGGGCGCAGCGGGGGCGGTCAGGCTGCCGTTGATCTTCTCGACGGCGGGGCCGGCCTTGCGGTAGGGATACACCGGCTCGAGCTTGCTCTCCCAGATCTCCTGCAGCTGAGCCATATCCAGCTTGTCGCCGCAGCACTCGAAGGTGTAGTCTGCGGTGGTCTCGCCCAGCAGCTCACCAGCCGGGGCGTCAGAGACCATCTCCAGCACGATGGAGCCGTACATGGGCTTAAACATATCGTGGGTGGTCATGTTGGTCATCATCTTGAAGCCGATGCGGTTGCCCAGACCCATCTTGAAGAGAGCCTCGGCCAGACCGCCATAGCCCACAGAGGAAGCAGCGGCCACCATGCCATCTTCCATCATCTGCTCAACTTTCTTGTAGTTGGCCTTCAGGGAGAAGAAGTTGGGGCAGCCGGTCTCGGGGTCCAGGATGGGCCGGATGAGGACGACGGTGCTCTCAGGCTTCTTGAACTCGGTGGAGACGACGCGGCCGGCCTTGCCGATGGCGGTAGCGAAGGACACCAGCGTGGGAGGCACATCCAGCTGCTCGAAGGAGCCGGACATGCTGTCCTTACCGCCGATGGAGGCGATGCCGAGGCCGATCTGTGCGTCCAGTGCGCCCAGCAGAGCGGCCAGCGGCTTGCCCCAGCGCTCCGGGGAAGTGCCAAGGCGCTCGAAGTACTCCTGGAAGGTCAGGTAGGCGTCCTCATAGCGGAAGCCGGAGGCCACCAGCTTGGTCACACTCTCGACGACGGCCATCCGCGCGCCCACATACTGGTTGGCGCTCATGAGGTAGGGGTTGTAGCCCCATGCCATGCCGGAGCAGGTGTTGGTCTCGCCGTCCACGGGCAGCTTTGCGACCATGGCGTTCTGGGGGGTCAGCTGGCATGCGCCGCCGAAGGGCATCAGCACGGTGGCCGCGCCGATGGTGGAGTCGAACCGCTCAGAAAGGCCCTTCTTGCTGCAGACGTTCAAATCGCCCACCATGTTCTTCATCTTCTGTTCGAAGGTCACGCCGGCCCACTGGGGCTGCCAGACAGTCCCCTTCTCGATGTGGACGTTCTGATGCTTCTCAGCGCCGTTGGAGTTCAGGAACTCGCGGCTGATGTTGACGATGGACTTGCCGTTCCACACCATGTTCAGGCGCTTTTCCTCGGTGACCTTTGCCACAGGGGTAGCCTCAAGGTTCTCCTCGGTGGCGATGGCGATGAACTTGTCCACGTCCTCAGGGGCCAGAGCCACGGCCATACGCTCCTGGCTCTCGCTGATGGCCAGCTCGGTGCCGTCGAGGCCGTCATACTTCTTGGTGACCTTGTTCAGATCGATATACAGGCCGTCGGCCAGCTCGCCGATGGCGACAGAGACGCCGCCGGCGCCGAAGTCGTTGCAGCGCTTGATCATCTTGCAGGCGTCCTCGCGGCGGAACAGGCGCTGCAGCTTGCGCTCGATGGGGGCGTTGCCCTTCTGGACCTCAGCACCGCAGTGCTCGAGGCTGTCCAGCTTGTGGGCCTTGGAGGAACCGGTGGCACCGCCGATGCCGTCGCGGCCGGTGCGGCCGCCCAGCAGGACGATGACGTCGCCGGGAGCGGGGCATTCGCGGCGGACGTGGGAAGCGGGCGTTGCGCCCACAACAGCGCCGATCTCCATCCGCTTTGCCACATAGCCGGGGTGATAGATCTCATCCACCTGACCGGTAGCAAGGCCGATCTGGTTGCCGTAGGAGGAATAACCGGCGGCAGCGGTGGTCACCAGCTTGCGCTGGGGCAGCTTGCCGGGCAGGGTCTCACTGACGGGCTTGAGGGGATCGCCTGCGCCGGTGACGCGCATGGCCTGATAGACGTAGCTGCGGCCGGACAGCGGGTCACGGATCGCGCCGCCGATGCAGGTGGCAGCGCCGCCGAAAGGCTCGATCTCCGTCGGGTGGTTGTGGGTCTCGTTCTTGAAGAGGAACAGCCAGTCCTCATCCTTGCCGTTGACGTCGCACTTGATCTTCACGGTGCAGGCGTTGATCTCCTCAGACTCGTCGAGGTTCTTCAGGATGCCCTGCTTTTTCAGTTCCTTGGCACCGATGGTGGCCAGGTCCATCATGCAGCGGGGCTTGTTCTCCCGGCCAAGGTCGGCGCGCATGGCCATGTAGCGGTCGAAGGCCTCCTGCACCACGGCATCGTCGATCTGGACGTCATCCAGAATGGTTCCGAAGGTGGTGTGGCGGCAGTGGTCCGACCAGTAGGTATCGATCATCTTGATCTCGGTGATGGTCGGGTCGCGCTTCTCCGAGCGGAAATACTCCTGGCAGAACTTGATGTCGCCCAGGTCCATGGCGAGGCCCTTCTCGTCGATGAACTTTTTCAGGCCCGCCTCATCCAGCTCGTTGAAGCCGTCCAGCACCTCCACTTCGGTGGGGATGGGATACTCCATCTTCAGGGTAGCCCTGGTGTCCAGCGAAGCCTCGCGGGCCTCCACCGGGTTGATGACGTATTTCTTGATCTCAGCCACCTGCTCATCGGTCAGGGTGCCTTCCAGCAGGTAGACGCGGGCAGAGCGCACCAGCGGGCGGTCGCCCTGGCTGATGAGCTGGATGCACTCGGCGGCAGAGTCGGCGCGCTGGTCGAACTGGCCGGGCAGATACTCCACGGCGAAAGACACGCCGTCGGAGACGGGCAGCTCTGCATAGGTGTTATCCACCGGCGGCTCACTGAACACGGTGGGGACGCACTGCTCAAACAGAGCCTCGTCGATGCCCTCCACGTCGTAGCGGTTGAGCAGACGCAGACCGTTCAGCTCCTTGATGCCCAGCAGAGAGACGAGCTCATTGCGCAGGCTCTGGGCCTCGCCGTCGAAGCCGGGTTTCTTTTCAACATAGATACGATATACCATTGGGAAATCCCCCTTGTTATTTCGTTGTTTCAATCTTTTATAGGTATCCGCGCCAAAGCCTCTCCCCTTGGGAGAGGTGGCATTGCGAAGCAATGACGGAGAGGGCAGGCCCGGTGCGGCAAAGCCGCCGCAAAGCGATAAGCAGGCCCTTCGTCAGCGCGATGCTATCGCCGTGCCTGCACATCTTTGTCAGCATCCTTGCCCTCTCAGTCACCTTCGGTGACAGCTCTCCCAAAGGGAGAGCCTTCAGAGCTGCATTTACTGCTTCTCTGCCAGCGCTTTCAGCGCCCGCATCCCGATGTCGGTGCGCTTGTGCAGCTTGTCGAAGTGGATGTGCTCCGCCGCCTCGTAGGCGATGGAGATGGCGCGGGGCAGGCCGGGCGCAGTGGCCGTCACACCCAGCACACGGCCGCCGTTGGTGACGAGCTGGCCGTCCTCGGTGATGGCCGTGCCGGAGTGGTAGACCGTGACATTCGGCTCATCGGGCAGCTGGCCGTCCACCAGACCGGTGATGGGCTTGCCCTTCTCGTAGGCCACCGGGTAGCCGCCGGAAGCGAGGATGACGCAGGCGGCAGCGCCGTCGGAGAACCTGACCTCGGTGTCGGCCAGCGTCCCCTCGGTGCAGGCGGTCATGACCTTGAGCAGGTCGCTTTCCAGCAGGGGCAGCACCACCTGCGTCTCAGGGTCGCCGAAGC
>OGGZ01001960.1_pt1 | contig 15460 bp, 9 predicted proteins | sample 1571371 | NCBI WGS metagenome assembly OGGZ01 (sample SAMEA2582025, study PRJEB24529) | metagenome | biome: Human gut stool | place: China | collected 2011
AAAAAGCACGAGCGCAACGCCGCCCACGGTGACCTGTTCACCTCGGGCGGGGAGGCATTCCAAAACCAGGAAATCAAGGACCCCACCGAGAGCGGTAAATTCGCCAAGGGCAAGGTCATTGACCTGATTGCACCGATGATCGTCATGATCTTTACGGCCATCGCCACGATGATCTGGACCGGCTACCTGAACGGCGGCACGAACCTTGTCGAGGATTTTGCCAACTGCTCCTCGTCGGAGTCGCTTGTCTTTGCGGGTCTTGTCACGGTGGGCTTCCTGCTGCTATTCTACCTGCCGCGCCGCGTTATTGGCTTTAAGGACTTCATGAACTCCGTGCCCGAGGGCGGCAAGCTGATGATGCCGCCCATCCTGATTCTGGTGCTGGCCTGGACGCTGAAGGGCATGACCGACGCGCTGGGCATCGGCGACTTTGTGCGCCAGGCCGTCAGTCTGAATGAGGGTCTCATGCGCTTTGTGCCGCTGCTGATCTTCTGCATTGCGATTTTTATTGCGTTCTCCTCCGGCACCAGCTGGGGCACGTTTGCGATTCTGGTCCCCATCGTCGTCAATATGTTCTCCGAGACGGACCCCACCATGATGATCGTAGCGGTATCCGCGGTGCTGGCGGGTGCGGTCTGCGGCGACCATATTTCGCCAATCTCGGATACGACCATCATGTCCAGCTCCGGTGCACAGTCGAACCACATCAACCACGTGCAGACCCAGATGCAGTACGCCATGGTCGTCGTGGCGGCCTGTGTGCCCGGCTACCTGATCGCGGGCTTTACCGAAAACTGGCTCATCACGCTGGTGTCGTCGCTTGCCATTCTGACCGCAGCCCTGCTGTATCTGCGCAGGCGCAGTCTGGCCGAGGACGCCAGGGCGTAAAGAAAAACATAAAGAAAAAGCAGTGCTTTCCAAGCGGAAGGCACTGCTTTTTTGTAGGGACAAATTCCGTATCCGCCCGGCCCAAAGCCTTTACTTCAGCGTACCGTCCAGAATCTGCTGGTAATACCACGGCTTCTCGGCGTGGAATACCCGCCCAGCGAGATGCGCAAACCGCGGGTCGCTGATTTGCGCAGGAAAGCGCAGCTCCCACGCGCAGAGCGCCTGATACTTGAACCGCAGCTCGCGGTTGGCGGCGTTGTTGCCGTACTTGGAATCACCCAGAATCGGGCAGCCGATGTGTGCTAAATGCGCGCGGATCTGATGGGTGCGCCCGGTCACAAGCTCGACCTCCAACAGGGCCAGCCGTCCGCTGACAGCCAGCGTTTCATACCCGGTGATGACCTCCTTCGCGCCGCCCTCCGTCGTGTCGGTGATGCGCACAATGCCGCGCTCGGCGTCCTTCAAAAGGTAGTCGCGCAGCAGGGCGGCGGGCGGGTTCGGGCGGCCAAACGTCACGCAGAGGTAGCGCTTTTCAATGTCGCGCGCCTTAATGGCGGCAGTCAGAAACGCCTCCGCCGCACTGTTCTTCGCCAGCAGCACCAGCCCGCTTGTACCGGTGTCCAGCCGGTGGCAGAGCACAGCGTGGGCAGCCTGGCCCTCAGCGGCCAGCTTCGTTTGCACGCGGCGGAGCAGCGTGTCACTGTCCGGGCCGTCCACAGCAATGCCTGCGGGCTTGCTGGCAATGATGATGTCGTCGTCCTCATACACAAACACGGCGGCGGGGGTGGGGCGGTTCTCCAGCTGGTCATCGTTCAGGAACAGCTTGATAATATCGCCGTTCTGCACGCGGGTGGAGAGCGGCTGCTTCTTTCCGTTCAGCTTGATCTTGTTCTCGCGCAGGGCCTTGTTCAGCCTCCCCATGCCCAAAGCGGGGAACTGGTCCATCAGGTACTTGTCCAGCCGCACGGGCAGCAGGCTTTTTACATGCAGTTCTTTCATTTTGTCGTCAACTCCTGATCCCACAAAACCGTGGCATCCTCAATATCCAAGGTGACCATCAGCCAACCGGCGTCGTGGTCATCGACCTTCAAAATCGGGTACTCCTGCCCGCCCGCGCAAAGCAGTGACGCACCGTCCAGCTTAGTGCGCGCGAACGGAGAATCCTTAAAGCAGACAGTCTGCTTTGTTTCATCCAGCACGCCGCGGTTCCACAGCGCGTCGGTGTAGTCGGCCAGGCGCAGGGGATAGTCCTCGTCGTAGAGCGTGCACAGAGCGTCAAACGTCTGTCCCTGCAGCCCCGGCGCAATGACATACCAGCTGGCGCTGCCGTCGGCGCTCGTCACGCGCCCGCACCAGGCCAGCGCTTTGACCGGTTCCACGGCCTGCAAAAAGGCACCCTCGTCCTCGAACAGGTAGAGCGTGTCACTCTGCGGCGTGCCCGCGTCCAGAGCGTCCAGCGCGGTCTGGCGCTCGGCGGCAAGAGCAGTCTCGTCGTAGCGGGCGGCGAACGGATCATTCGTCGTCATGCCGTTGTCGGCAGCCCACAACGCTAAGTGCAAGCTGTCGGCCTGCATGCCCTGCACGGATTCGATGTGGCGGTACTGTGCCGCGCTCTGCCAGAAATCGCTGTCCAGCTCGGACGGGAACGCGTCCGTGACCTGCGCGGCCTGCATGGCGTCGTGCCGTTGGCAAAGCGCCGGGCTTACATCCCACAGCTGCACGGCGGCAAACAGTGCGACCCAGACGGCCCCGCGGGGCAGACGCGCCAGCCCTGCGAACGCTGCCAGCGTCAGCAGGTAGTAGACAGGCCAGAACAGCCGCCCGCCGGAGCGAAAGACCGAGAACAGCTTAATAAAAGAAGCGGGCAGCGGCAGCGTGGCGAGCGTCACGCCGTTGGCGGTGATGACGTTGCTGACGGCAAACGCGGTCAGCACAGCGCAGACCGCGCACAGCGCCCAGTGACGGCGCACTGCGCCCAGGATATGCCGCCGCGCTGACACGACCACGACAGGCAGTGCAGCCAGCACGCCCAGCCCCAGATAGGCAAAGGCGTCATAGTTGCCGCCGACCTGATTCTGTGCGGGCAGCAGGCGGCTGTACAAAACGCCGTTCACACCCGCCGGGTTCCACAGCGCGTTCAGGTTCATGGCAAAATAGCCGTACAGCGCCTGCCCGCCGCTGGTGGCTGTGCCGTAAAGCAGCCCCAGCGCCCAGCCCAGCGCCGCGGTGCAGAGCATGTTGCCGCCCAAAAACAGCGCGGGCCGCAGCCATTGCCGCTGCTTTACGGCGTACTCAAGCAAAAGCGCCAGTGTGACAGCGTAGGTCATGGGCAGAAAATACGGGTGGATACCGACGGCCAGAATGTTGATGACAAACAATCCGCGCGACGCAAACCGGCTCTGTCGGCGGCAGACAAAATAACAGTACAGCGCCGCCAGCACAAGCCACTGCGCGCCGAGCGAGGTGTGCCGGAACGCGCGCTCCAGTAAAATCGGGCTGGCCGCAAACACAAGCGAGCCCGCCAAAGGGGCGGCAAGCCCCTCAGCAAACAGCCCGCACAGCAGCGCCGCAAAGCCGCCCTGCAAAGCAAAGCAGACAAGGGTAAACCAGCCGAAATACTGGAACGTCCCGCCCAGCGCTGCCGCCAGCGGGCGGCACAGCACAGCCAGCAGCGGGATGGAATCGGTGTACGCAACGCTGACGCCCTGCGGCGCGTTGACGGCCTGCGTTACGCCGAGCGGCCAGCCCGGCGCACTGCTTCGGTAGAACAGCCAGCCCGCGTAGTGCTGCTGGATGTCCTTTTCAATGTAGCCGCCGCGGCAGAAGGCGTCGTTGGCTACGTCCAGTGGTGCAAGGCCGTACAAAAGCAAAAATACGGCAGCGCCGAGCAGCGCCCCCAGCCAGAACAGCCGGGCGCTGCGGGTAGATTTATGGTTCAGCATACCATGCCTCACAGGGTCCAATAGAAAAAGCCGAAACAACCGGTAAAGCTGTTTCGGCTCGGGTAAATGCCGCTGACCGGGATCGAACCGGTACGGTATCGCTACCGAGGGATTTTAAGTCCCTTGCGTCTGCCAGTTCCGCCACAGCGGCATAATATATGTATTGTAGCGCAAGAAGGCGGAAATGTCAATCTTCCCGCGGCGTCTTTTTGCCGTCTTTTTGCGGAACGGATGCAAAAAGCGGATTCCCCGCCCGACGGCACAAAAAATTCACCTTCTGCCGCTTGTGCTTTTGCTTCGAATTTGTTATACTAATATGGTATGTTTGGATAGGTGTGCCCATTTGGGCGTTTATATAAGGAGAAATTCACTTGAAAAAACTGACCTACACCCACAACGATGCCGCCGCCAAGGCGCTGGCGGCGTTCTATGAGACACCGCCGCTGGCGTATGTGCGCAGCTACGGCTGTCAGCAGAACGTCAACGACGGCGAGAAGATCAAGGGCGTTTTGCAGGATGTCGGCTACGGCCTGTGCGACAATGTCGAACACGCCGACCTCATCCTGTTCAACACCTGCGCCGTGCGTGAGCACGCCGAGCAGCGCGTTTTCGGCAATGTCGGCGCGCTGAAAAAGCTCAAGGAGCAGAACCCGCGTCTGATGATCGGCGTCTGCGGCTGCATGGCCCAGCAGGAGCACATCGTCGAAAAGCTGCGCCAGAGCTACCCCTATGTGGACCTTGTCTTTGGCGTGGACGGCATTGACCGGCTGCCCGCCATGCTGGCCGAGCGCATCCGCAAGGGCAAGCGCTATCTGGAAAAGCCCGCCGAGCGCAACGCCGTGGTCGAGGAGCTGCCCATCCGCCGTGATTCCGGCTTCCGCGCGTGGCTGCCCATCATGTACGGGTGCGACAACTTCTGCACCTACTGCATCGTGCCCTACGTCCGCGGGCGGGAACGCAGCCGCGAACCCGCCGCAATTTTGGCAGAATTCAGGCAGCTTGTTGAGCAGGGCTATAAGGAGATCACCCTCCTGGGCCAGAACGTCAACAGCTACGGCAAGGGGCTGGAACATCCCATCGACTTTGCCGACCTTTTGAACCTGCTGTGCGAAGTCCCCGGCGACTACCAGATCCGCTTCATGACGAGCCACCCGAAGGACGCCAGCCGCAAGCTCATCGACACGATTGCCGCGCAGGAGCATCTGTGCAAGCATATCCACCTGCCCGTGCAGTCCGGCTCGGACCGGCTTCTCAAGGAGATGAACCGCCACTACAACGTCGCGCAGTACATGGATCTGATCCGCTACGCCAAGGAAAAAATTCCCGGTGTGACCTTCTCCAGCGACATCATTGTCGGCTTCCCCGGCGAGACGGAGGAGGACTTTGCCGCAACGCTAGACCTCATCCGTGAGGTGGGCTATATGCAGCTGTTTACCTTCATCTATTCCAAGCGCGCCGGCACCCCGGCGGCCAAGCTGCCCGACCCAACGACCCACGCTGAGAAGGCCGCCCGCATGGACCGCCTGCTGAAAACGCAGGAGGAGTTCGCCTTTGCCGCCACCGCCGCCATGGCAGGCCGGACCGTCCGCGTGCTGGTCGAGGCTGCTGGCCGCAATGAGGGCACCGTCAACGGACGCCTCGACAACAATCTGGTCGTGGAGTTCAAGGCTCCTGAAAGTCTTATCGGCCAGTGGGCCGACGTCCACATCACCGGCTCGCGCGCCGCACTGCTTGTGGGCGAGCTTGCTGAATAAACCCATACATTATATTTATAAGGAGAATTTTACAATGGATTGCATTGATCTTTTCAAGAAAGCCGCCGCTGCCCTGCAGACTGACCCCCGCTACCTGGAGCTGGACGCTGCCCGCCGTGAGAACGACATGGACGAGGAGCTGCAGAACATGATCGGTGAGTTCAACCTCGCCCGCCTCGATCTGAACAATGAGAGTGCCAAGGCCGAGACCGATGCCGCCCGCGTAGCCGAGCTGAACCAGCGCGTCAACGACCTGTACAGCCAGATCATGGCCAGCGAGGGCATGGTCCGCTACAACGCCGCCAAGGCCGAGTGCGAGGCAATGGTCAGCCACATTGACGCCATCATCAACACCGCTATGAACGGCGGCGACCCCATGACCGTGCAGGCCCCCACCGGCGGCTGCACCGGCAGCTGCTCCACCTGCGGCGGCTGCCACTAAAACTTGAGGCGCGGTAGGAAGCTGTAGGGGCGAGCATTGCTCGCCCGTCGCTTCCCGTTGCCGCCCATAGCCCGGGCGAACGGCCCGCGGGCGGGCAATGCCCGCCCCTACAAAGCAACGTATCAACCAGACAAAAACAGGAGTGTGAAACATGGCCGAGCAAGCAGTATCGCCCATGATGCAGCAGTATTTTGAAATCAAAAAGCAGCATCCCAACGAGATTCTGTTCTACCGCGTCGGTGACTTCTATGAAATGTTCTACGACGACGCGCTGACGGCTTCGCGGGAGCTGGAGCTGACGCTGACCGGCAAAAACTGCGGCAAGGAAGAACGCGCCCCTATGTGCGGCGTGCCGTTCCACTCCTACGAGACTTACATGGCGCGCCTGGTCGCCAAGGGCTACAAGGTCGCCATCTGTGAGCAGATGGAGGATCCAGCCCTCGCCAAGGGTCTTGTCAAGCGCGACATCATCCGTGTTGTCACGCCCGGCACGGTCATTGAAAGCAGCATGCTGTCCGAGGATAAAAACAACTATCTGGCGAGCATTTACTGCAAGCGCACCCGCGGCCGCTGGCGTGCGGGCGTCTGCTTTGCGGACGTTTCCACCGGCGAGGCCTACGCCACAGAGCTGAGCGCTGAAAAAATCGGCGGAGCCATCATCACTGAGCTGTGCCGCTATATGCCCAGCGAGATTTTGATCTGCCCGCCGATGCTTGACTTTAAAGATGTCACGACCTACATCAAGCAGCACACAAACGCCCTGGTCGAGCTGCGCGAGGACGCCTGCTTTAAGGACGCCGTCATGGAGCAGACCATGGCCGGCCAGTTCGGCACCGACTGGCGCACGACCCTCGGCTATGAGAAGGACGCGCTTGTCCCGTATGCTGTGGCGGCGCTTCTCAACTACCTGCACGAGACCCAAAAGCACGGCGTTGAGCGCATCAAGACCGTGCAGAACTACGCCGACGCACAGTATATGCGCCTGTCGCCTGTGACCCGCGCAAATCTGGAACTGACCGAGACGATGCGCGGGCGCGAGAAGCGCGGCACGCTGCTCTGGGTGCTCGACAAGACCGAAACCTCGATGGGCAAGCGCCTGCTGCGCTCCTGGATCGAGCAGCCCCTTGTGGACGCCGAGGCCATCAACGCGCGGCTCTGTGCGGTGCAGGCACTCTATTCTGCCAGCATCGCCCGCGCCGATTTGAAAGAAGCCCTCGGCCATGTCTTTGACATTGAGCGGCTGACGACCCGCATTCTCTACGGCTCCGCCACCCCGCGCGAGGTCAAGGCGCTGGGGGATACCTGCGCCATGCTGCCCCAGGTCAAGGCCCAGGCTGCGGCCTGCGGTGCGCCGCTGCTGACGCAGCTGGCTGACCAGATCGACCTGCTCGAGGATGTCTTGCAGAACATCCAGACCGCCCTTGTGGATGACCCGCCCGCCAACATGAAGGACGGCGGCGCTATCCGCGCGGGCTTCAACAGCGAGGTCGATGAGCTGCGCGACATCATGCACGGCGGCAAGGGGTATCTGTCAAACCTTGAGGCCCGCTACCGCGAGGAAACCGGCATCCCCAAGCTGAAGATCGGCTTCAACAAGGTGTTCGGCTACTATATTGAGGTCAGCCGCTCCTACACCGACTCGGTGCCCGATACCTTCACCCGCAAGCAGACGCTGACGACGGGCGAGCGCTACATCACGCCCGAACTGAAGGAGCTGGAAAATAAGATCCTCGGCGCAAACGAGCGCCTGCTGGTTCTGGAACACCAGCTGTTTGCCGACCTGCTTTCGTCGATCTCCGCCGAGGTCGTCCGCATTCAGCGCACGGCATCGGCTGTGGCCCAGCTCGATGTGCTGGCAGGCTTTGCCGAGGCGGCGCTGCAAAACAACTACGTCATGCCAAACGTGGATGAGAGCGGCGTTATGGAGATCAAGGAGGGCCGCCACCCGGTCATTGAACAGATGCTCAAGGGCAGTCTGTTTGTACCCAACGATACGATGCTCGACGAGGACGAGAACCGGATGCTGCTCATCACCGGCCCGAACATGGCCGGTAAATCTACGTACATGCGTCAGAATGCGCTGATTGCCCTGATGGCGCAGATCGGCAGCTTTGTGCCTGCCGCCGCGGCGCATATCGGCGTGGTGGATGCCATCTTCACCCGCGTCGGCGCGTCGGATGACCTCGCCGCCGGGCAGTCGACCTTCATGGTCGAGATGACCGAGGTTGCGGAGATCCTGAAAAACGCGACGAAGGACAGCTTAGTGATTCTGGATGAAATTGGCCGCGGCACTTCGACGTTTGACGGCATGAGCATTGCGCGCAGTGTGGTAGAATTTATCTGCGAGAACATCGGCTGCAAGACGCTGTTCGCCACGCACTACCACGAGCTGACGAGCATGGAGCAGGATATTCACGGCGTCAAAAACTATAATATCGCCGTCAAAAAGCGCGGCGAGGACATCACGTTTTTGCGCCGCATTGTGGCAGGCCCCGCCGACGACAGCTACGGCATCGAGGTCGCGAAGCTCGCGGGTCTGCCCGGCAGCGTGACAAAGCGCGCCCACGCCGTGCTGCGCCAGCTGGAGGCAAGCGCACCGGGGCGCAATAACACGATGCAGCTCGATTTTGACACCGTCGAGGCTTACAACAACCCCAGCGTACCCAGCGAGGTCGTCGAAAAGCTCCACAATGTAGACATTGAGACACTGACCCCGCTGGAGGCGCTGAACTTCCTGTACGAGCTGAAAAATACACTGGACAAAGACTAAAGGCAGGTGAAAACCATGGCGGAAATTCGTGTATTGGACAAGCATACCGCAGAGCTGATCGCAGCGGGCGAGGTCGTCGAACGGCCCGCCTCCGTGGCGAAGGAGCTGCTGGAAAATGCCATCGACGCAGGCGCGACGCAGATCACGCTGTCGGCGGTGCGCGGCGGCATCCAGCAGCTGCAAATCGTAGATAACGGTTCAGGCATAGAAGCAGAATATATCGATAAAGCGTTTATCCGCCATGCCACCAGCAAGATCGCGACGGCGGAGGATCTCGGGCACATCCATACCTTGGGCTTCCGCGGCGAGGCACTTGCCTCCATTGCCAGCGTTGCCCGCGTCGAGGTGCTGACCCGCACAGAGGCCGACGAGTACGCCTGCTGCTACCGCATCGAAGGCGGCGAGGAGCGTGGGATGGAGCCCGGCGCACGCCCTGTCGGCACGACCATCACGGTCAGTGACCTGTTTTACAACACGCCCGCCCGCATGAAGTTTTTGAAAAAGGACGCCAGCGAGGGCACGTTTGTGGCTGAGACCGTCCTGCACGCGGCGCTGTCCCACCCGGAGATCAGCTTCCGCTATCTGCGCGACGGCAAGCAGCAGTATGTGACCCCCGGCGACGGCGACCTGCGCAGTGCGGTCTACGCGGTCCTGGGCCGTGAATTTGCCCGCGACCTGCTGCCCGTGGACGGCGGCAGCGAGCTGTACCATGTGACCGGCCTGGTCACGCCGCCGCGTGCCTGCCGTGCCAGCCGCGGCGCGCAGCATTTCTTTGTTAATGGCCGCTACGTCAAAAACCGCACAATGATGGCGGCGCTCGAAAACGCCTACAAGGGCACGATGATGCAGGGCAAATTCCCGGGCGCAGTGCTCATGCTGGAGCTGCCGCCCGACATGGTCGATGTCAACGTCCACCCGGCGAAAACCGAAATTCGCTTTGCGAAAGAGAGTGACGTCTTTGACGCTGTCTACCGCGCTGTTCGCGCCGCGCTGGCAACGCCCGGCAGCGGCGAGTGCCGCTTTGAGATGGGCCACACCGCGCCCGAAGAAAAGCCCGGGCAGACCGTGATGCAGCCCGCCGCCCCGGCACCTGCCGCGCGGCCCGCTGCCGCCCAGCCGAAAAAGGGCGGCTTCACGACGCTGTCCGCGGCAGAATACCGCGCTTTGAACGGTCTGACCGCGCCCGTGCCTGCGCGCCCGCTGCCGACGGCGCAAGGCGTTCAGAATGCACAGCGCACACAGCCTGTCCCGGGCGTGCTGGAGGCACAGTCCCCGAAGCCCGCCTACACGGCGGGACCTGCACCGAGACCGCTGACCCCGGTCACGCCGGTGACGGCGGTTGAAACGCCCGCGTCGGAGCCCGTAACGATTCCCGCCCCGCAGCCGATGCCCCACGGCGTCAGCGATGACACGGTGCTGGACATCCTGCCGGAGCTGCCCGACGAGGCCCCCGCAGCAGACCACGAGACGGATTACGTTCGGAATGACCCGCATGCTTTAAGCGCCCTGCCCGACATGGTCAGCACACGTCCCGAGCAGACGACGCTGACCCCACCGCCTGCAAGCGAGCCGCTGCGCCTTGTCGGCGAGGTGTTCAAGACCTATATCATCACCGAGCGCGGCAGTGAGCTTTGCCTTATCGACAAGCACGCTGCGCATGAGCGCATTCTGTTTGAGCAGCTGGCCAGGGACTACGGCAGCGTGCCGTCCCAGATGCTGCTCGTCCCCGTGCAGGTCAATCTGACCGCCGCGGAAAAACAGGCCGTTTTGCAGAACCTTGACCTTCTGACCGATGCAGGCATCGAGGCCGAGGACTTCGGCGGCTCGACGGTTGTCGTGCGCGCCGTGCCCGCGGACGTGCCGGTGGACGATGTAGAGGATATGATCGTGGAGCTGGCGGCAAAGCTCGCCGACGGCGGACGCGACGCCCTGCGTGAAAAGACCGAGTGGGTGCTGCATTCCATCGCCTGCCGCGCGGCCATCAAAGCGGGGGACCGCACGAACGCCGCCGAGATGCTCGCGCTGGCCCAGCGCATCATGGACGGCACGGTCCCGCCGTTCTGCCCGCATGGGCGGCCCTGCGTATTGAAAATCACCCGGAAGGAGCTGGAAAAGCAGTTTGGCCGACTTGTCTAAACCCCGCGTCGTCGCCGTCGGCGGGCCGACGGCCAGCGGCAAGACTGCACTTTCCGTCGCGTTGGCCAGAGCCTTTGACGGCGAGATCATCAACGCAGACTCGATGCAGATTTACAAAAATCTCGACGTAGGCACGGCGAAGCCGAGTGAGGAGGAGCGGCAGGGGATACCGCATTATCTTTTGGACTTTCTGTCGCCGGAGACCCCCTACAGCGTGGCGGACTTCACCGCCGCCGCTGACCCGCTGATACGGGACATCACGGCCCGCGGCAGACTGCCCCTCGTCGTGGGCGGCACGGGGCTTTATATCACCAGTCTTTTGAGCGGTATGGCGTTTGCCCCGGAAAAGACCGACCCCGCCATCCGCGCCCGATTACAGGCGCGGGCGGACACCGAGGGCGGTGCGGCACTTTACGCCGAGCTGCAAAGGATCGACCCCGACTACGCCGCTCAGGTCCACCCCAACAACCTGCCGCGCGTCATCCGCGCACTGGAGCTGTTTGAAGCCACAGGCCGCCGCATGAGCGACCAGCGACGCGAGGCCAAGCCCGCCGAGGCACCCTACCATGCGCTCTGCCTCTGCCTGACCTGCCGGGACCGCGCAGTGCTGTACAGCCGCATTGACCGCCGCGTGGACGAAATGGTCGAAAACGGTGTGCTGGACGAAGCAAGGCAGGTCTACGACCACCGCGATGCCTACCGCACGGCGGCGCAGGCCATCGGCTACAAGGAATTCTTCCCGTACTTTGAGGGCACGGCCAATCTGACCGAATGCACCGAGCGTCTCAAGCAGGCAACACGCAACTACGCCAAGCGCCAGCTGACCTGGTTCCGCCGTCAGAACGACGCGGTGTGGCTCTATCTGGATGAGGAGGATGTCACCGAGCGCGCCTGCACGCTGGTGCGGGCCTTTTTGCACAACGAGGAATAACGGAAAGGAGGGTGCACCGTGAGCAACCGGCAGGACCGCCCGCTGGCAAAAAAACTTTTACACGCGCTGGGTCTGCTGGCACTGGCACTCTTCCTGCTGTATGTTGCCGTCCAGTTCGTGCTGATCTTCCATCGGTCCTACAAGACCGAGACCGCCATCCGCTACACGCTGGCCGAAAGCCTGAACCTGACCGGCGTTGTGGCATTTGACGCTGTGGATGTGCCGGGCAGCGGCAATCTCGGCTATCTTGTGCAGGATGGCGAGCGCGTGACGAACGGCACGGTGGTAGCCGAATGCTACACCGATGACACCCAGGGCCTGCAGCGTGAGCGTCTGGACCGGCTCGAGCGCTCCATCACGCTGCTTACGAAGTCGCAGAATTCTGCCGGCAGTGAGCTTTCGGTGCTGACAAACCAGACGAAGCAGGCGTTGTACAACCTGCTGGATAAACTGGACACTGCCCAGTATACCGGCATCTCCGACGCGCAGGACAGCTTTCTGCTGGCCCAGAACCGTCTGCAGATCAGCACCGGGCAGACGGCGGATTTCTCCCAGTCCATCGCAGCGCTGCAGACCGAGTACGACGGCATCAAGGCACAGCTCGACACGCTGCAGACCGTCACCGCCACAACGAACGGCTATTTCAGCCGCACGGAGGCCTCGCCCGCCATCCGGACGGACTGCCGGGCGCTGGCCGATGCCGACCCGGCCACGCTGCAAAAAATGCTGGCAGACGGCTTCCCGGCAGCGGATACAAACCGCGCCGGACAGATCGCGACGGGCTTCAGCTGGAAATTCTACGCGGTCTGCGATTTGGATACCGCCGCACGGTTCGACGGTCTGTCCACGGTGAAAATCAGCGTACCCGGCAAGCAGAACACCCCGCTTTCCGCCACGGTGGAGGAAGTCACCGAGGACAAGGACAACGGCATTGCCAAGATCGTGCTGCAATGCCAGACCATCAGCGCCGAGGTCCTGGGCCTGGGCTGCGAGACCGTGCAGGTCGATTTAAAAACCTACGAGGGCATCCGCATCGACAAGGCGGCGCTGCATATCGTGAACGGCCAGCGCGGTGTCTATGTCAAGTACGGCAACCTGCAGCGCTTTTTGAAGATCACAACGCTGTATGAGAACGACAGCTACATTCTTGTCCCGGAGGACGGCAAGCTCGGCAGTGCAAATGAGGTGCGCCTCTATGATGAGATCATCGTGCAGGGCACAAATTTGGAGGATGGCAAACTATTGTAACGAAAATACGCCGTTTGTATTGACAAGACTGCCAAAAAAGAAGATAATATTTAATGTATATCGCTGTAATGACGCGCTGACGTAAACGGCGCTTTCTAATCAAAGGAGTTTTACGACCATGTCCATGCTTGACAGTTTGAGAAGCAAGCTCGGTATCGACCCCGATGCAGATTCCTATGTAGATGACACTGAAGAGAATGTTTTCCCCGGCGGGCAGGGGGCTGCAGCTGCGCAGGAGTATACCCAGCAGCAGGAGATCAAACAGCACAGCAATAAGGTCGTGAACATCAACGCGACGACCCAGCTGCAGGTCGTTCTGGTCAAACCGGAGCGCTTTGACGATGCGTCCAGCATTGCGGACCAGCTCAACGCCAAGCATACTGTGGTGCTGAATCTGGAGTCTGCCAGCAAAGAGGTCTCCCGCCGTCTGATCGACTTCCTGTCCGGTGTAGCGTATGCCAACAACGGCCAGATCAAGCGCGTGGCGACCAGCACCTTCATTATTACGCCGTACAACGTTGATATTATGGGTGACCTGCTCGACGAGCTGGAAAACAATGGCGTCTTCTTCTGATACCGCCAATGCGGTGCGCGGCTTTGTGCCGCCGCAGAATGACGACGAGCGCCGCCTGATGCGCCGTGTCGAGGAGCTGTGCCGCGTTGCGGTAAGCCGCGGCATCCCGCGTTATACGGGTTTTCTCTCGGACCGGGAGCAGAGCCTGGCGCAGGCCGCCTGCAACAAGGCCGGGTGCAGCTGCATCCGCTTTTGGGGCGGCTTTGACGCGGCAGAACGCCGGGTGCTCTGTATTGAGCCGCCCGATGCCTGGCAGGAAGAACCGCTGGCCTACCTGCAATGCACCGCTTACGGGGATAAGCTGCCGACCCACCGGGATTATCTCGGTGCGATTCTGGGCCTTGGCCTTGAGCGCAGCTGCGTGGGGGACCTGCTGGAAGACCCCGAGCGCGAGGACACATTTTACGCGGTGATCCTCGCCGACAAGCAGGAATTTATAAACGCGGAGCTGACCGGCGCAGGGCACTGCACCGTGCATACTGCGTGCATCGACGCACTGCCCACCCGTCTGGCTGAAAGCCGCGAGCGCACCCTGCAGGAGGCTACCGTGCCGTCCCTGCGTGCGGACGCGGTGCTGGCAGCTATGCTGCACACCTCCCGCACCCGCGCAGCAGAATATATCGCCGCGGGCCGTGTGGAGATCAACCACCTGCCGTTGAAGGCCGCCCACGAGACCGCCTACGCCGCGGATATTTTTACAGTGCGCGGCGTGGGGCGCTTCAAGCTGGCGGCCATTGGCGGCAAAAGCCGCAAGGATCGTCTGTTCATATCCTTTTACCAATATTGAGCGCAGGATCGCCCGCAGCGCTGCGGGCAGGGAATAACGGGGCCGTGTGCCCCGCATACAGGAGGAAAGCCGTCATGATCTCTTCCGAGGATGTCCGCCACGTCACATTTGACAAAGCGTTCCAGGGCTATCGCCGTGAGGATGTGGATGATTATCTCAAGCAGGTCGCCCAGGCAATGGACGACCTGGCTGCCCAGAATGATGATTTGCAGAAAAAGCTCGTCATGCTGGCCCAGCGCATTGAAAAATACCGAACGATGGAAAACTCCCTGAGTACGTCGATGATCAACGCCCAGCGCATGGGGGACAGTATTATCCGCGAGTCCAAGCAGAAAGCGGCGGAGATCATCCGCTCGGCCAACATCAAGGCGGAGGACCGCGAGCAGCGCGCCCGCGATGACGTCGAGCTGGCCAAGCAGGAGATCGTCACGCTCAAGGGTGAGGCAGACAGCTTCAAGCGTTCGCTGATCGAGATGTACCGCAAGCATATCAACCTTATCAATAAACTGCCCGATTACACCAGACGGCCCGAGGATGAACCCGTTCCGCCGCCGTCCCCGGCCCCGGAGCAGGCCGCTGCCCCTGCGGCAGAGCCGCAGCCTGCTGTGCAGGCCCCGGTCTACACGGCCCCCGCAGCCCAGCCTGTGCCGGAGTCGGCCCCGGTACAGCAGGCAGCCCAGATGCCCGCCATGCAGGAGACGGCCTACTATGAGCCGCCCACAGCTCAGCCCGTGCCGGAGCCGACGGAAAGTGCCCGGGCTCAGGGCGAAAAGGTAGACACGGTGGAATTTGCCATCGCGCCGCACCCGGAGGAGCCGGAGGAAGCCGAGCCCGCACCGATCCCCGTGGAGGAGCCCGCCATCGACGAGACGCGGCTCCAGGATGTCTCCGGCCTGTATGACGAGCCGGAGGCCAAGCCTGCCCGCCGCCGCAAGGCCGGTACGACCAGGCGCACGACCCGCAAAAAGGCAAGTGACGAACCGCAGGA
>OGGZ01001984.1_pt1 | contig 15281 bp, 11 predicted proteins | sample 1571371 | NCBI WGS metagenome assembly OGGZ01 (sample SAMEA2582025, study PRJEB24529) | metagenome | biome: Human gut stool | place: China | collected 2011
ATAAACAAAACCACTATATGAAAATATACCGGAGAGTGTTCCGATTCCTGGGATTTGATCCGGAAACGATAGAAAAATGCCTGCAGAAAAGTAGACAGGAAGTGTTGCACTTTACCAAAAAAATCTCAGAAAGAGGAGAGCATGCGGATTCATCGCCGCTGGAGCTACTGTTTGAACAGAATTTCACAGATGTCTACGGTATGCGGGCATTGAAATACCTGCAAAAAGAATTCCGGATATCCGATGAAGACGGCAACAATTATTTCCTCGATTATCTCGTAGATACCGCAGACGGCAGAGTAGCCATCGAGGAAAACGGAATTCATTACCACCATCCGCAGTTGATCGGAATAGAGGGCTATCGCAAACAATTGCGCAAGCAGAATACCTGCGCATTGTGGGGATTAAAGCTATACCGTTTTTCCACGGAAGATTGCCGATTCAAGGATCGTATCGAGGATGATATCCGGTCTTACCTGGGAAAAGACACCGGCGGATTCCGGGAAGCGGGATTGCTGCTGGAACGTAAAACGGAACTGTATGAGCACCAGGAGATCAGCCTTGCGCAGATAGAGGAACGGCGGGAAAAAGGAATTCGTGCATTCCTCATTGTATTACCTACCGCAGCGGGAAAATCCCGGATCGTGGAAGAAGATATTCAGAAATTTGCAGCCGGAAAAGAGCAGTTCCGGACATTGATCCTGGCACCGAATACGAACATCATTGCGGACTGGAAAGAGAGAATCGATAAAGACCTGCAGCCGTTGCAGGACCGGATCGATATTAAGACCTACAGCTATGCGGTAAGACATTACCACGAAAAAGCAAGGGATTATTATTCCTATATTGTAGTGGATGAGGCGCACCACGCGGTAGCTCCGATGTTAAAGCGGGTGATCCAATACTATGCGCCGGAATTCCTCGTAGGACTGACAGCGACGGATCAGCGCCCGGATAAAAAGAGACTGGAAGAAATCTTCGGAAATTATACAACAGAGCTTTCTCTGAAGGATGCAATGGAGAAGGGAGTTGTGGCGAGGGCGAATATCTACCGGATCGAGACGAATATTGATCTGAGCCATGTCCGTTTTAACGGAAAAGATTATGTGAATGCGGATCTGGAGAAGAGTGTGCGTGTCACTTCCCGAAATGAATTGATCGTAAATGTGCTGAAGGACTATTTCACGGAGGGAGATGCCGGAAAACGTCAGGGAATTATCTTCTGTATCAACAAGGCGCATACCAAAGAAATGGCACGCCTGCTGAACACAGCCGGTATCTCAGCGCAGGATTACAGTGGAGATACAAAACACCCGGAGAAGGTTATGCAGGAGTTCAAGGAGCATAAGATACGTTTCCTCTGTGCCTGCGATATGATCTCGGAAGGCTGGGACTATCCGGAACTCGGAATCCTCGTTATGGCGCGCCCAACCCTGTCGAAGGTGCTGTATCTTCAACAGATCGGCAGAGGTTTGCGCCGGACATCCATCAAGAAAAATGTGTTCGTCATTGATGTGGTAGATGAATACGGAGCCATGGTAAGCCCCTGCAGTATGCATGCTATCTTCGGAAACTCATTGTATGTTCCGTTCGGCGATATCACCAGACAGGATTACCTGCCGGGACAGATGATCGAGATCGATGGCATCACCGAGCGCTTGGAACGGATCGTGGAAGTGGACATCCATACCTTTGAAGAAAAGTATGGGGATTACTACAGTCAGGAACAGTTGGCGAGAGAGTACTTTGTCAACACCGGAACGATCACCGGCTGGATCCGTAAGGGGAAGATTACACCAACAGTTGAGTTCCCATTCGGCAGCAAGAAGATCAGCCTGTTCAGCCCAGAGGATGTAGAGAAATACAGAAAAGAACTGAACATTCAGGAACATAACGATGACACCGTTCGGGATGACTTTTTTGCATTCCTGGAGGAAAGAGATTATTCACTGTCCTATAAAATGCCGTTCCTGCTGTCGTTTATCGATCATATGGACACGATAGGCGATGCGAAGATCGAGGACGTGCTGACGGATTACATAGCCTTTTATCAGGACAGAATCGATAAAGGACTGCCGGTGGATCGCCCTAGCTGCCCTTATAATGCCGAGACTCTGAAAGACCGGAAAATGATCAAAAGCAGCATGCTGACCAATCCCTTTGAAAAGTTCGAGAGAAAGAGATTTATGTACTACTCGAAGGATTTGGGAGTGATCTCACTGAATCATGCGTTGCTAGGGAAGATGAGCGAAGGGGATTGGGAGAGAGTGAAAGGGCAGATGAGGGAAGATTTGGAGAGGTATTATAAAGAGAAAAAAGTAGTACTGGGAAAGGGGGGGATAGCAGCTTTATGAAAATGTAAAAGAGCCAGTTAACAAGAGAAAAATAAAGATTATTATAGGAGGCAAAAATGTCTAAACAACCAATTATTAACGGAAAAGTTGTAGAAAGAGCATATGAGGACTATAGGAATGAATTATATTTGGTAAATAGAAGATATCAAAGAAAGTTGGTATGGGATGTTTTTGAAAAAAAGGCATTTATTGATTCGCTTGCAAGTGGGTATCCTGTACCGTTATTTTTGTTTGCAAAAAATGAATATAGGGATAAAGAACGATTCGAAATTATTGATGGTTTGCAAAGATTAAATGCAATATTCTGCTATATTGAAAACGATTATCCATCAAGTGATGGAAAATATTTTGATTTATCGTCAACTGCCCTAACTAAAGAATTGTTGGATAAAAATGTATTGAAACAAAAATCCCCAATTTTAGATAGAGCTATATGCGTAAAAATTGTAAGTTATGAATTACCTTTTTCCGTATATGATGAGAAGAACGGGGATATTATAGATGAAGTATTTAGGAGAATTAATTCAAATGGTCAGCATTTATCTAGACAGGAAATAAGACAGGCGGGGGCTACAAGTAATTTCGCAGAGCTAGTGAGGAGAATTTCTACACAAATTAGAGGAGATGTGTCACATGAGGATGTATTATTGTTATCAAATATGAAGAAAATTAGTATTAGCAAGGATAATGAAGGAATTGATCCAGATGAAGTATTTTGGGTTAAAGAGAATATAATCAATAAAGAGGATTTAAGAATGTCTATGGATGAAGAACAAATTGCGGATATTTTGGCTGCAATGGTGATGAATCCTATTCCGCCATCTAATGTAAGTGTTTTGGATGAGTACTATGGTTTTAGAACTACTGATTCTGAGACGCGAAGTAAAAAAATAGAAGAAGCTATTGTTTCAATTACTCCGGAAGTTTTAGAAAAACAATTTTTATGTATATATGATGAAATTAAGAGAATTTTCTATAATAGAAATAAAACAATTATAGGACAAATTGTAGGACCAAGAATTTATAAAGGACCAAGATATTTTCAGTTGCTTTTCTTGGCTTTATATGATTTGCTTATAAAAAAAGAGAAAAAGATTGTAGATTATGATTCGGTATATAATAAGCTATACAATATTAGCAGTACGACAATGAATATTGCAGGAGGTGGTGGATGGTGGTCAAGCAAAGAAAAGACAGAATTAATGCAAGCTACATCTGCAGTATTAGAACCCTGCTTGGTTGATAGGACGCATGAGGATCCAATGTATTATTCATATACTACCGAATTAGAAACACTTTTAATGCAGTCGAAAACAGAAAATAGTCAATATGATTTTAAACAAGGATTATATGATTTTCAAACAGAACAATTGAATACGGAACTTATAAATAAGATTTTTAAGACATTAACAGCGATGGCTAATTGTGAAAAAGGAGCAATTGGATATATTATTATTGGTGTAGCAGATAAATTAGAGGATGCAGAGAAAATAAAGAAAATATACAATGAAGAATATGTTAAAACAGGAGCATTTTATGTAACTGGTATTGACGGAGAAGTAAAAAAATATTTTGACGATGATTATGATAAATATTATGCACTAATTAAGAATAAACTACAAATAGCGCCAATAACAGAACATTATCGGAGACAGTTAGGAAGTAAAATGAGGATGGTTAATTACTACAATAAATCGGTTATTATTATGCGACTAACGTCAGATAGTGGAGCTGTAATGTATGATAATGCATATTATACACGCATTGGAGCAAATAATGATCCGATCCCGGTTTCTGCTGAGGAAATGCCCACCTTTTTTGCAAAATTTGTAAAATCGTAAAATTAAGATTTGATGTAAGTAAAATAGGCTATATGGAAGAAATGTCTTAAGATTATGAGTGAATTGTTAAATTAAAGGGAGCTTTTAGGAGAGGGGAAATATATTGCGTAAAGAAATGAATTTGGGCAATAAAGCCTAAGAACCGGTAGAAAACCGGTCCTTTAATTGACATTAGTATTATAAACATTAGAAAAATTATTTTCAATAATGATTAGTTTTCCAAAGTACATACACAAATTACATGGTCAAAGAGTTTGTTGGGATCTATTGCATAAAGAGTGGGATAAATTAAAATTCTCTAATTTTACATACAAGGGAAATATAAATAATATGCAATCTTATAGTATATTATATAATAAAATCTATAAGATTAATCTATAAATAAGTGCATTTGCAAAAAAAAATGTTACAGTTCACACCTGCGCCAGTAATGAAATCTGAAAATGTTATAGGAAAGCATGAAAAAAGGACCTCTCAGTTGAGAAAGGAGACAGAAGGATCCGCAACAGAAGAGAAGACTTCGAGGACAGTATTATAAATATTGGAACCCTGAAGCCTGCGTGTTTCGATGGTGCTCATGGCATTGCAAAGAAATTCCACACTGCTGTTGCAGCGAAAACTGACAGCCTGCTTCTGTTTCCGTTTGTACTTACGAAGTGCTCTTTCAGAAAGGTTGTCTGTGTAGTCGCTTTCCGGATGCGTCAGGAAAAGCGGGTGATTATTCCTGTAGGCAGTTATTCTTTTGAGGAGATTGAACCCATTCCTGTAATATTTACTAGGAGGAGAATTCTGATATTCGGAGTGCCCGAGTTTCAGTATCGCATCGTATCTGCCATAATAGGATTCAATCAGTGTATCCGAAAGACCTGTTCTGTTCTCCTTTGTTTCATGGATCATGGAAGAAAGGAACTCTTTCATCTGAGAATTCCATGACAGGTGAGGATCATTATCAATACTGTCCTGAAGATAGCGGAGAACATGAGCCAGACATTCCTGATGATCGGCGCCATAGTTATAATAAGTCTTATCATGATCATGGACGAGTGTCTGTTGATATTGCTCCACAGGAGTACCCTTGAGACCTTCATGACCTTTGTGCTCCCGGAAGAAATATAACATTTCATTTTCACCATAATTAGTATCATTGACCATACCGGCAGGGAAGGGAACGTGGCCTCTGGAACCGGTAAGACGGTTCCTATATTCCCGAGTGGAATACTCTGTAACGTGGGTGGAAACAGAGATGTCGACCAGCTGTTTTGTAATGATTTTTCCGGTAAGATAGTAATCGGGATGATTGAGGATACTGTCAGGGACAGGAATGGACTGAAAAGCTGTAGGCTCCAGATGAGGTCTTTTATGCCCAGGATGTCTCGGCTGTGCACCGGGGGTTCTGGCAGTAGGCTTCCTGCTGTTTTTGATCTTTTTATGGTTGGGTTTTGCAGAGGACGGCAGAGAGGAATTTTCATAGTCACGATGCATCTGGTGAATGAGATGCCCGCATTTGCTTTTCAGATCCGTGTTTTCCTTTGTAAGGGCAGAGATTTCCTCACGGAGCTGGTCACAGAGTTTCTGCAGGTCTTCCAGCTGGATCAGGAGCTCGATAATGTCGCCTTTAGAGCGTAATTCAGAGACAGCATCCTGCCAGAGACGGTGATAACGGTCAGCTTCCTTTTTGAGTTTTTCTTCCCGGTGTAGCTGTTTTTTGATCTCGGCTTCAAAATGAGCCCTGAGTCTGTCAATGCCAAGGGAGGACTCCAACTGCTCCAGTTTTTTCCGGAGCCTTGCGTTTTCGCTATGAAGTTTAAAATTTTCTTCATAAAGGGAATCTATCATGGGAGGTCATCCTTATTATTGAGGGTCGGACAGTTCATCAAGGAGTGTCTGCTGCTTATCACAAAGAGCCTGAAGATTCAGGATAAGCTTATTCTGATTCAGAATAAGAGCTTCTTTGGTATCCAGAAGTTCTTCAAGAGTCTGGCAGCGTTTTTGGAGAGCATCGTTCTGCTTTTGGAGATTTTGAATCATAAGTTGTTCGATTGTGGGATGTGGCATATCTATCACCTCGGTTCTTATGAGATGATTATACAGAAAAGCGTGGAAAAAAGCGAATCCGGGAAAAAAGAGGAACCGTCAGGATGCCGAGTGGATAAGTTGTAAGGAGAAGGAAAAAGAGACTTCTGGAAAGAGAAAAAAGGACAAAAGGGAGTACTCTGCAATGAAAAAAGAGGATAAAAGAGGGAGGCTGGACAGAGATGTGGATAAGAAAATTTCAAGGGAGATATTTGTGCAAAATGAAAAAATAAATTTCGGCGATATTCACAAAAACATCCATTTACTGGCATGGGTGTGAACTGTAACAGATGATTTGATTTAGCACAGTAAAGTCCTGATTATCGGACATATACTGTGCTAAATTCATATAAAGGAATTCGATATATATTATGATTTAATATGTATTTTAGACGGAATTTAAATAAAAAATCGATATATCTTCTCTTGTGTGGCGTCAATATATTGACGCCACTGGGGACAAGTGGTATACTAAATTGAAAGCTTATTAAAATGGGAGATAAATGTATGCACTATGAAGAATTCAAAAAATGGTTGATGCAAAAAAATAAATATACAGATGCATCAATAAAAGATATTTTGTCTAGATTACGAAGAGCTAACAATATTTTGACATTTCAAAATGACGATATTTATCTTTTTAAATTAAATCAATGTGAAGAGTTTCAAAAGATTTCTGTATTTGTTAAATCTCAGATTAGGAGATCTGTAAGATTATACTTTCAATATTTAAATGAAATGGAGACTGCTTAAAGATGAAAGTTTTATCACTATTTGCAAATATAGGAGTTGCAGAAGCATATTTAAGAGACCTAGGAATAGAGGTAGCTGTGGCTAACGAACTTATAGAAAGGAGAGCAAAATTATATTCTAAAATATATCCAGAGACAGAAATGATCTCGGGGGATATTACAGATGCTGAAATATTTAATCATGTTTTGGAAACTGCAAAGAATAAAAAAGTGGAGTGCATAATGGCAACACCGCCATGTCAGGGAATGAGCACAGCTGGGCAACAGGAACAGGATGATGAGCGTAACCGACTAATTATACCAGTAATAAATGCGGTTAATATTTTGAAACCTAATTATGTCTTTATAGAGAATGTTCCTAATTTTTTGAATACAACTATACAAATAAATGGAACAAATATATTAATACCAGACTATATAAATGCTGAATTAGGCCCAAAATATGAGATACACAGTTATACAATAAATACAAAAAATTATTCGGTTCCTCAAGTTAGAGAAAGAGCAATATTTTTAATTACTAAAAAAGGCTTGAGTAATATTTGGTTATTGCCAGAACCAGATGAAAAAATAATTACTATGAGAGATGCTATTGGAAATATTCCATCTATAGATCCATATATAAAAGATATTAGCAAAGAAGAGATGCAAGAAATGTTTCCGGAATATGAAGCTAAAAGAAAACGTGCACTCGAAATATCAATATGGAATATTCCACCGCATCATATTAAGAGACAGGTTGTTTCGATGATGCATACACCTACGGGTAAGACGGCTTTTGATAACAAAAAATTTTTTCCGATTAAGGAAAATGGAATACCAGTAAAAGGTTATAGAAATACTTATAAAAGACAAAACTGGGATACCCCGGCATATACCGTAACGATGGACAATCGAAAGATTTCATCCCAGAATAATGTACATCCAGGCCGATATTTGGGAAAAGATCAAAATGGAGACGATTTGTATTCAGATGCAAGGACGCTCACATTATATGAGCTTATGCTGATTATGAGTCTGCCGGCGGATTGGCCAGTACCAGAAAAAACATCAGAAGCATTTTTGAGGCGAATAATTGGAGAGGGGATACCACCATTATTTGTAAAAAAAGTGTTTGAAAAACTTGTAGTGAGGTAAGGACAAAATGCGATTAAATGGATTGTCGCTGTTTTCAAATGTAGGTATAGCAGAAGCATATTTGAAAGATGTTGGAATAGATGTTGTATTGGCAAATGAGATAGATGAAAAGAGAGCAAAATTTTATCAAGAAGTATATTCAGATACACATATGATATGCGGAGATATCACAAATCAAATAGTTCGAGATGAAATAGTAAAGGAGGCAATACAAAAAAATGTTGAATTTATTATTGCAACACCTCCATGTCAGGGAATGAGTGAAGCAGGATTGAGGCTTGAATTTGATCCAAGAAATCAACTTATATTTTATGCAGTAGACGTAATAAAGAAAGTAAGGCCTAAATTTGTTTTGTTAGAAAATGTACCTAAACAATTAACAACCAAAATTGAATATAATGGGGAAGTAATTTTAATCCCAGAGTATATTAAAAGAGAATTAGGAGCAGATTATTCTTTCAATAAAGAAACATTGGTGATGGCAAAAGATTATGGGGTTCCGCAGTTGAGAGAGAGAAATATTTTTCTTTTAGTAAAAAAAGGTTTAGGATATATTTGGGAATTTCCTCAAAAGCAACAGGAAATAACATTGGAAGAAGCTATTGGAGAACTTCCATCCTTAGATCCATTACTAAGAGAAGGCATAGATGAAACAATTAAAAGATTTCCAGATTATGAGAAAAAGAGAGAAGCTGGATTGCAGGTATCAAAATGGCATTATCCTCCTAAACATTCTTGGAAACAAGTAGAATGGATGATGCATACACCAACAGGTAAATCGGCTATATATAATGATAAATATTATCCACAGAAAGAAGATGGAACACCAGTTAAAGCACACCATAATAATTATAGGCGATTAAAATGGGACATGCCTTGTAGAACAGTTACTCAGAATAATGGTGTAATTTCTTCGCTGGCATGTGTACATCCGGGGAGAAAATATATTTCTGGTAATGGAGAAATATTGTATTCAGATCCTAGAGTTTTGACAATATATGAATTAATGATAGTTATGTCACTTCCGTTAGATTGGAATATTCCTGAATGGGCTGATGACACATTTATAAGACGTGTATTTGGAGAGGGAATTCCTTCAAAATTGGTTAAGAAAATAGTTGGAGAATTAACAAGACAATTATAGGGGAGAAATATATATGGGAAAAATTGTAATTCCAAAGCATAGTGCAGATGTGGATGAGATGAATGCCGTATTGAAAATTCACTATGATGTAGATGGTTGGGTAAAATCGCAAGATTATATAGAAAAGTTAAAAGAAATGATTGGTCCAGATTGGTATTCTTCATCGTATCCTAAAAAGGCACAGGTGCCAACGTATTTTGGATTTCTTGAATGTAAAATGACAAAAGGAAAAACGATTACTGAAAGGCGGATTACTCAATCTGGAAGGAAGATGTATGAAGCAATAATTTCAGATGATATTGCTACACGACAGGAAATATTGATGAATGCAGTAGAAAAAGTAATCTTTGGAAAAGATAACGGAGGAAGTCCAAGCAGTGAGTCAGATATTGATGCACCAGATTTGGTGATAAGATGTATTTTGGATACAGGGTATTGCACTAGCCATGAGTATGCATATATGATATGGAATTTACAAGATAATGGAAAAAAATATTATCAAAGTTTACCGGAAATACTGAAAGCAAGGAATTCAGGTGGAATTACTTTACCTTCAAAAGCAAAAACATATTCTGATTGGAAACCCATATTGGCATTAATTCGATGGGGATTCTTAAAAAAAGCAGAGGATAGCAAACAAAAGGTAATGATACATCCCATTGTTTACCAGAAATATCATGATAGATTGGAAAATATAAAGGTATATAATATAGATAAAAAAGAACAAATTGAAATATATGAGGATAATAAAATAGATTCGAGGGATGAGACTGTTTTTAAACCATTTGTAATATCTGAGGAAAGTGCAATAACAATAAAAAAGGGTGAACTTCAAGAGGATATTGTAAACGTTGAAAGACAACATATTTTTTCAGGTGATAGTGTATTATTTGTGGACAAGTCTATAAGCAGATTGTTGGCATATCATAGTTATTTGATCAGAAAAATGAATAAAGTAGGAACAAAATATCAAATGTCAGTTGAAATAGAGGAGGCAGTAAATAGAGGACGAGAAAAAATTTTATTAAAGGAGCTTAAGGAAGAAGCAAAAAAGCAAGGTGAGAATTTACGACAAGATATATTACTGGAAATATTAAAATATAGTAAGTGTATGCAAAATATGAAAGATGTATCAGATAAAAATTTAGATGTAGAACCAGTTAATTTAGTACTTAGAGCTTTGCTGGAGTTAGAATATTTATACGAGAATGAATTAAAATATTTGTTGGCGGAAGTTGTCTTGGGAAAACTAAATTATACGGAAACATTGAAAAAAATAAAGGAAGATAGATTCCGGGGAATACATAAATCAAGTAATAGAGAATCGGAACTTGATTATACGGTTATTTATTCACTGATAGAAGGAAAAGTGTTAGAATGGTCAGAACTAAATGATAAAAAGATATTAAGATTGGATGCAAGCATTGACGAAACCTATAGGGAACAGCTTAAAAGATTAATGATATATGCAGTAGATATAGTTGGGAGCAATAAGAAAAATATTGCGGAAAGGTTACCATTATCGATTAAAGCAGTTGTTACAGATGAAGATATTATGGGGAAGGAGCTGACAGAACTAGAAATTGGTTCTAATTACAACTATAAAGTGGCACAGGGTGATTATGTTATATTTGTAAAGGCTGGATTTAAAGGGATAGCGAATAATATGGTTTATCAAATATTATCTGTTAAAAAGATGGATTCAAATTTGAAACTAGAGTTGATTAAGCATAATTATATTAATATGGATAGAAAAAATGAAATATTAAGTGATCTTAGGGAGGAGTATTATGGCTAATGTGAATAAAATTGATCAGTACAATAAGGGAACGGTATTTCCAGATAGCTATAAAGAAACATATATAGCTACTAAACATATAAGTGATATTAAATTAACAATTCCGAGTGATATTTTTGCAAAATTTAAACAAAAAATTGAAGAGAAGGGATTGTATTTTGGAGATGATTCCGTTTTACGAAATGTTATTGCAGGAATTATTAAAGGAAATATCATTTTGCAGGGACCTCCTGGAACCGGAAAAACTACACTGGCAAAAATTATATGCGATGTTTTTGAGGTGGCCTATACCGAAGCTACTGCGAATTCGGATTGGACTACATATGATTCGATAGGAGGATTACAACCGTCTGCGAATGATGAAGGTCATGAAGTTATTGAGGGGAAAAACGGATATGTTGTATCAAGCATACTAAAATGTTGTGACTTAATTGTAAAAAATGAAAATGACAACGGAACATTGCAAGGTAACTGGTTGATTTTAGATGAACTAAATCGTTGTGAAATTGATAAAGTATTTGGAGATCTCTTTACAGCTTTAGGATCTGATGCGTCTGAGACAGAGCGTGTTATTAACTTGTGGTATCAGAAAGATGAAAATAAAAAAATGGTTTACATTCCAAATAGATATAGAATTATTGGTGCAATGAATAACATTGATAAAAATTTTGTAAATGATATATCACAGGGACTTAGCAGACGTTTTACATTTATTGATATTATGCCTCCGCAGGAAATATATTTTCAAAATGAAGCGAAAAATGCAAAGAAATTGGCGATGACAAGAGTTATTGATAAGGTTAAAGAATTTGGTACGGCAATTATAGATGATGATTATATGAATGATTTGGATGCACTTGATGAGTTTAATGAAATAGAAAATACAATGCTAGAATTGTTCAAGAAAATACGATACTCACATCAAGACGATGAATCATATTTGGGACTTCAAGTGGGCACAGCTCAAATCATTGATTTGTATGAAAGTATATATATATCGATGATTGTGGCTGATGTTAAGAATATTGATAAGAAAGGCGAATGTATAAAAGATATTATTGATTCAACTTTTGCAAGTAGAATTATTCCGCAGCTTGATGGCTATGATTATAATAAATTGGCAATGTTTTATGATAATGTTAAAGATGAAAGTGCTTTTTCATATCTTAAAAGAACAAAAGAGGCAATATATAGATTCATTCACTAGGGGAGCTTATGGAAAATAATTTATTTTCAGAACATCAAATAGAGTTTATGTATTCAGATCCGATGTTTTTCCGATTTGTAAATGATTATTTTTCCTCGTTCTCAATTCAAAGTTCAAACTTTGGAATGGGAATGAAAAATACTGATGAAATGTCGGAAACTGATATGCATATATATATTCGTATTATTTTGGCAAACTTAGCTGAACTAAGACAAATGATTTCAGAAATTGAGAAATCACTATCATATACTTATAAGGATTCAGTTCAAACCTTTGATGGAGAAATCCACGGACATTTACAAGTGCAAAAGTATCTTCAATTAAAAACGCAGATTAAATATCCTAAGGAGTACCCTTGCCAAATAAAAAAACGAACATCAGTCACACCAGAAAATATTTTTCTAATGTATATCGTTGATTATGTTATTAGATTACTTGATTTTTTTGCAAAGGTACTTCGTAACTATATAGGAAATACATATTCAACAGAAAAAACACTGATAGATGAGCATAGGAGAGCATTTCATGCTTTTTCGCGTAAAAATTATTTTAGAGAATGTGCACTATCATTAGAAAATATAAGGAAACAATATGGAGATGAATTTCCAGCCAACCTTTTAAATTTAATCAAAATAAGGGCAGCTAAAGGCAAAATCCGCAATTATCAATCCTATGAAAAAATATTTGATTGGTATTGGAAATATAAGCAGGGAACAATAGAATTTGATTTATTAAAAACGTTACGTATATTACGATATTCTGATGATTTCTGTAATAGGCTGTTTGAATTATGGTGTCTATATTCCATTAAGGAAACATTTATCAAAGAATTTGGAATGACACTCATAAGTGAGAGAAATATTATGGATGTGGGTAATCAAAGTGTTTTTACACTAAAAGCAACAAATGATGGAATTGTAGAAATATTTTATCAAAAGGGGGCAAAATTATATTGGGATGAAGAAGCTGAGCCGGTATGGAAATATATTGATTCGGAAGGGAAGAAAAAGAGATTAGTAGGAATTCCGGATATTTCTGTTAAGTATTCTGCAAGCACGAATTCCTTGGTTATGATAGATCTAAAAAATAGAATACGTACGGCTGGAAGTAACTCTGAAGAAATATATAAAATGATAGGTTATTTCTCGAATTTCGATAATATGTTTAAACGTATGTATTCAGAAAGTATTAAAAAGCAGGCAATTTTGATATACAGAAATGATTATGACACATTTAGTGAGTGTCTAGTGAGTGATAATAATAATTTGCTTAATACATATTCTGTGTGTCCAACAACTAAGGAAAAGCTGAATTTATTACAGTTTAAGGCAATATGTCAATGCATATTAGACACACAAGGGATTGATGGCACGACATCAGAAGTATTAGGTAATTACAAAAAAGAAAAGGCTAATATTTCTACAACCGCAAAAGAAGATGATGAGGATAATGTTATTTATACACTTAGCGAAAGAAATCATAAGGTAATTAGTAATCTGTTTTCTTTTGGGGAATTGGCAGAGGAATTACCTAAACAGATGGAGTTGTTACGTCAAAATTATTTTCCTCATATTTGGAATAATATGTCCGAAAAAACAAAAGAAATACTTGCTATGGCAGACTGCTTGTTTTCAGGAATGAAGGAATGTGAAAGTGCAGATTATGCGCCTATTTGTCTTGAGTATTGCCGAGGGTTAGAAGTACAGTTAAATCAATTAATTTTCGAGCCATTTAGAAATAGTCATAATATTTCTAATTTAGTAAGAAGAAATAGCTTTTACGATAAAATGCAAGAAACAAGAGAGATGACATTAGGTGAGTGCGTTTTCTTTTTAGAGAAGTGCACATATAGAAAGAACCCTATGATTGAGCTTAAACAATACATTGATAACATAGTCTCTGATTCAAATGCTTTCTTTTCTGTAGCTGTACCAATTATGAAGGAAATTAATGTAAATATTAGAAGATTGTCGGCTCATACAACCATAATGAAATATGATGAACTGATTAATACACGTCAAAAAATTTTGGGAATAGGTTATCTTAATTTATTTTATCAATTGCTAGATCATAGATAATAATATGTCTATGGTACGAGAAAGAGATATATGATAAAATCGAATTTAATTTTTGGGAGACTGTATGCAAATATTTGTTGATGCAGATGCTTGTCCAGTTGTTAAGGTGATAGAAGCAATAGCAAAAAAATATCAAATTCCGGTTACACTTTTATGCGATATAAATCATGATTTATATTCTGATTATAGTAAAGTAATTATGGTTGGGGCTGGAACTGATGCAGTAGATTATAAATTGATTAGTTTATGCCACAGCGGAGATATTGTTGTATCGCAAGATTATGGAGTGGCAGCAATGGCACTTGGTAAGGGAGCTTATGCGATTCATCAGTCGGGAAAATGGTATACGAATACAAACATTGATCAGATGCTCATGGAACGATATCTGAATAAAAATTCCAGAAAAAAATCTTTAAAAAATCATGTTAAAAGACCAAAAAAAAGAACAGACGCGGATGATGAGAAATTTGCAAAATCTTTTGAAAAAATGATAGACATGGTTCTTGAAAGATAGGAGTTCACTGACTCTGCAGAATGTAATTTCGGGCTTAAGCTGAAGGCATTTGTTTTAGTGCCTTGGATTCCGTACAGTGGCTTCCGGCGGATGTGACACTGATCGATAAGATCAAAAGCTATATGGCTTGAGGATAAGAAGAATTATATATGACCAACGAAGAATTTCAAAGCAGTCAAAATTTTGAAGAGAATCTGAAAGAATGGAATCTGTTATCTTTGGAAGAGATGGGGGAATCTGTTAAGGAGGGTTCTCTTTATGTGATTGGTAATGGATTTGATATGTTGCATGGTGTCAGATCCAGCTATTACGATTTCAGCAGGACTTTGGGAAAGAGGAGCTCTGTCCGGTTTTATCTGGAAAAATATCTGAAAACAGATGAC
>OGGZ01002005.1_pt1 | contig 15128 bp, 7 predicted proteins | sample 1571371 | NCBI WGS metagenome assembly OGGZ01 (sample SAMEA2582025, study PRJEB24529) | metagenome | biome: Human gut stool | place: China | collected 2011
TTGCCTTAAATACCTCATGGAACTGGTTAAACGGGATTACAAGGTAGATGATATGGGATTAAATTTGATTATAGGGAAAGGAGAAGAAGCGGTTTAATTGTGTCATACTGCTAAAGAATGACATACTAAAACTATTTTATCTCCCGTTAATTCTTTACATTTGCCACAAAATTATAGCGATTATGACAGAATGCAAGGATGAACACATATTAAATTCCATTGATTACCCGGAGGATTTGCGCAAGTTGTCCCCCGATAAATTGGGAGAGGTATGTGCAGAGTTGCGTCAATATATAATAGATGTACTATCGGAGAATCCGGGACATTTAGGGGCAAGTCTCGGTACAGTAGAGCTGACGGTTGCACTACACTATGTTTTTAATACTCCCTATGATCGTATTGTATGGGATGTGGGGCATCAGGCGTATGGTCATAAAATACTGACTGGACGTCGAGAGGCTTTTCATACGCTCCGAAAATTTAAAGGAATCAGTGGATTTCCTAATCCTCTGGAAAGCCCTTATGACGCATTTGTTGCCGGACATGCTTCAAATTCCATTTCGGCGGCTATGGGTATGTCGGTCGCTTCTGCTCTAAAAGGAGAAAAAGACAGACACGTGATAGCCGTGATCGGCGATGGAGCCATGACGGGTGGGTTGGCGTTCGAAGGTCTGAATAATGCGTCGGCTAATCCAAACAACCTACTTATCATTCTCAATGATAATGATATGGCAATAGATCATGCGGTCGGTGGGTTGAGTCAGTATTTGGTGGATATCACAACCAGTCAGGCATATAATAAAATGCGTTATGATGTGTACCGCGGATTGCGGAAGATGAAACTGATCAATAATGACCGTCGGGGAAATATCCTTCGTTTTAACAATAGTCTGAAAGCATTGCTTACTCAACAACATAATCTGTTTGAGGGATTCAGCATCCGTTACTTTGGTCCGATCGACGGGCATGATGTCGGTTATATGATCAAGGTTCTGAATGATATAAAGGATATGGAAGGTCCGAAACTATTACATATCAAAACTAAAAAAGGCAAAGGATTCAAGCCTGCTGAAAAGTCGGCAACGGAATGGCATGCACCAGGGCTGTTCAATAAAGAAACAGGAGAACGGATCATTGTCCATAAGTTGAACGAACCTCAACTTTATCAGGATGTTTTCGGACATACCCTTGTCGAGCTGGCTGAACAGGACGAACGGATCGTGGGGGTCACTCCTGCTATGCCGACAGGTTGTTCTATGACTTATATGATGAAAGCGTTTCCGAAACGGGCGTTTGATGTCGGGATTGCCGAAGGGCATTCGGTAACTTTCTCTGCCGGACTTGCCAAAGAGGGAATGATCCCATTCTGCAATGTCTACTCTTCTTTCATGCAGCGGGCATACGATATGGTGATACACGATGTTGCACTTCAGAATCTTCATATGGTAATCTGTCTGGACCGTGCCGGTCTAGTAGGCGAAGACGGGGCGACCCATCACGGGGTGTTCGACCTCGCTTATCTGCGTCCAGTCCCGAACTTGGTTATTTCATCTCCTTTGAACGAACTGGATTTAAGGAATTTGATGTATACCGGGTATAAGGAATGTAACGGCCCTTTTGTGATCCGTTATCCACGCGGTAAGGGAGAGATGGCAGATTGGAGGAATGAGATGCATATCCTTCCGATCGGGAAAGGCAAGAAACTTCGTGATGGGGATGATATTGCGATCTTGTCACTTGGACCTATTGGCAACGAAGTGATAAAGGCCATAAAGGAGGTTGAAAGTGATGGTATATCGATTGCCCATTATGATATGATTTTTTTAAAACCGATGGATGAAGAACTGCTGCATGAAGTCGGTAAGAGGTTCAGTCGTGTCATCACTGTTGAAAACGGCGTAATCAAAGGTGGACTGGGCAGTGCTGTTTTGGAATTTATGGCTGATAACGGATATGCTCCTCAGGTAAAACGGATTGGTGTGCCGGATGAGTTTGTCGAACATGGATCGATTCCCGAACTGTATAAACTGTGTGGTATGGATGCCAAAAGTATTGCAGGAGAAATAAAAAAGATGGTTATCAGAGGATAATATATCCTTATAATTAATCTATTATATAAAATGAAAATTATTATAGCCGGAGCCGGTGAAGTAGGAACCCACCTGGCAAAAATGTTATCACAGGAGAAGCAGGATATTATCCTGATGGATCCGAATGAGGAACGTTTGAATTTCACGAATTCAAGCATGGAGATCCTTCCTATGGTGGGTAATCCGACATCCATTCGGGACCTGGAAGAAGCCGGTATCAGAAAGGCCGACCTGTTTGTCAGTGTCACGCCGGAAGAAACGACCAATGTGGCAGCCAGCATTCTGGCTTCTAAATTAGGAGCACATAAGACGTTGGCGCGTATCAACAATTACGAATATTTGCTCCCTAAAAACAAGGAACTGTTTGAAAAAATGGGGATCGATTCCATGATTTACCCGGAAATGCTGGCAGCCAAAGAAATTGTTACGGCTGTCAGACGCCCGTGGACTCGGCAATACTGGGAGTTGTTCGGAGGCGCTCTGATTCTGATCGGTGTAAAGGTGCGCGATAATTCCCGACTTGTGAACAAACATCTGTCCGAATTACTGAACGAACAGAAACTCTATCATATCGTTGCCATCAAACGGCAGAACGAGACCATTATTCCCCGTGGTACGGATCGTATAGAATCGGGAGATATCGTTTTTTTTACAACGACTAAAAGCCATATCGAAGACGTCCGGTTGCATGCGGGCAAGCGAGACCCCGAAGTAAAGAAAGTCATTATTATGGGTGGAAGCCGTATTGCGATCCGTACCTGCCAGTACCTTCCGAACAATATCCGTGTAAAAGTAATCGAGACTAACAAAGAAAAGAGTCACCGTATAGCTGAGGTTGTCCCTGGAAATGTCTTGATCATCAATGGAGACGGACGCGATACCGATCTGTTGATGCAGGAAGGGATCAAAGATGCACAGGCATTTATCGCACTGACGGATAATTCGAGTACGAACATCTTGGCTTGTCTGGCTGCTAAACGCGCCGGAGTATTCAAGACTATCGCTAAGATCGAAAATATCGACTACATACCTTTAGCGGAGAGCATGGACATCGGCTCGGTTATCAATAAGAAACTGATTGCTGCCAGCCATATCTACCAATTCCTGTTGGATGCAGACGTGTCGAACGTGAAGTGTTTAACTTTTGCCAATGCAGATGTGGCGGAACTTGTTGCCCGTCCCGATTCGAAAATTACCGGTAAGCAGGTAAAAGATCTGAATCTTCCGAAAGATTTGACGTTGGGCGGATTGATTCGTGACGGTGAGCCTATGATGATCAAGGGTGATACACATATCCAAGCTTATGACCACGTTGTGGTGTTCTGTTTGGATACGGCTATGCGTAAATTGGAGGACTACTTTAATTAATTGTCAATGGACAACTCTGGGTTGTCTCTTTTCTCTGTTCAATGTGTCAATTGTTAATAGCATATTATGCTGAACATTCGTTTTATAATTAAGATGTTAGGGATGATGTTCATCCTTGAGACGTTGTTTATGCTGGCTGCAACGGCAGTCGCTTTCTTATATGAAGGAAATGACTTCTATCCGCTTCTTCAGTCGAGTGGTATCATGTTCGGAACGGGAGTCCTTTTTATGCTGATCGGACTACGAGCCAATGAACATACGGCCGGGCGCAGGGAAGGGATGCTGACTGTTACATTAACTTGGGCTCTTTTCTCCCTTTTGGGGATGTTACCATTCTATTTAGGTGGCTATATAGATAATGTGACGGATGCTTATTTCGAAACGATGTCTGGTTTTACGACGACAGGCTCTACCATATTGACCGATATCGAAGCTCTTCCGCACGGGATATTGTTTTGGCGGAGCCTTACGCAATGGCAGGGCGGTATTGGAATGATCGTGTTTACCGTAGCGCTGATGCCTATTATCGGAGGTGGGGCTACCCAGATGTTCAATGCCGAGACTCCGGGTATCACGCACGAACGTTTCCGTCCGCGTGTTACCCAGGTGGCCAAGCGCCTGTGGGGAGTTTATTTGTTCCTGACCATTATCCTTATTGGTCTTTTATGGGCGGGTCCAATGGACTTGTATGACGCTGTCAATCATGCGCTCACTTGTATTTCTACAGGTGGCTATTCTACGAAAAATGCCAGTATCGCTTACTGGGACTCTGCCTATATCGAATATACAATTACGATTTTTATGTTTATCGGTGCGACCAATATTACTTTGATATATTTCTTTTTTAACGGTAGGCCCAAGAAGTTATTTGCGGATGAAGAAACACGCTGGTTTTTCTGGTTCGTACTGATTATTACGGCAATATCGACAGTCTGGATCATGTATAAAGGAATTGTGGACGATTTTGGTACAGCTTTTAGGCAAACGGTATTCCAGGTCGTGACATTGGTGTCTACATGTGGGTTTGCAACGGTCGATTATATTCCGTGGGGACCGTTTTTCTGGCTGTTAGCGCTAGTTCTGATGGTGGTATGTGGTTGTGCTGGCTCTACTTGTGGAGGTTTGAAAATGGGCCGTTTTGTGATTTTGACCAAGAACCTCTTTAATGAATTTAAGAAGCAGACGCATCCACATGCCATTATTCCGGTACGAATGAACGGGCATGCTGTTTCTGGTGATATCGTCCACCGGGTATTGGCGTTCGCTTTTGCCTATATTGCTTTAATATTTGTCAGCTGTATGGTGCTGATGATCGATGGGGTAGGATTTGAGGAGACGATCGGGGCTACTATCTCTTCGATCAGTAACGTTGGACCGGGACTTGGTAGTCTGGGACCGGTCGGAAACTATGCTGATGTTCCGGTGGTATCGAAATGGTTCTTGTCTTTTCTGATGATGGTCGGACGTTTGGAGATCTTTACGGTGCTGACAATCTTGTTGCCGGGGTTTTGGAAACAATAATACCAAAAAAGATAGTTCGGATATACGCTTTTGTCTAATTTTGCGTTATAATAGGTGCGAATCATAAAGACGTAAGATACATGATAGAATATATCAAGGGAGAGATAGTAGAACTGACACCGGCCAGGATGATCTTGGAATGTGCCGGAATCGGTTATGAACTGAATATCTCCTTGAATACATATACTTTTTATAATGGGAAACCGACCGGGAAGATTTACGTGTACGAAGTGATACGTGAGGATGCCCATTTGCTTTTTGGCTTTGCAGGAAAAGATGAGCGCGAACTGTTTCTGATGTTGACTTCCGTGTCGGGAGTCGGTCCCAATACTGCCCGGATGATCCTTTCTTCCCTGTCACCATCTGAATTGATCCGGGTGATTGCCGATAAGAACGAAACAGCTCTGACGTCAGTCAAAGGAATCGGATTGAAAACAGCTCAACGTATTCTAGTTGATCTCAAAAACAAGGTAAAGCCGATAGAGGGAATGACAGTGACAGGTGGCTCCTCTTCTGTCGCTGCCAGTGGTGCTGTCACAGAAGAAGCAGTGGCGGCATTGGTTATGCTTGGATTCCAGAAGGCCGCTTCGCAAAAGGCGGTTAACTTGATATTGAAAGGTTCGCCTGCACTGGCTGTCGAGCAGGTCATTAAAACAGCCCTAAGAATGCTTTAAGCAATGGATAATTGGCAATTGGCAATTTAGGAGAATTTGGAATTGTCGGTTGTCATTGTCTGTTGTCAATTGTCAATTAACATGAGAAGGACACTGAAATTTATACTCTGGATAACAATTCTACTGTTTGGTGCAGGTCTGTATTCTATGAATACGGATTTTCTGGCCTATGAGATGTCGTTGCCGGATACTGAACAGCCGGTCGTTCCGGATGATACGGTACCGAAGGTGCGCACCCGCTTTCCGGTAGCCAAGACGGTCCCTGAAGAATATCAGGATCTTACCAAGCAGTCACCTGCTGACTTGAAGACGCCGGATAACGTGAAATCAGTGGTCGAATATGATATCAGAACCGGGACGTATGTAGTCCGTACCAAGTTAGGTGATGCCGATCTGACTACTCCTATTTCGTTGACCCCTGAGGAATACCAGGATTATAGTTTCCAAAAATCCGTTCAATCCTACTATCGCCAGAAAAACGAGGAAGAATTTCAAAAGGCGGCTAATAAGCAGTTCAACTTAGCTGATATGCAGTTCAATATCGGTGCGGCGGAACGTATCTTTGGGCCGGGCGGTGTCCGGGTGAAAACGCAAGGTTCGGCCGAAGTGGAGTTAGGCTTGAAGCAGAATAAAACCAAAAATCCCTCTTTGCCGGAACGTGCTCGTAACCGTACCTTCTTTAATTTCGATGAGAATGTTCAATTGAATGTACAGGCATCGGTTGGTAGCAAAGTGAATTTCGATATGAACTATAATACCGAAACCTCTTTTGATTTCGACTCCAAAAAACTGAAATTAGCTTAGACCGGGGAGGAAGATGAAATTATCAAGTCGCTGGAAGCCGGAAATGTAAGTATGACAACCAGTAACTCCCTAATCAACGGAGGAGCAGCCCTGTTCGGTATGAAAGCGGATCTCCAGTTCGGGAAGCTGCGAGTCAATGCGTTGTTTGCACAGCAGGAGTCGGAATCGAAAACGGTCAGTTCTAAAGGGGGCGTGCAGACAAAACCTTTCGAATTGACGATTGACCAGTATGACGAGAATCGTCACTTTTTCCTGTCACACTATTTTCGCGACCGCTATGATGAGGCGGTGAAGAACCTGAATACGATTTCCTCTCCCGTCACGATCAGCAAGGTGGAAGTTTGGGTGACAAACAAACGGGCTACTTATGACCAGGCGCGTAACGTGGTCGCTTTTGCTGATCTGGCCGAGCATGATAATATTTCGAATACGACGGTCGTTTCTCCTTCGGGGGCGCTGTCTATCCCCTATAATAATACGAATACATTATATAATACCCTTAACCAGCAATTTACCGGTGCTCGTGATATCAGCACGGTAAATCAGGCGTTGGGAGGAACTTTTGTTAACGGTACGGAGTATGAAGAAGTGGAAAGTGCTCGTTTGCTGGATGCGTCCGAATATACGGTCAATACGAAGTTGGGGTATATCTCGCTGAAAACACAGTTGCAGGCAGATGAGGTATTGGCTGTCGCTTACAATTATACTTATTCGGATGGAAAGACTTATCAGGTTGGTGAGTTCTCGACTGACAATCCTTCATCGGCTGCCTCTTGCCTGTATGTGAAGTTGTTGAAAGGAATTACCATGTCGCCTGATATGCCTTTTTGGGACCTGATGATGAAAAATATCTATTCATTAGGAGCTTACTCTGTCCAAAAAGAGAAGTTCAAGTTGAATATCATGTATCAAAGCGATACAACCGGTACGTATGTCAACTATTTGCCGGAAGGGGCGATTGCCAACCAAATCTTGTTACGAGTGCTGAACCTGGATAGCTATGATTCCAACAATCAGCCGCATCCGGATGGTATATACGACTTTATTGAAGGTGTGACCGTCCTTGCCGATAATGGGAAAATTATTTTTCCAAGTGTGGAACCATTCGGCTCCTATCTGCGTAAAAAGATTAACAATGATGCGATTGCTGACAAATATGTATTCCAGGAACTCTACGACTCGACATTGACTGTCGCCAGACAGATTGCTGAAAAGAATAAGTTCAAACTGGAGGGGGAATACAAAGCCTCTTCGGGTGCCGAGATACAGTTGGGAGCTTCCAACGTAGCGCGAGGTTCAGTGAAAGTAACGGCTGGCGGAGCGATATTAACCGAGAATGTAGATTATACTGTTGACTATACTTCCGGCGTGGTAACGATCCTGAACGAAAGTATTATTTCTGCAGGCACGCCGGTCAGTGTCTCGCTGGAAAACCAGACAGCCTATAACATGCAGCGTAAGACCATGATGGGATTGGACTTGAACTATCAGTTCAACCCGAATCTGATGGTAGGCGCTACCATCATGCACATGTCCGAAATGCCGTTGACCACCAAGACGACGATGGGCGACGAAGCGATAAAGAATACGCTCTGGGGTGTCAATATGGCTTATAAGGGCGAGAGTCAGTGGCTTACCAATATGTTCGACAAGCTGCCGTTGCTGAACCTAAGCAAACCCAGCCAGATATCTTTCAATGCGGAGTTCGCTCATTTGATTGCCGGGCATTACGAAAACAAGAACACGGGGGGATATTCGTATCTGGATGACTTCGAGTCGACACAGAGCAATTTCGACCTCTCCGACCCTTATCCCTGGCAGTTGTCCAGTGTGCCTTATGACGATGGTACGCCCCAATTGTTCCCGGAAGCCGGGCTGACCAATAATATCGATTACGGGAAAAGTCGTGCTTTGCTTGCTTGGTACACGATCGACGGATTGTTCACGCGTAAAAATTCTTCTTTGCGTCCGAAATATATTACGACAAAAGATTTGTCCAACCATTATGTCCGTGCTATCGAGACGAGAGAGTTGTTCCCGCAACGGCAGCAAAGCATGAGTGAAAGTAATACGTTGACAGTTCTGAACATGGCTTACTATCCGCAGGAACGCGGACCGTATAACTTGGATGCCGATAATATTAATCCTGACGGAACATTGCAAAACCCGGAAAAGCGTTTCGGTGGAATGATGCGAAAGATAGACCAGAGTGACTTTGAGACGGCGAATGTCGAATATATCGAATTTTGGATGCTCGATCCGTTCATTTATGATCGTCAGACAACAGGGGGGGATCTGTATTTTAATTTGGGTGAGATATCGGAAGACATATTGAAGGATGAAAAGAAGTTCTTCGAAAACGGATTGCCAATCGATGGCGATACGTCTAAGGTCGATTATACTGTTTGGGGTAAGGTTCCAAAACAGCAGAGTACAGTTTATGCCTTCGACAATACGGCAGGTGCACGTCTGTTACAGGATGTCGGCCTGAACGGTTTATCCTCGGATGAAGAAAAGGAATATCCGGCTTACCAGGATTATCTGAATAAATTACGCCAGAAATTGAATGCGGTAACCCTAACCGAGATGGAGAACGATCCGTTACAGCTGTCCCCTTTCTTTGATCCGGCCGGTGACAAGTTCCACTATTTTCGTGGTTCGGACTATGATTCTCAGGAGGTGGATATCTTAACACGTTACAAACGCTATAATGGAACGGAAGGAAACTCGAAAGATATCAACGATTCGGGCGAGCGCTACAGCACTTCTTCCAAGACCGTGCCTGATGTAGAAGACATCAATCAGGACAATACTCTGAATAAAAATGAAAAATATTTCGAATACAAAGTCAGGATAACTCCGCAGGATACGGTTGTCGGTGAAAACTTCATTGCGGATAAACGTACTTCATCAGTAAGATTGGCGGATGGTACGACAGAATCCGTTACCTGGTATCAATTTAAGATTCCGGTAAAACAATACCAGCGTCGTGTGGGGGCAATCAATGATTTCAAGACGATTCGTTTCATGCGTATGTATATGACAGGATTTAAGGAATCGGTCGTGTTGCGCTTCGGTACTCTGCAATTGGTACGCGGAGAATGGCGATCCTACGAGCAGGATTTGTCCGATCCGAAGATGCCGCCCGCAGTGAAGGGTAAATTGGAAGTCTCGACTGTCAATATCGAGGAAAACAGTGACAGGGATCCGGTCAGCTATACATTGCCCCCGGGCGTCAGCCGTGTACTGGATCCAAGCCAGCCTCAGATCCGTCAGGAGAACGAACAGGCGCTTTCTTTAAAGATAACGGACCTTGCCGCTCAAGATGCACGTGCCGTGTATAAGAATACGAATTATGATTTGCGGCAGTATAAGCGCTTGCAACTGTTTACACATGCCGAGGCTCCGAAATTGGATGTAAACGATCTTGCAGATGGCGATCTCGCTGTTTTTATCCGCCTGGGATCGGACTATAAGAATAACTATTACGAATATGAAGTACCGTTGAAATTGACTCCGCACGGGGAGTATAACTATAACAATTCGGAACACCAGAAAATCGTTTGGCCGGCAGAAAACATGTTGAATTTCCGTTTGGAGATTTTGACGGACCTAAAACTGGAGCGTAACCGGGAAAAACGATCCGGTACGAATGGAGTGTCTTTCCAGACTGTCTATTCTGGTAGGGATCCGGACAACGATGGCAATACGATCCGTGTCAAAGGTAATCCGAGTCTTTCCGAAGTGAAGACAGTCATGATCGGTGTGCGTAACGTGCGTAATAAGTTGAAGAGCGGGGAAGTTTGGGTGAACGAATTGCGCCTGACCGACTTCAATGAAGAAGGTGGGTGGGCTGCTAATGCGAATTTGAATGTTGCGCTTTCCGACTTGGGAACGGTGAATGTGGGCGGACGTATCGAAACGGCCGGCTTTGGTGCTCTTGACCAGTCTTTGAATGAACGCCGGATGGAGGACTTCAAACAGTATAACGTGGCGACCTCTATCGAATTGGGTAAGCTGTTCCCGGAAAAGGCGCAAGTCAGCATCCCGTTCTATTATGCCTATTCGAAAGAAACATATGATCCGAAATACAATCCGCTGGATCAGGATGTCAAACTGAAGGATGCTATCGATAAGGCGGAAACAAAGGCTGAGAAGGATTCGATCCGTGATTATTCTCAAGATAGGACGGTTATCAAGAGTGTTTCGTTTAATAATGTGCGTGTGAATATCAAGAGTAAGAATCCGATGCCTTATGATCCGGCAAACTTTACACTCGGATATTCGTACAGTATTAATGATAAGAAAAATCCGGAAACGGAATATGAAACGACGAAAGACTATCGTGCTAATTTTGCCTATAGCTATGTGCCTTATGTCAAGCCGATCAAGCCATTCGATAAGTTATTGAAGAAAAACAACGGCTATACGCGCTATGCCAAACAACTGGCGTTTAATGTGGCCCCGTCTATCAACTTCCAGACGGCCATGATGCGGAATTATTACGAAATAAAATTACGCGACCTGACAGGAGCGGCAACAGGTGTCCCCAACGATATACCAGTGACATTCAGCCAGAACTTCTATTGGGACCGTGCTTTCAGTTTGAACTGGGCTTTTACGAATAACCTGAACATAACGTTCAGTTCCGGTACGAATGCCCGTATCGAAGAACCGTATGTGCAGGTGAATAAGGAACTGAACCCGGACGGTTACCAGTTATGGAAAGATTCCGTGAAGAAGAGTATCGCTGACCTGGGAACCCCGATGAAGTATGACCAGCAGTTTATGGCGACCTGGCAGTTGCCGTTGCAGCTGATCCCGGTTCTGGATTGGACCAATGCTTCTTTGAGCTACAATGCTACTTACAACTGGGATCGTGGAGCGACGGTAAGCGAAGATATCGAGATGGGTAATACGATCAAGAACCAGCGTCAGTTCGATTTGCAGGCGAACTTGAACCTGTTATCTCTCTACAACAAAAACAAATATTTGAAGAAGATCAACCAGAAGTTTAACAATACCCGGACTACGGCTAAAAAAACGGAGAAGAAGAAAAAGCCGAAATTGGAAAAAGAAATTGTCTTGAGTCCGGACAGCGCTACGGTTGTCGAGCATGGAATGTTTACGAAAAAGGTGCAAATCACGGCCAGAAGAACGGACGGGCGTGTCTACAAAGTCAAGTTCAAGCCGATCAACTTCGCACAGGTTAAGATTTTGAACCAAGACACGGTGCGCTTGAAGTTGACGATCATACCGGGACCGGCCCCTACTGAGGATTTTCTTTACAAGGCGGTTGAACATAGTGCCCGCTTTTTGATGATGGTGCGCCGTTTCAATATTCAGTTTACGAACTCTGCCGGTATGATGCTGCCCGGTTTCCGTCCGGAGATCGGTGATATCTTTGGCCAGGGACGTTCTTCATTCGGACTTTCCCCGGGGATCGGTTTTGCGTTCGGTGACGTGCGTCGTAGCTATATAGACGAGGCATATGAAAAAGGCTGGTTGATTACGGATACCGAGAGAGACGTGAATGCCGCAGTCATGACCAGTACGAAAAATCTGAATATACGGGCGAACCTCGAACCGATCACTGGATTGAAGATCGACTTGACGGCTCTTCGCAACGATACGCGTAATACGGAAATACAATTTATGTATGAAGGTATGCCGGAGATTATGGGGGGAAACTTTACCATGACGACAATCGCGCTGGGAAGCGCATTCGGAGGCAGTGGCAATGCTATGAATAACTATTCTTCGAAAGCCTTTGACAAGTTGTTGGCAAACCGCGAGATCATTGCCCAACGTATCGAAAGCAAGTATTCCGGCTTGAAATATCCGGATGTGGGCTTTATCCATGATAAAGGCTTGGGAGGAATGCCTTATAATCCGGGAACAGGTAATGTGAACGGTGTCAACCGGAATTCGGCGGATGTCCTGATTCCTGCATTTCTGGCCGCTTATACCGGTAAGGACCCGAAGAAGGTAGGCTTGACGGCTTTCCCTTCGTTGAAGAGCATGTTGCCTAACTGGCGCGTTACTTACGACGGCTTGATCAAGATTCCGGCTGTCAAGAAATATTTCAAGAGCTTGACGTTGAGTCACCAGTACCGTTGTTCTTATTCGGTAGGTGCTTTCACATCCTTCTTGAATTGGGTGGATGCCGGGCAGGACGGACTGGGATATATCCAGTCGATTCTGAACGATAACCCGACACCATCGTCTCCTTATTCGATTTCGTCTGTCAGCCTTACCGAAGCGTTTAGTCCTTTGTTGGGTGCAGATGCGACGCTGTTGAATAACGTGACGGTTCGGGCGGACTATTCGACTACCCGCAATTTAAGCCTGAACACGACATCCTACCAATTGGTCGAAGCACTTTCCAAGAAAGTGACGATCGGTTTGGGTTACAAATATGCCGAGTTCAACAAGGTTTTGAAGATGAAGAAAACGCGTGATTTCAGCAATGACCTCACCGTTCGCCTCGATTTCTCGTTCAACAAGATGCAGTCGTTGATTCGTAAAATCGACACTCAACTGACGCAGGCTACTAGCGGTAACATCGCAAAGACAATCTCCTTCTCGGCTGATTACGGTTTGAGCCGTGCGTTGACGGTCCGTGCATTCTATGATATTCAGATCAATGAACCGTTGATATCGAGTGCATCTTATCCGACTTCAAACTCAAACTACGGTATCAGTTTGCGGTTCTCTCTTGCACAATAATCCAGTTTCTCTATCACTCTATCACACTTTGTTTTGTAAGCATTGACAAACATGGTGTGCAAGGAGTGATACATACCGGATTCCTGTATCACACTTGTATCACTACCTGCCGTTGAAACGGGTAGCCGGTATTGTTTACAAAAACGCAGGGAACCGTGCCGATATACATCTGTGTGGAGATAGTTCCCTCAACATAAAGGTCCTTTTTTACTAAAACAAGTAGGAAAAGAACGAAAAGCAAGCAGAAAAGTTTGGAAACATGCCCATCTTCTGCCTTTCTACACCCGGATGTTACCGCTCTCCACACCCGGATGTCCGGAATGGCTACACCCGGATGTCCGGAACTCGTACTTCTTACCAGTCAATCTTTTGAATACCTTTGCTTTGGAGGAAAGTATTCGCCTTGCTGAAGTGTTTACAGCCGAAGAAACCATGGTCAGCAGAGCGTGGAGACGGATGCACGGTTGTCAGCACCAAGTGTTTATGGGTGTCGATAAGGGCGATCTTCTCTTTTGCATAACTTCCCCACAGCATGAATACCAGATTCTCACGTCCATCGCTCAATTTCTTTATCACTGCATCTGTAAAAGTTTCCCATCCCATATTCCGATGTGAGCCGGTTTCGTGAGCCCGTACAGTCAGGACCGAGTTCATAGGAAACACGCCTTGCTCTACCCAACGGTCCAGATTGCCGGATGTGGGGATCGGTTTGCCTAAGTCTTGGTGTATTTCTTTGAATATGTTGGCCAGTGATCCAGGAATGGGAACTCCTTGCGGGACGGAGAAGCAGACTCCGTAGTATTGCCCCGGATTGGGATAAGGGTCTTGTCCAAGTATAACAACCTTCACTTTCTCGAATGGACAGGCATTAAAAATATGGAAGATCTGGTGTCCGGGAGGAAGCACATGGGCGCTTCTGTATTCGTTCTTGACAAATGTGACCAACTGCTCAAAGTATGGTTTATCAAATTCTTCCTGAAGGCGTTTTCGCCAGCTTTCTTCTATTTTGACATTCATGGCATAGCATGTTAATTGGGACAATGCAAAAGTATATAATTTACAAGAGATTATCAAGAAGACAACAAAGATACGACGGATATCTTATCCGGATATTGACTTAATTCTACAATAAATGTGTATAGTCACAAACTCCCTGAAAATATTTCAGAATAAACGCAAACTTATCTTTCAAAGAGATTCAAATTGTATCTTCTTTTTGAAATAAACAAATAAAAAACAGACAGCCACCGATAAGTTAACTATATTTGTCAGCAGATAAGAAGTTACATGCAAAAAAATGACAAAATAAAACTTAATTCCTACCTGGCTCCCCTTTCCTTTTTATATGGAATTGGGATATGGTTGCGAAATCGACTTTTTGATTGGGGTATTTTACATTCCGAACAATATTCTATTCCTGTGATCTGCATAGGAAACTTATCTGTAGGAGGAACGGGTAAAACTCCCCATACAGAATATATCATACGTTTACTGAAAGATAAATATCGCATTGCAGTATTAAGCCGAGGGTACAAAAGAAAAACATCGGGGTTTATTCTTGCTGATTCTGAAAGTTCCAGTTTGGAGATCGGAGATGAACCTTTTCAAATGAAAAATAAATTTCCGGATATACTTGTCGCTGTCGACGCTAATCGCCGCCGGGGGATTCAAAATCTTTTATCCCTCCCTGAAAAAGACAGACCTGAAGTAATTCTGTTAGATGATGCATATCAACATAGATATGTGCACCCTTCCCTTTCGATCGTGTTGAGTGACTACCATCGTTTATTTTATAATGATAAACTAATGCCTACCGGACACCTGAGAGAACCGATAAGTAATATAAACCGAACAGATATCGTAGTTGTTACTAAATGCGACGAAGATATGAAGCCGATCGATTTTCGTATTATTGAAGAAAATATGAAGTTGCGGGCGCACC
>OGGZ01002009.1_pt1 | contig 15082 bp, 10 predicted proteins | sample 1571371 | NCBI WGS metagenome assembly OGGZ01 (sample SAMEA2582025, study PRJEB24529) | metagenome | biome: Human gut stool | place: China | collected 2011
GTGAAAGCCTGTTTATCGGTAGGATCCAGTTTAAATTCCCCTTTTTTATTCACCGTTTCGGTCATCGGATGAAGTTTCCAGCCATCCGACTGTTGGCGTTGGTAAGAAGTATACGATGAAAGTTTGCCAACATTCAAATCCAGATTCACAGCTTCCGAAAAACGTCCGTGGTCACTCACCTTGGTAGTGCTCGATGCGTCAATCTTGTTTTTGCTGTCATCCGTGATGATATTAATAACTCCACCAATGGCATCACTACCATACAGCGCAGATGCCGAACCGTTCAGTATTTCAATTCGTTTCACGTTTGCCATGTTGATGCGCATCAACGCATCATCGCCAATCAGTTTCCGTCCGTTCACTAATACAAGGATATAATCGCTATTCAAGCCATTAAGCACCATTTCCGTTCCCATACCGCTGGTAGAGAAAGAAAAGTTAGAAGTGAGTTTGGTAAGAGCCTCCTCAAGATTCGTAACATTGGCCTCCTTGATATCTTTGGCAGTCAATACATTTACCGGGATGGGACTATCCACCATCCGGCGATGTGTTCCGGTTCCGGTCACTACCACCTGGTTTAAATTGTTATGACTTTCCGTCATGCGTATCACGACGTCATTTACACTCTTTGAAGTGGAATACCGTTGCGGTTCATAATTGAGATGTGATACTTGCAGGGTTTGTTTGCCATCAGGCAATCCCTTGATTATAAACTCTCCTTTTGCATTCGTAGTTCCCCCCTGCAGACTATGGTCCACCCGAATATTCGCTCCGACAACAGGCTCTCCGGTTTCAGAATTCAACACACGCCCCTTGATTGTAACCTGAGCGGACACAACACAACATACACCGACCAACATGGTGGTCAAAATAAGTTTTTTCAACATTTTGTGATTATGCTTAAATTTCTATAGTTTATGTTCTTAGCCCCGAGAACAAGTTAACTATTGTTTCTTCCTTAGGCAGGTTTCCTGACTTCATCCTGAAAGTTCGCCTTCCCGTGCATCCGGCACAGTGGCAGTAGTAAAACTTTCAATAGATGGATGTTACAGTAGCGGGCACTGCTCCGGATTCACACCGGATTCCCTCTTTATGACGAAACCGGATGGTTTTTACGTCATCACCAAAACGGGGGCAAAAGTATGAATTATTTTATATAAACAAAAATATATCCCGGCTTATGTTCTTTAATAGCTTTACAAAGAGAAGCTTATAACACATCACATCGCCAAAAAGGAAAACAAAAGCAATCATGCAAGATACAAAGTTTTCCAAAACTTTTTACAACTCACTGTAAATTAATATATTAACATAATTTAATTAGCAAAAAGTTTTCCAAAAAGAAAATCATATAGAGTAATAAGATACCTTTGCACGCATAATCAATCACAAATTAATCGACATCATGATACAGACAGTTGTTAAACGGGACGGGCGTATCGTTGGCTTCAACGAGGAGAAGATAGTAACCGCTATCCGTAAAGCCATGTTGCATACAGACAAGGGAGAAGATATGCAACTGATTCGCCAAATCACAGACCATATCTCATTCAAGGGAGAACCTCAAATGACCGTAGAGGCGATTCAAGATGCCGTGGAACTGGAATTGATGGCCAGTAGCCGGAAGGACGTAGCGCAGAAATATATCGCTTACCGAAATCAGCGAAGCGTAGCCCGCAAGGCGAAAACACGGGATATGTTCTTGGAGATTATCAATATCAAATCCAACGACATCACCCGTGAGAACGCGAATATGAACGCCGATACACCCGCCGGCATGATGATGAAATTCTCCAGCGAGACCACCAAGCCGTTTGTCGATGACTATTTATTGAGCGAAGAGGTCAAGGAAGCCGTATCTAACAACTACCTCCATATTCATGATAAAGATTATTATCCGACTAAAAGCTTGACCTGCGTACAACACCCGTTGGATCGCATCCTGAAATACGGGTTCTCCGCCGGTCATGGCGAATCACGTCCGGCTAAACGAATCGAAACCGCAAGCATCCTTGGCTGTATCTCTCTAGAGACCGCCCAAAACGAGATGCATGGCGGACAGGCGATACCGGCGTTCGACTTCTACCTAGCTCCTTACGTACGTAATAGCTTTATCGAGGAAGTAAAGACCTTAGAGGATTTATACGGACAGGATTTCTCCCACTTATATAATAAGCCTATCGACGATTACCAGACACAGACCTTGGATGGATTAAGCGGTGATAGACGCGTCATACAACATGCCATCAACCGCACGGTAAGCCGTGTACACCAATCGATGGAGGCTTTTATCCATAATATGAACACGATCCATTCCCGTGGAGGCAACCAAGTGGTATTCAGCTCCATCAATTATGGGACCGACACCTCGGCGGAAGGTCGTTGCATCATCCGGGAGTTATTAAAAAGTACTTACAGAGGCGTAGGTAACGGCGAGACCGCTATCTTCCCGATCCAGATATGGAAAAAGAAACGAGGCGTAAGCTATCTGCCGGAAGACCGCAACTACGATCTTTACCAATTGGCCTGCAAGGTCACCGCCCGTCGTTTCTTCCCGAACTTCTTGAATCTCGACGCGACCTTCAACCAAAGCGAGGATTGGAAAGCGGACGATCCTCAGCGCTATATCCACGAGGTAGCGACCATGGGATGCCGTACCCGTGTATTCGAGAATCGTTTCGGACCGAAGACTTCTATCGGACGAGGTAATCTCTCTTTCTCGACGATCAATATCGTGCGATTGGCTATCGAGTGCATGCAGGTGGAGAACAAGGAAGAGCGTATCGCCCTATTTTTCGCTAAACTGGATCATATGCTGGAACTTACGGCTCGTCAGTTGCATGAGCGTATGGAGTTCCAGAAAACCGCTTACGCAAAGCAATTCCCGTTGTTGATGTCTTCCTTGTGGTTAGGCTCGGAAAAATTGAAGCCTAACGATTCGATTGCCTCCGTTATCAACCAAGGCACCTTGGGTATCGGCTTTATCGGACTGGCCGAATGTCTGGTGGCCCTTACCGGTAAGCATCATGGCGAAGATGAGGATTCGCAAGCCTTAGGCATAAGGATCGTTACGTATATCCGGGATCGTGCCAACCAATTCTCGGAGCAATACCAACACAATTATAGCGTACTGGCAACTCCGGCAGAAGGTTTGTCCGGCAAGTTCACGGGAAAAGATCGTAAGAAGTTCGGATCGCTCCCCGGTATCACGGATCGGGATTATTATACGAACTCTAATCACGTCCCGGTATATTATAAGTGCAGTGCCCGTCATAAAGCCGAAGTGGAAGCTCCTTATCATGATTTGACTCGTGGCGGCCATATCTTTTACGTAGAGATGGATGGCGACGCTACCCATAACCCCGAAGCGATCATGCGTGTCGTGGATATGATGGATAAATACAATATCGGATACGGTTCCGTAAACCATAATCGTAACCGTTGTCTGGATTGTGGCTACGAGAACTCCACCCCGAATCTGGAAGCCTGCCCGAAATGCGGCAGCAAACACTTGGACAAACTTCAACGCATCACCGGTTACTTGGTAGGAACCACCGACCGTTGGAACAACGCCAAGCTATCCGAGTTGAACGACCGTGTCACCCACAACTAATTTTCAATTGTCAATTTTCAATTTTCAATTACCATGTTGTCTATCATAGATATCATCGAAGATACCACCGTAGACGGTCCGGGATTCCGGACCGCCATCTATGCGGCGGGTTGCCCGAACAAATGCCCGGGTTGCCACAACCCCGAATCATGGGACATCCATAAAGGGAAGAAAGTAAGAACGGAAGAGATCGTGGAGAAAGTGCTGGCTGACGAGTTCGCCAATGTCACCTTCAGCGGAGGAGATCCCATGTTCCAACCGGAAGGCTTCACCGAGGTAGCCAAGGCGATCAAGGAAAAAAGCCAAAAGACGATCTGGTGCTACACGGGATATAAATTCGAGGACCTGATAAAGAACCCGGCACAAGCCGCCTTATTATCCTATATCGACGTATTGGTAGATGGCCGCTACAAACAAACCCTTCGGGATGAGAGCCTTTTATTCCGGGGAAGCAGCAACCAACGGTTAATTGACGTACAAGCTTCTTTAAATAAAAAGGAAATCGTAAAATACAAGTACGATCCTTTTATTTAAGGCTTTTAAGGCACACACATGCATAAAATCTTGTACGGAATAAGAAATAAACATCCGTTCTCTTATATATAAAGAGAATTGCATCAGCATCTATTCCTCAATTTTCAACGTGGTCTGTACAAACCACGGCGTGATTTATAAAATCCACGGCGTGATCCGTACAGACCACGTCGTGAATTCTAAAATAGAAGCATATCCAACAGAGAATATATAAGTATCCGGATAATTATTCTTACTGAAGCGAGACGGATATTAGCATGATTTCATACCTTTGCATCCGAATTGGTTCCGTACGCTCGTTCGGGCATACGGATTAAAAGGGAATCCGGTGAGAATCCGGTACAGTCCCGCTGCTGTGAAACTCCTTTAACATTCTAATACTACTTTCGCCACTGGCCTAGTAAGCCGGGAAGGCATTAGAATGGGAGTCAGTCAGAAGACCTGCCATTCATTTAAGATTCATATCCTCGTGGGTTAGGGTATAGAGAACACATATATAAGAACAAAAAGAAGATGATGACAGACAAGGAAGTATTGTTATTACGGCGCAAATTGGATCTTTTGCTCCGTACGGGAAAATTGTTGATGGAAAGTGCCGCCGATACGAACCGTATCGAGCGCAACATGAAGCGGGTGGCCGCCTTTATGGGGATTCCCGAGGAGAAATTGCATATCGATATCCGATGGACCATGATTATGGTGAACGTAAGCGATGAGCGAAACTCATTCTCCAAATTCCAGAAATGCGAGAAACATGGTATTAACATGACAACGATATCACAGGTCAGTAAGCTCTCATGGCGGGCGATCGAGCAAGATTATTCCTTGGATAAATATGAGGAAGAATTGGAAAAGATAGTTCGCCAACCTCGGAATTATACCCCTTATATCGTAGCGATCGGAGCAGGATTCGCTTGTGGAGGTTTCTGTAAGTTATTTGGAGGAGACTGGATCGCGTTCTTGTTAACCTCGATCTGTACTTTTATCGGTTTCAGGGTGCGTGCCCGTTGTGTAGAGGCTGGCCTTAACGCCTACATGGGGATCGCTCTTGCCGCCTTTATTTGTACTTGTCTAGCATATGCCTCATCTTTTCTGGGAATATCCGGTACTCCGTATCTCCCGTTACTGGCTTGTGCCCTATTCATCGTACCGGGCGTACCTTTGATTAATTTTGTAGACGATATGATCGATAATCACTTGCTGGTCGGTATTACCCGTGCCGCAAACACGGTGATGATGGTAGCGGCAATGACTTTCGGTATCGCTTTCGCCTTGCGCCTGCTCGTGATGAACGACGTATCGATCGACCATAAATTCAGCGAACTAAGCATGGTCCCGCATGATCCGTATTACGTATATGCGATAGCGGCTGCCATATCCGCCGTTGGTTTCTCTATGATATTCAATATCCAACGCCGTTTATTATGGGTGGTTGCTTTAGGCGGTATTATCGCCGTATGCATCCGGAACTTCGTGAACTTCGAGCTGGGCTATGGTCCCGTGATCGGCTCGTTTATGGGAAGTTTCGTTGTCAGCCTGATCGCAGTGAAAGCGGTTCATTGGTTCCATGTACCGAACCATGTATTGACGATCCCTTCTGTTATCCCAATGATCCCGGGAGTATTGATGTATCGCTCGTTATTAGGTTTTATCAACCTTCACGGGGTGATCGGCGAGGTTACGAACGCCTTCTCCAATGGTATTAACTCCGCCCTCATCATCCTTTGTATCTCTTTAGGCGTAGCCGTCCCCAATATCTTCGCCCGTCGTTACATCGCCAAAGACCGCCAACGTTATCTGCAAGAGGAATTGGAGAAACGCAGGCAAAGAGGTAAGTTTATCGAGTGGTGATTTAAGCTGGCCATTCGTGGGTATTCCCGACCGTCAAAATACATATTTATAGGTATTGCCGAGACTAATAAGATATCGGATATTTGCTTTCGTTATCAAACTATAAAAACAAATAGAAATGAAGACTATAGGAATATTCTACGGCTCGTCTACAGGAACGACGGAAGGGATCGCGAAACGTATCGCAGAGAAGCTGGGTGTGGAAGACAAAGATATTCATGACGTATCTAACGCTTCTCCCGCTGATGTAGCGCCTTATGAAATCTTGTTATTGGGCTGTTCCACTTGGGGCACCGGAGATTTGCAAGATGATTGGGATAGTTATCTAGGGAAACTGAAAAAGCTGGACTTAAGTGAGAAAACCGTCGCATTATTCGGTTGCGGAGACTCAGCCTCTTTTAGCGACACTTTCTGTGACGCCATCGGTACGATCTATTCCGACCTGCGAAATACAGGTTGCAAATTCATTGGCGCTGTAGATGCTTCGGGATATTCATTTGACAGTTCCACCGCCTGCATAAACGGTATGTTCGTCGGACTTCCTTTGGATGAAATGAATGAAGACGATCAAACAGAAGGGCGGATCGACCAGTGGTTGGCATCTATAAGGAAAGAAGGAATTGAATAGACGCACACTTTTACATACATAACTGTTTAACCTTAATATTACAACGTTTGCGTATTCAACTTGATTGGTTTAGATTTATGAAGAGGTATGTGGGTCAAACATACCTCTTTCTTTTCATCTCAGTTTCCTGAATTGTTTCTTTATCCAAAAATAATAGCCGGTTATCGCGAAGATCGTCCCCAACAAGGAAACTAAGCAAGTCAATATACGGGTAGTCATTCCCCCCCACGAGCCGACGTGTACGGAATAAATCCATCCTCTTATCTTCCCCGATTTTGGGAGATCTTTATATAATTGGACTTCCGTAATCTCACCCGTAGCAGGATCAAAGGAGTAACGGTCGCTTCCTCTTGTATTCCCATAACGGGCCGTAGAAACCGTAGCGGAGCCATCTTGGATCGTGATTGAGTTAAAGTCCGGATAATGGCTTTTCAATGCCGATAACACCTCAGCCCATTGTGTGTAATCCGTCTTTTTCTTCGCGGGTTTCTTCGCGCCGGAAGAAGCTGGAGCATGATGCGCTTGAGGCGGGTTTGCACTAATACCGAAGACACTATAAAAGGCATTTCGATACCAACCAAACGACCATGTTAATCCGGTTAACGCTAAGATAAGCAGGAGCAATGCCGCATAGAATCCCCCGGAGACATGTAAATCATAGAAGAAACGGAACCAACCAGCCTTGGTCTTTACTTTCAACCGGTTTCTCAATACTTTTTTATTACGGGGATACCAAATTACGATTCCACTTATAATAATAATCGCCAAGACCAAAGTCGCATAGCCAACTATTGATTTTCCCCAAGAAAAACTTCCATCCCGTTTATACTCATCAAGTAACCAACGATGAAGACGCATCATTTTCAGGAAAAAACCTTGTCCGTCATCCATCCCGGTCACCTCCCCGGTGTAGGGATCAATAAAACCCGCGGCCTTTTTCCCCGGTAATATCAGTTGATAAGTTCGTCTCGGGTCAGACGATACCCGAATACCGTTTATTCGAACCGAATCGGGTAATTGTTGGCGCGCCGATTCTATCAAGGTGGCAGGCGAGAGAGGTTCCCCTTTTACTTCCTTTACAAAATAACGGGAAGGGTAGCCTAATTCTAATATCTCTGTCTCAAAGACGAGAATCGCCCCGGTCAGGCAGACAATCGCAATAATAATGCCAAAAGGTATCGATAGCCATAAATGTACTTTCGCAAAGAATTTTCTCATTTTCCGAATAATTGTTTAATCCCGTCATATATACCCGGAACCGCTACCGTTCCATGGTTCTCGTCGGGAAATGATTTACTAAAGAAACGCAGGTTCTCCGCTTGCGGTAAAAGCTCCGAAAGAAGATAACTCACTTTGTCAAGATGAATGTCCACCCGGTCCGTCCTTTTTTTAGACGCGACACCGATATACAGGCTTTTCCCTTTAAAATCCCGGCCTGCAACCAAAGCCTCCGCCTCCCGGACCAACCGCCCCTGATCCCACCACAAACTAGGGTCGACCGCTAGATAGGTATCAAATAATTCCGTATGACGAAGAAACGTATTCAAGGTGAAAAGCCCCGCATACGAATGACCGATAAGCATATTCCAGCCGTTCGTGCGATAGGCACTATCGATAGCAGGGCGAAGTTCTTCCGTAAGAAACTTACTGAAAGCCTCACTTCCCCCTCCTTGCGGAATCGCATCTATGGAGATTTTACCATCCCGTCCGGCGGCTGAAGCGGTAGGCGTAAAATCACGTGTCCGATCCGTATTTAATACCCCGACAATAATACAGGGAGGTAGATATTTACCTCTACCGGATGCCAACGTTTTCCTTATGCCTACCAGCGAATGAAAGAAAGAATCTCCATCTAGCAGGTAAACAACCGGATAGCGTTGTTTCGTATCCATATTATAATGCTCCGGCAGGTGTATCCAATAACTCCGTTCTTCTTGCAATACGGTAGAGTACAAAGCCAGTTCCTTTCCTATACAAATATCCTCCTGGCTCCGCAGGATTAGCGGGAGCAGGAGGAATATTAAAAGAATGTGAGTCCGACTCATACTTGCTTATTACTCTTGAGCGGCAGTCAATTTACCCACACCACTGATTTGCTCTGCCTCAACGGTAAGACCTTTTGTTGCGGTAGCTGTCTTCGGATCGATACGATACACGGCAGGTTGACTTCCATCGGTAGTCGTAACCGCCATATAAGCGATACCATCCTCCGAGAACGGAGTATTGCCAAATCCGGAAATAACATCCGTGGAAGGCAGCCCCTTCACGTAAGTAAGACTCTTATCCTCTCCTTTATAAATAGCCAACTCTTTCGCGGCGAATCCGGATTCAGTCAACGGACGATCATACATCAACAACAAGAAATAATCTTCCGTGATATGCCAACAACGCAAGAATGCCTTACCACCCGTCTGTGCCTCCAAATTACAATAATAATCAGGATCAAACTCCTCCGCGTTAGCCTTAATACGAACTACACCGGCCGGCAAAGTCGTTTTCTGTACCTCCGCGGTCATCGTCTTGGCATAGCTGGGCGAGAACACATACACATCGCCGTTGTCTGCCGTCCAAATGGTCTGGTAGTATTGAGAACGGTTACGTCCGCAAGCATAACTGATCTTATCCGTCTTTATCAGTTTCGGGTTCTCGAATTTCTCGTTCGCATAAATAGCGACCCAAGCCTCGTTCGGATATTGCGTCCATTGCAATTCCCCTTTTTCGTAAGCGCCACTACCGCTTCCTCCGGATTCTGTCTTTACCAGCTCCGGGTATTTAACATATTTACCTCCCTCCGCTTTCACGCCGTACTTACTCAATCCCATCGGGATAGCCGCGGAATAGATCCGGCCGTTCGCTTGGAGAATACCCGCTAACGTAACGAACTCGCCATTTCCCAAATAATTCTCCGACAAGATCGTATTCGTGTTTGTCGTAAACGTCTCTTTGGCCACATCCAGATAAGAGAGCAAGAAGCCTTTAGGCAGATAACCATTCTCGTCCGCATATTCCTCACCCAGATCACCGGTAGAAGATGTAATGATATAGTCGCCATAGATACCATAAGAAGTAAATCGCTTGATCTCGTAAGTATTATCACGCTCTTTAATCTTACCTTCCGCATTCAGTACGTATGAAGAAGTAACACCGGCATTTCCTTGATTGTAAACCAAACGATACAAATATTTATCCTTATAGAAGATCCATTGCGTACCGCTTTCCGTAGTGAGTCCGTTGTTTTTAGCGGAGATAGAGCCATCACCCAGCGTATCGGCTGTCAACAAGTAATTTGCGTCACCGACAGAAGCGGCGACTACATAGCTCGAAACCGCCTCCGAGGTCGATCCTCCGCCATTTCCATTCCCGTTGCCTCCGTTATCCGGGTTTACAGGATCGTCGTCACTACAAGAAGTAAATACTCCCCCAACCAATAACGCGGCGGCAAGACCTGTCATTAAATAATTCTTCTTCATGTTGTTTTAATCTATTATGTTTTGAATTAATTATTGATAAATAAAAGATAGTCACACTTTAAATTAATTACCGAAATAAACCCTCACCTTACCATAGAAAGCCCTGCCAGCCTTCTGCAAGCTGAAGTTATCGTATAATTTCTCGTTCGTGAGATTCCTGCACTCGAAAGAGATATTGTAACGCCCGTTCTGTATACCATAAGAGAGTGTCAGATTATGCGAGAATTGAGTTGGTACCACAAATTCGGATTCACTGCCTACCGCCTCCGAATACAGCGGGAAACTATGCATATATAAATTATCGTAAGTGACACTTAGCGTATTGCCTTTCTTCCACAAATTGCGCCAGTAGAAGGTCACATCCGAGTTGGCAAACTGATAAGGAAGATTCGGCATACGTGCGCCATATGTCAAGCTCTCTTGGTTCGTCCCGCTGGTAACCGTCTTCACGTTATCCCTTACATTCATCTGCGTAAAGTTTCCTCCTACGCTTACCCAGTTAGCGAAACCGTAGCGAACCGAGATATTGTAACCCTTGGTCTCTACACGACCATGATTCACATAGGTAGCGCCATATTTACCGCCGCTCAAATCCGATATATTCCGTTGGATATAATCTTTCGTATTTCGGTAGATCAATCCGCCTTCCACATATACGGAATGCTTACCGAATGTCTCGTTGTAGCTTAAATTCAGATTCACGTTATCGCTGTTCTCCGGTCTCAAGGAAATATCGCCGGTCTCAAGGTCCTCATCGCCAAACATCTCCTCATTGGTCGGCAGGCGATAGGCTTTCTCATAGGACAATTTCGCTTGCAAGCTTTTCAAGATAAAGTAAGTTCCCGCAGCCCCATATCCCATCGCGCTTACCGAATTGGTCGTACGTATATAGTCATCTTGAGCCGAGGAAGTAGCGACAGGCCCCGCAATAAACTGGTTGTAATATTTACCGAACACAGACAAGTTCCAATGTTCCGTCGGCATCAAGCGATACGAAAGACCGCTGATATTTTTACGGGTTTCCTTCGGGATAGCGTTCGCTTCCGAGTCCTCGTTCAAAAGAGACTGATTCGAACGCCGGAACGCGTTGATCACGTGATTGAACGTGAACGTATGCGCCTTACCGATACGGTAGTTAGCTGTTAAGGTTCCGTTCCAGTTATTATTATCCGACCGGGTGTTCTGATAAGATTGCTCACCGGGCATCCGGAGCGGACGCATCTCGCCACGCCAATTATATTCATAGGAAGAGGTATCTACATTGTTCGTCATGTTCTTATTATAATTCGCCGTCAATACCACATCCAAGCCCCTAACGAAGAAATCACGCTTGCGATAGTCCAACGACGGCATGATCGAGTATCCCTTCCGATATTTGCCGCCAAACACCACTTCTTGGCGTACGCCCGTCTGTATATCTTTATACATATGTGAATAGGTAAACCCGAACATCAAACGATCCGCCCATTTCTTATCCACGAAACCGATTTTCCCGATAACGGCCTCGTTATGATACGTATCATGAAAACGCTTCACATGCTCGATCTTTTTCTTATTGATCGCTCCGGTCGTAAAGTCCTTCACCGGAGTATCCACATAGTAATTATTATCCGAATAATTCTGGAAAACGTTGATCTCATACGTGAGTCCGCTCCGGAAAGTCTGTCCGAAGTTCACATAAGATTTATGCGTATTGAAAGACCCGTATGAATAAGAAGCATCCAAGAACCATTTGTTCCGGTTCTTCTTGGTGATGATATTGATAACACCTCCGATAGCGTCTGTTCCGAAACCCACCGGTACCACACCCTTATAGACCTCTATACGCTCGGCATAATTCACCGGAATGTTATTCAGTCCGAAAGAACTGCCGACACCTTCTTGCGGAACCCCATCGATAAAGATCTTGATATGCTTGCCGGTAAATCCATCCATCATCAGTTGCATATCCGAGCCGACACCGCCAGACTCCCGGATCTTCATTCCGGGCGCTTGAGCCAAGGCTTCACTCAAGTTCTGGGTTGAATTTTGCAAGGCTTTCGTATCGAGGGCCACGGCATTGAACGCAGAACGCTTGAGCCGGGTCACGCCATTAGAAACGACAACCACCTCATCCAACTCCGTAGCTTGAGGGCTGATTACCACATTCATCTTCGTCCGTTCCCCACGCATCAGTTTCACGGGTTTCTCTACCGTCTTATATCCGATAGCCGATACTACTAATGTATATTCTCCCGCGGGAGCTTGAAGATGATAGATACCTTCCTCATTCGTAGTCCCGCCGTAATTCGTACCTTTTAGATAAACGGTAGCGAAATCCACGGTTGTTTTTTCCGTGGACAGGACTTTACCCGATATCATTGTTTTATGTTGAGAAAAAGCCGAGATGGAAATAAGCAACAGTAAAAAGGAGAGAAATTAAATGAAATCATTGGCAAAGAAACTCAGTTTAATCTTTGTAGGCATCGTCTTAGTCACCTGTATCGTTCTTATCACGTTTGCAGGGTTAGCTTTTAATCGATTAGAGCGAACCTCAGAGGAAATTCTTTATGAAACAACATTGAATGGTTATAAAACAGAGATCAAAAGTGAAGTCCAAGGGGCAGTATCAATTGTTCGCGGATTTTATGATTCCTACAAAAACGGAACTATAACAGAAGACATCGCGCAGAGCGAAGCAAAAGAAGCGTTACGCAATATGCGGTACGGTGATGATAATTCTGGTTATTTTTGGATTGATGATACAAACTATAACCTTGTTATGCATCCAATCCTTTCAGAACAGGAAGGAACGAACCGAAAAGATCTTGAGGATAAAAATGGAGTCAAGATCATTCAAGAAATCATGAAAGTTGCAGATAATGGTGGATATAATGAGTTTTATTTCACAAAATCAGACGGTAAAACAGTAGCACCGAAAGTAGCGTATTCTTTATCGATCCCGGAATGGAACTGGGTGATCACAACTGGAGTGTATACGGATGATATTCAATCAACATTGTCTTCTTCCGCAGAAATAGCACGTACAAAAGCAATAAGCCGTAACAGTGTCATATTTATGATAGCGATTGGTGTTGTTCTTTATATATTAATGTTCTTCTTTTGTTTGTTTATCTGCAAAAAGCTCGTTTTGGTTATCAATCAGGTCAAAGAAAACTTAAATAGCATTGCAGACGGTGATTTGACTGGACGAATTGACGGTAAGATTTTAAACAGAAAAGACGAACTCGGAAATATTGTAGTTCACACAAATAAAGCAGTCGAATCGTTCTGTAATAGCATTGCAACATCAAAACAGACTGCTATTACCGTGAACGAAAACAGTGCTGAAATATCCGGACTCGCAAACAGTGCTCTTGAAGCGACTGCTCAGGTTGCAGAAGCAATCAGTAATATAGCTGGAGATGCGACAACACAGGCTGGCGTTGTAAGTGATGTTGTTAAAAATATTGATACAATGAATGTTAACGTCGAAGAAGTAAGTAATTCCGTTGACGACATCAGTCATTATGCGTGCGAATTAAATGAAGCCAGCGAAGATATGAAAGATAAGATGGATGCAATGTCTAAAGGCAGCATACAGATGTCAACACAGATTGAAAATATTTACAATCAGATCGTGAAGACAACAGAGTCTATCAACAAAATGCAGGATGTATTAAATGTCATCCAAGATATTGCTTCCCAGACAAACTTATTAAGTCTGAATGCAAGTATTGAAGCAGCAAGAGCCGGTGACAGCGGTCGTGGATTCTCTGTAGTAGCTTCTAATATTCGGGAATTATCAGAAAATACATCAAAAGAATTAAGTAATATTCGAGATATTATTGGAGAGCTCACTTCAAGTTTCGAAGAATGTAACGTTTCTATTGATACCGTCGTTGACACCAATAAACAAAATACCGAATACACAGGTCAGGTAATCAATTCCTTTGACATTGTATTCGATGATATTAAGAATACGAATGAAAAAGTTTCTCACGTAACCACACTTACGGAACAGATCAATGACATGATGAGCCAGATCGCAGATGGTATCGAAACCGTACAGCGAGGAGCTGAAAGTACAGCAGCTGCAACCGAAGAAGTTACGGCTTCCAGTGAAGAATTAAACGCCCTGATGCATAATATTACAGAAAACTGCAGTATCATGACAACCGAAGCCGAAAGTATGGTTGCGGATCTTAGTAAATTCAAGCTGGAAAAAGAAACAAAAACTGAATAAGATTGCAGTAAATCCAGTGGGTTCTCATTAATCGGAAACGAAAAATGGGAAACTGCTGGATTTTCTTCATATTTTTGTATACTTTTTGTAAGTTTCCTGACGAGGTTTCCGAAAAGTGAGCCTGTTAATAGATGATAAAACAAAAGAAAGGCAGGACTTACAATGTTATACACAAAGTGTGAAGATTGTGCATACGAAAACGGATGTTCCTTAAAAGAGGATACCGATGATCTTCGCGGATGTGCTGGTCATGGTAAACGAAAAGAACCGATCACGGCAGAGACGTTTATGGATATTCCTTTAACACCGGAAGAAAGCAGATTTGTAAAAGAAATCGCCGCAGATCTTTTAATACGAAAAAGAGCGGTTCCGGATGAGTCGGATCTATTGAAAGAGATTCTATATCGAGCAATGCTTGTCTCTGGATCCGAAGTACCGGAACATTAAAAATAGGAGGACTTTATTTATGATAAATCCATGGAGTAAGATCAAAGAGTTTGTACACGAAAACGACGGAAACACAGATGCAACGTTATCATTATCAATGGGTGAATTACAGTGGTTAATTCAGGAACATATGGAAAACAGATCATTGAAACAAGTGATTGAAAAGAATTCCGATGAGAAGCGTTTAAAGAGTATTAGATATAGGAGACCGTTATGAGAGACAACGAAAACATGAAGTACAGCTTTATATTACAGGATTTAGATACCAACAAACGCATTTTCCTTGATTCGGTTACAGATCTTGGAAAACCAGG
>OGGZ01002012.1_pt1 | contig 15054 bp, 9 predicted proteins | sample 1571371 | NCBI WGS metagenome assembly OGGZ01 (sample SAMEA2582025, study PRJEB24529) | metagenome | biome: Human gut stool | place: China | collected 2011
CAGCATCGCGTCGCACCAGCGGCGCAGCAGAGCTTTGTGCATGGTTCAGCCCTCCGGATCAATACGAATCGTGCGGCCGTCCGCGCAGGAGATCTCGATTGCATTGCCTTTGCGCGTAGCAAAAGGCTTGACTGCGAAACCGCCGTGTTCATCGGAATCCGCCGGGCGGGCGTAGAAAGCGTCCACCAAAATATGCGTACCGGGCTGCAAGGTAGCTTTCAAATAGGGCACAGCGCAGAGGTTTGCCATCAAGTTCGTGTTGGGGAAGGTGCGCACAAACTCGGTCTGTGCGCCGCCCAGCAGACTGACCGCCGCCGTGCAGCCCCACGGCAGAAACACCGCCTTGCCGCCTCTGACATTCTCGACCCGCTGCAGCAGCACCTTGCCGTCCTCGGCTCCGACGCGACGGGTGAACGGTTCCTCGACCGAAAGAGCAAAACCGCCGTCGGCAATGTCTACGGGTGAAGTCGTCACAATTTTATGCACACGCACATGCCAGCTGCCGCCGCAGGGTACGACCCAGCTCTGCGCCGTGGTGCCGGGCAGCAGGGTATAAGCGGCGTAGGTGTAAGTGTCCGTCACGGCAAAGTCATCCGTGCCGTAACGCATACGGTAGAAGTTCATCCCTGCCGGGCTGGCAGCCAATGTGTTGTCGAACGCGCCGTCCTCCAGATCGGTGCCGCGGCCAACACTGAAGCCAAAGCGGTTGGAGTAGACAAACTTTTCATACTTGGCGCTGATGGCCCCGTGGTTCATGCAGTGCTGCCCCACCGGGAACACCGTGATATGCACACCGTCGTGGCAGACGAGCATATGCGGTTTGTCCTGCCGCTGCTGTGCCGGGTGCGGAACTGTTGCATCGGGCGCAGTCCAGAACGGATGATCGGCGGGCAGCGCCAAAAACAGGAACGCCTTAAATGCCCAGTAGGGGCTGCCGGGGGCGTTGTACCGTTCGCTCATGAGCAGGTTCGGGTATTGGTAGCCGATGGTCAGCACGCCCGCCGCGTCGGTGATGGGGTATTGAAACCAGTGGTGCAGGTTGGTCAGCACGGTATGACGCACCGCACCCCATGGGATGCTTTCATTCTGCGCCCCTGCAAACGCATAGGCCGCAAAGAATGCCGCGTGGGCGAAGCGGTAGGTCAGGCTGCGACCAAACGGAAGCTCCGCGCCGTCATCGGAAAACCACTGGATGAAATCCCCGGCAAATTCGCCGCTGCGGGTCTTGAGCTTGGTCGCGTAGCCATCGGCATCCAGCGGGGAGAGCGCCGACCAGATGAGCGAGTAAAAGTGCATGGCAAAGGGAATATAGTAGTCCAGCTGACCGGGGTTGCCGTCAAAATACCAGCCGCCGCCGGTATAGCAATGCTCGACAACGCCAAAATCATCCTTCAGTTGGTCGGTATCATAGGGCAGACCCAGCCGTGCAAAGGTCATATTCGTTAAGATGCGGAAAAAACGCCAGTTGTTGGGGTGGATGCGGTGGGCATTCATCTGATTGAGCCAGCGGTAGACGTTCTGCTTCTGGGCGTCGGTCAGCAGTGTCCAAAGCATATCCGGGGCAAGGCAGAGCGCCAGATCCAGCGCGGCAGTCTCGACCATCTTCTGGTCATAGTCGAAGATATCCCCCCAGTATTCGGGATGGCTTGGGTCGGTGCCATGGATAAGACCCGTGCGGTAGAGGTCGACCCATTCCGTGATTTCTGCCTGCTGTTCAGTGGGCAGGGCGGTATTATCGCCGCCAAACAGCGGACCAAGCCCCCAGAGGATACGCGCCCAGCCCTCCATGCGGGCGTCCTTTTCACCGTAGTGCGCAGCTGTGTTGCCGACCTTGAGCAGGGCGTCCCCCGGTGAGTAAAAAGCTTTGAGCGGACGAATCAAATCCAGCAGCGCCGTGACGGCGTCCTGTCGGGTCTGCATAGGGTTAACGGCTAAAGCCGATGCAAAAACATCCATAGTGATGATCCTTTCGTGATGATAAAAAAGGCTTCCCTCGAGGGGGAAGCTGTCTGCGAAGCAGACTGATGAGGGCAGACCTTCCGCGGCCACCCATGCAGGGGCAGCGCCATTCAGTTTTCCCCTCATCCGGCGCTGCGCGCCACCTTCCCCCACAGGGGAAGGCTTTTATAAATTTACCAGAAGCACTTATCCCCGCCCAGCAGGCGCAGGAGGGTCTCATAGAAGAAATAGTCGCCCCAGATGACGCAGGTTGCACCGGTATCGCGGTGGTAGATGGCGTCGGTCAGCACACCCACGCGGTCGGGGTCATGCAGAAAATAATGGTCGTAGAGGCTGCGAACAATGGTCCGGGCGGCGGCGCGGTCTTGCGCGGCCTCGGCGTCGTCTACATACTGTGCCAGCTCCAGCAGTCCACAGGTAAAAATCGACGCAGCGGAGCTGTCCCGGAGGTCGGGGATGTGGTCGTTAAAGGTGAAATCCCAGTAGGGGACAAAGTCGGCGGGCAGGTTCTGCAAAAACACCTCGGCGGCCTTGCGGCTCACTTCCAAAAAGCGCGGTTCTTTTGTGTAGGTATAGGCCAGCGCAAACCCGGTCACGACCCATGCCTGTCCGCGCGCCCAAGTTGTGTTATCGTGGAAGCCCTGATGCGTGCGCCCTTCAACAGCCTTACCTGTGGCGGGATTCATCAGATAGGTGTGGAACGAGGAGTAATCCTCCCGCACGAGATAGTCTGCGCAGGTATGGGCATGGGCGGTGGCAATGTCCGCATAGCGGGCGTTCCCGGTCGTCTCGCCGGCCCAGAACAGCAGCGGCAGGTTCAGCATCGTATCCACGATGATTTTCACATAGGGCGTGCCGACATTGAACTCGCCCCACGCTTGAATGTAGCGGCCTTTCTCGTTGTAGCGCTCACACAGCATATCGGCAGCGCGCAGGGCCAGCGCTCTGGCCTCCTCATCCCCCGTCAGCTTGTACAAAGCAACTGCGGACAAGGTGTACAAAAAGCCCAGATCGTGGCTGATGCCGATGCGGTTATCCAGCCGTGCCTTGAACGACGCTAGGTAGTCGTCCTTGTACTGCAGGAATGCAGCATCTCCGGTGCGTCTGGCGGCCAGACACATCATACCGGGGAGGAAAGAGGAAGTCCAGATGTTGTTTTCCTCCGGCGTGTAGCGCAGCCCCTCGGCGGGCAGAGTGCTGACATGCGGGTAGCGGCGGGTGTACAGCGGCGCAGCACGCCGCAGCTTTTCCTCGATTTCCGCGCACATCTGTAAATACAGCGCATCATCCTGCGGCGCAGTGAAACGTTCGGACATACTTTTTCTCCTTTACTCCTTGACTGCGCCGACCATGACGCCAGCGGCAAAGTATTTCTGCAGGAACGGATAGATGCAGAGGATCGGCACCGTTGCGACCATGATGGTGGCATACTTGACAGTGGCGGCCACAGATTCCACATCGCCGACGCTGGTGCCGCCCGTCATGTTGGAGGTGCTGTTCTGCAGTAAGATCTCGCGCAGGACGAGCTGCAGGGGGTACATCTCGCGGTCACGCAGGATAGCAGACGCCCAGAACCAGCCGTTCCACACACCGACACCATAATACAGCACCATAACAGCCAGAATTGCCTTGGACAACGGCAGCACAATGGAGAACAGCACCTTCAGATGGCTTGCGCCATCGATGCGGGCGGCCTCAATCAAGGATTCCGGAATAGAAGCAAACGAGGTTTTCAGAATAATCAGATTGTACACGCTGATCATGAACGGCAGGATCAAGCCCCACAGGCTGCCAGTCAGGTGCAGGCTCTTCATATTCAAGTAGGTGGGGATCATGCCGCCGGAGAAGAACATTGTAAATGTGATGAGCAGCATGATGGGCTTCTGGAACATGACATTGCGGCGGGAGAGAAAGTACGCACCCAGCGAGGTCAGCGTGATCTGCAAAATCAAACTCATGACAAGCACGAACATCGTATTCAGGTAGCCGCGCGCTATCATCGGGTTTTTGAACACCATTTCATACGCGCCGGCGCTGAACCCCTGCGGCCACAACAGAATGCCGGTGTGGCGCATAAGCTGGTTGCTGTTGGAAAAAGACGCAAACAGCACATACAGCATCGGGTACAGGCAGGCAGCGGCCACCAGTGCCAGGAAAATATAGTTGATGACGGAGAAGATCTTTTCGCCGGTGGACATTTTGATCTTCGTGGTTTTTGTATTCAGCATGGTGGATCCCCCCTTACCAAAGGCTTGTATCGGCCAGCTTTTTGCTGAGCTTGTTCGCCAGCACCAGTAAAATCAAGTTGATGACACTGTTGAACAGGCCGATGGCCGTAGAGTAGCTCCAGCCCTGTTCCAGCAGACCGACGCGATAAACATAGGACGAGATAATATCCGCCGTGTCGTAGGTGGAGGGGTTGTAGAGCAGGATGGTCTTTTCGTAGCCGATGCTCATCAGGCTGCCGATGCGCAGGATCAGCATTGTGATGATGGTTGGCATGATGCCCGGCAGTGTGACATGCAAAAGCTTCTGGAAGCGACCCGCGCCGTCGATGGAAGCGGCATCATACAGCTGGGCATCCACGCCGGACAAAGCCGACAGATAAATAATGGAGCCCCAGCCAACCTGCTGCCAAATGTCGGACAGCACATAGATGGTGCGATAGAGTGCCGGGTTCTGCAAAAGCGGGCTGCGCTCACCGCCGAAAAAGACAATGATGTCATTGAACAGACCGCTTGTCATCGAGAAGTCGGTGATCATGCCGACGACGACAATCAGCGAGATGAAGTGGGGCAGATAAGTCAGCGTCTGAACACTCTTTTTAAAACCCTTATGATGGACTTCGTTGATAAGCAGCGCCAGAATGATGGGCGCAGGGAAGCCGAACAGCAGCAGCTCAAAGCTCAGCAGCAGCGTGTTGCGGACAAGACGCCCAAAGAACGGGCTTGTGAAAAAGCGGGTAAAATTGTCCAAGCCGACCCACGGACTACCGAGAAATCCCAGTGCAGGCTTGAAGTTTTTGAATGCGATCAGCGCACCGTACATCGGCTTATACTGGAACAGAATAAAATACATCAGCACGGGGATGATAATGATGTATAGCTCCCAGTTGCGTTGCCAGTCCCGGCGGGCGCGGAACGCAAAGCCGTTGCGATTGATCGGCTTGGTCGGTATTTCTGTCTTTTTGGCAGTAGGTGTTTTCATAAGAATTTCTCCCTTTGAGAAAAAAGTGGGACGGGCCAGCTGCCCGTCCCATGTTATGGCTGCCGAAACAGGGTGTTATCAGCGCTCGTTGTAGCGTTCCAGAGCAGCGTCCTGAATCTCGATGGCGCGCTGCAGACCCAGGCTGTTCAGCGTCTCAACATACTGGTCGAAGTTATCCAGGCTCTCGGTACCCAGGATGAACTTGTTGGTCATCTCATCGCGGTAGGTCTCGACCTCGTTCATGATGGTGGAGTACTCCTCACTCTCCTCGGCCGTAGGGGTAACATTGGGCATGGCATATTGGGCAGCAGTCGCCACAGCCCAAGTCTCATTGGACTTCTTCTGACCATCCAGAGTGTAATACTGCTTCAGATATCTGAGATCCTGCACGAAAGGACCGTTGTAGTTGCCGCGGAGGTAATGGGTCATAACCGTACCGGGAGCCATGCCATCGGAGTTGTTCAGGATCAGGTCTGTGTAAACAGGCTCACCATTGACCATCTCGTAGGAAACACCCTCCGTACCGAAGTTATAGTACATATGACCTTCGTCGCTGTAAGCCCAGTCCAGCAGGCGGGCAGCAGCCTCAACATCCTTGCAGGAGGTGGTGATGGCGACCATGCCCTGATTGGGGCAGGCGCTGTCAATCTGCCCCATCTTGACAAGGGTACTCTTATCACGGGAGGGATAGGGGCAGGGCTGCAGGTTGAACTTGGGTTCGATTTCGACACCGGCATTGCTCCAGACACCCATGCGGGAACCTGCCCAGCCGAAGGACGCACCGGCATTGCCGTTACTCATCTTGGCGCTGACCGTCTCGTAGCTGGAAGTCATCATGTCGGGGTCCAGCAGACCCTCGGCATACCAATCGTGCATGGTCTGCAGGTACTCTTTGTAGTTTTGCTCGGCCGCGCCGTAGTGGGACTTGCCATCCTCGCCTACATAGAAGCCGCGTTTCGTGTCATAAGCATAAGCAAAGGGGTTGTTGTCGGTCAGGGCACCCATCGTCCATTCATAGCAGAACGGAGCGGTTGCGCCCTTTTCCTCTTTAAAAGCAGTCAGCACGGTGTGCCACTCGTCAATGGTGGTGGGGATTTCCAAGCCAAGCTCATCAAGCCAGTCCTGCCGGATGAACAGTCCCTCCGTGACACGCAGTTCCTCATTGCCGCGGATGAACGGGAATGCATAGTAGTTGCCGTCATCGGTGCGGCATTGGCGGGCAATTTCGGGGTTGGCGTCGAGATAGGCTTTCAAGTTCGGGCAGTACTGGTCAATGATGTCATTCAGCGAGACGATAACACCGTCGGAGATTGCCTTTTCCGGACCGCCGGGGTAGTTCTGCCAGTGATATTCCATAACATCAGGCAGATCACCATCAGCAACCAGCAGGTTGAACTGCTCATTCTCGCCGCCTGTTGGCGGGTGAAGGAAGGTGATGTTTACGCCGGTGTTCTCCATCAGACCCTTTCCAAAGGGGCTTTCGCCCATATCTTTGTAATAGGAGCCGATGTTCTCGTTCAGGTTGCACCAGTAGGTGATGCTGTGACCTGCGGCCATCGGGTAGGTGAACTCACCTGCGCTGCCGCTCTCCGCAGTGGTAGAGGCGCTGCTGGCGGTCGCGGTGGATGCCGTGCTTTCGGTGCTGCCGCCGCAGCCTGCCAGCATTGTGGCGGACAGGGCTGCCGCAGCGGCCAGCGCGGTGGCCTGCTTGATTTTTTTCATGTTGGGGTTCCTCCTTCTTTGTAGTGCTTTTCTCTCTTATGAACGAGGCCCGGCCACTGAGGTTTTGTGGCGCTGAATGGATTTGGTTTTCGGTGGCCGGTGTTCGTTCCGTGCTTAGAGCCTACCACACCGCCGGCAGCAAAACCAGAATAAAAAGCCCTAAAAAATAGGCAAAACCTCAAATCGAACATGGGAATTTTCCAAAATTCATAGGCAATTTCCAAAACGGCAAAATTTATGCACAAAATGCACCGGTCTGTTTTTGTGCATCTTGTATAAGTGCCATGTGCAAAAGCAAAAGCCGGACTGCGACAGTCCGGCTTTTGCTTTTGGGGGTTACTCCTCGCTGTGTGCAGCCTTGTACTGCCCGGGCGTCATGCCGGTAACCTTTTTGAACACGCGGATCAGCGAGCCGCTGTCCCGGTAGCCGGTCTGCTCGGCAATTTTTGCCACCGAAAGCCCCTGCGTCAACAGCTGTTTGGCTGCTTCAACGCGGACATTACTGATGTAGGCCAGCAACGCCACCCCGGTCTCTTTCTTGAACTGCGCGGACAAGTAGGTGGGCGTCATGTCAAAGTGCTGCCCCACCTGGGAGATATTCAGGTCCGGGTCAGCATAGTTTTCCCTGATGTACTGCTCCACCCGGTCGCAGAGGGCGCGGGTCGTACTGGTGCTGCCCTTCAGCAGCCGCACACGGCCACAGAGCGTAGCGGAAATTTTAATCAAATGTGCCTGCAATTCCTCGGGACTGCCCGCATCCCCGGGCGAGAAGCGGATGTCCTTCTGGTCGTCCAGCCCGGCCATAGCTGCGCCCTTGATCAGGGCCGCCGTAATGTCATAGGCAAGGCAGCGTGCCACATTGGGGTCCTGTACCGCACCGTCCAGCGGGAACGCCTGCCGGATAAGGGCGGCAGTGTTTTCCTCGCTGCCCAAGGAAATCAAATCCATGAGCTTGCGCTCGGTCTCCAAGGGGAATGTGTAGGCCGTGCGGGCATCGTGGATACCACGGTAGGCCACAGGCTCACCGTCATCCCGCAGATAGCTCAGCGCTTCCAGCGCCTCTTGGTAGGCTGCACGGATGTCCGCCGCCCCGGCGTGGGTCTCGCCCACAGCCGCCCCCAGGTCCGCATGGAAGTGGGCACGAATCTGCTGCTGTGTCTCACGGATGTCCGCCAGCAGCTGCTCGTCCTGTGCGAGGGTGTTTTCCTGCATGCCCACGATGGCCACGCAGGTCTCACCTAAGGCGGTCAGTTCCAGTGCAAAGTGCGGCTCGGCAATTTCCTGGAAAATGTTCATAATAGCGATCTGCAACGCCGCAAAGAGCGAGCCATCCCCCTCCGGTGCGCTGTCGGCCATCGGATTTTTAAAGACGACCACCGTATAAAACAGCGCGTCAAACCGGATGCCGCCGCGCTCGGCAGTCTCTTGGCTGAGACCCAGCGGGCTTTCCAACAGGGATTTTAAATAGTAGCGCCGCAGGGTCTGCTGGCTTTTCCACAGCTCATGCTGTTGGTCGCTGCGCTCGCGGCGGCTCTTTTGGGAGTAGTATTCCAGCCGCTCAAACTCGTTTTTCTCGATCAGATCGGGAGCCTCGTCTGTGCCGTCATAGGGGCTGACCAACGCGCCCAGCGGCTGATAATTTTTCTTTGTCAGCCCAGCAGACAACCCCAACCCTAACATCATGCAGAGCACCATGCCACCCCAGGTGAACAACTGAGTCATGCGGGTGTTTTTCATCAGCAGCTTATTGGAAATGTTCAGCACATACTGCCAATCCGTCACGCTGCTGGCACGGGTCAGGTAGGCTTGCTGACCGCCCGAACCAAAGGCAAACGAACCGTCGGCCGCTGCCTGCACAATATCCATGGCAGGCGGGTCACCCGCTGCCGTTTTGCAGATGGCTGTGCCGTCCGCAGCTAAGACATAGAAATCCAGCTCCGGGTCCCAGCAGAACTGCTGCAACCGCTTGACGAACAGATCTTTTTTCACCGTCACCACAACGGTAGCGTCGGCGTAGGACAGCCCGCTCGTCAGTGCAGAGCGGATAAAAAGAAAGTCTGTGCCGCCTTCGTTCTCCAGCTGAACCATCTCCCACCGGGGGTGGCTTTCGTGCAGCAGTTCATGCCATGCATCCTCGCTCATGCTGCTGTTTTTGAACCGGGACAGATAAAACAAATGCTGGTCGAGGTAGCCCCGGCTGGAAATCACACTGTCCAGATTGTTCAGACTGATCCACACATTGCTAATGTTCGGGTGCCCGGTCTCAATCGTTAAAAGCGCACTCTGGGTGTTGACCAATGCCAGTTGATCATAACCGTCCAGCGGCTTCTTGGTCGTGACCATTCGCTGCACGGTCTGGTCCTGCATTGTGCGGGAAAGCGTCTGCTCGATCTCGGTCAGGTAGCTGTCCAGATCGATGCGGGCCTGATCCAGCGCCGAACCATAGATCCGCTTGGACTCCGCCGTAATAATACCGGCGGAGTAATTATATAAAAGCAAACAGAGCAGCAGCGGCACGATCAGTACAAGGATGTAGGATAAAAACCAACCGCCGCGCACACTTTTCTGCCTTGGAAGTTTTATGCTGTCAAGTTTCATAAGGCCGCAGCCTCCCTCCCACTTCGACTTGCAGTTCTCATTTTTTCAATATAACAGCGCCCAGTTCCATGCCACTCTGGCCAAAATAAAACCGCAGGAAGAACTCGTCTCCTGTGTTCAACGCGGGCAAGCTGACGGTAAAATCGCACCAGTCTGTCTGAGCGCCGGTGATGGTCATAGTTTTCAGGAACGCACGGCCTGCGAACACCGATACCGGGATTTGGGCCAGTGGGCTGTTGCCCGGCATGGCACGGCAGCGCAGGTGCAATGTGTAGCTGCCGCCCTCGGCTGCTGTCACGCGGAACGCCGTCGTGCGGCGGTAGCCGTTGTCGATGGCGGCAATGTCGATGGCTGTGCCATCGCGCAGCGTCAAGGGAAAACCGTTTTGTGCCGCCTGCTGCATATCCTGCTCGGCCATTGCCTCCAGCTGGTCATCCAGTACACTCGTGTGGCCGATACTGCGGCGGAAAGCGGGTGTTTGCAGCAAAAAGCGACAGATGTTCGCCGCGCTGCGCTGCAATTCACCACGGGTCAGGCGGCCTTCGTTCAATGCGACTGCCAGATCATCCCCACCGGAGTTATGCTCCGGGTCGGTCACGACCATAAAAACATCATTCTGGGCGCGGACCATGGCTGCCACATGCTTGGTGCTGCCGGCACCGCCACGGTCGTTGCCCTCGGCCCACCAGTCACTCATCACAAGACCGGTGTAACCCCACTGACCACGAAGAATCGTCGTGACAAGGTCATAATTGCTTGCCGTCCAGTAGCCGTTCAGCGGGTTATAGGATGTCATAATTGAGCGAGCACGCCCCTCCTTGACAGCGATTTCAAAACCGCGCAGGTAGATTTCCCGCAAAGCGCGTTCCGAAATGACCGACTCCACAAAGTGGCGGCGATGCTCCTGATTGTTGGCGGCAAAGTGCTTGATGGTTCCGGTCACGCCCCAGCGGTGCAGCCCGCGCAGCTGGGCGCAGGCCATCTTTCCGGTTAAAAGCGGGTCCTCGGAGAAATACTCAAAATTGCGGCCGTTCAGCGGGTGGCGATGGATGTTGATACCGGGGCCCAGCAGCGTGTCAACGTGATTTTTGCGCAGTTCCAGCCCTTCCATCGAGTAGAGTTCCGCACTCAATTCCTCGTTGAATGTCGCAGCTAAGCAGGTGCCATTGGGCATGGCGAAAGCTACCGTACCGCAGTCCATACGGATACCGCTGGGGCCGTCGGAACAACAGGCCGCAGGCAGACCGTAGTGCTGCAGGGCATCGCTGACACCGCCGATAGCCCCGGCTGTACCCGGCGTAACGCGCGGGGAGTTCATCCCTTCGCCCCGGACGATGGTGCAAAGCTCGTCGTCGCTGAACTGCGCGACAAAATCAGCCATGTCCGCCTTGCCGTCAGCCACATCCTGCAGGCGGATGCCCTTGTCCCCCGTCTGGGGGTGCTCTTTCGGCAGACGGATGGCACGATGGATCTCGGGCAGCTCGACCTCAGTGGGGACGGGCTCCCATGCGGGGGAACCGTCCGCACCGGGGCGCAGCCGCTCAAAAGCTGCGGCTGGTGCAGCGGCGGATTCCTGCTGCTCCACCACCATCAGCGGCAGCGTGACCGTAAAGACCGCCACGGCATTGCGCACATCGGTACCCAGACTGAAAACATAGTCACCGGCTTCCAGCACAAAGGCGGACTTGTACCCGGTGGCGCCGCTGTCATCATAACTGGCAAAATTACGCCACGGCACAGTCAGCGTCAAAGTCCGGCTTTCTCCGGGGTCCAGTGTTTTGGTCTTGGCAAAGGCGCACAGCACCTTAGAGGGCTTGCCCAGAAGCCCCTGCGGCGCGGTGCAATACAGCTGTACAACCTCTTTGCCGGGACGGGCGCCGATATTTTTGACCGTGGCAACGGCTGTGATACCATCGGCGTTTTCGTCCGCGCTCAACAGTTTTACCTCAAATTTTGTGTAAGAAAGACCGAAGCCAAAAGGATACAGCACCTTTTCCGGCGCAAATGTTTCAAAGTAGCGGTAGCCGACATAAATATCCTCGGCATAGAAATTGCGGTCGTCCGCACCGTAGTAGCCAGCAGCAGGGTAATCTGCCGGGGTACGGGCAATCGTATCGGGCAGTTTGCCGCTGGGGCTGACCGTACCGTTCAGCACATCCAGCACACCGCGGCAGCCCTCCTGTCCGCCCTGCCAGATGTAAGCCACCGCGCTGGGGTTATATCGCGCGACCCACTGCATATCAATAATGTTGCCAACATTGAGCAGCACAACAGATTTATTGAAATAGCGGCATACCAGCGCCAGCATATTTTCTTCGTCCTCGGTCAGCAGAAAGCTGCCGGGGGTGTTTGTGTTGTCTTGATCCTCGCCCGCTGTGCGGCCAATGACGATGAACGCCGTATCGGCGCGCTGGGCGGCAGCGCGGACAAATTCTTCGTCCAGCGGCATTTCCGGCTGGAACCATGGTTCCTGCGCCCAGCCGGTACCCATCTCGTAGGGGTGGTCTGCCAGCCATGCGGCATAGCGGGCCTGCACCTCGGCATCCAGCCGATAGCCGCCGTCACCGCCCAGTATCTCCGGCAGATTCGGCACATGGGTCACATTGACCAGTCCGCCGGATCCGGTTCCGCTTTTATAGTAGTGAAATTGTGCGTACCCAAACAAGGCCGCCCTGCCGCCGGGAGCCAGCGGTAAGACAGCCTCATTTTTCAGCAGGACAACACCCTCCGCCACAGCCTGACGAGCCAGCGCCGCATAGCGTGTCATTTCCAACATTGTATTTTTCATAATACTGAAACTCCGATCCCAATGGATTGCAAATTTCAGCGCCACACCTATTATAATACAGGATTTTTAGAATTTGGCAAGGGGGTAATGTAGAATGTTTTGCGGGAAATTTTCAAATCAGGTGGATGCCTTTCGATGTAGATTTCTTCCATTGTTTAAATTGTGTCTCTTCTGAAAAAATGAATCAGAACGGATTCACTTTTTCGAGTCAAGATTTTTGGATGAATCACAGGTGATTCACTCTGGGGATATACGAATTTGTATGGGCATCTGGGTTGGGTGCTATCGTTTTTTTGGGGGGGTAGACGTGTTTTGCTAGCATAGCATGTGGTCATCCACATGCACATTTCTGGGGTGTACCCCAGACCCCCGCGCTGCTCTTGTGTGACGATAGTGACGCAGATGACGCTTGTGACGCTGTTTTGAGGATATCCCTATACCATATCCCGGATTCAGCGTCATTAGCGTCATCTGCGTCATTCCGATTTTGTGTTTTTCGTAATATCATTATTTTTGTTTCGAGCAGTAGTAAACTGCAAGCGTCATTTCACTATAAGCGTGACGGTGATGACGATGGTGACGGTGTTCGTGGGATAGGGTAAAGGGGTATATCAAAAACATCGTCATCACCGTCAGCATCGTCATTCTACAGGCAAGCCGTTTTAATCTGCGGCTTGCCTGTTTTAATTTTGATGAAAATTTTTGTTGGATACAGGTCAAATCTTGCGCCTTCCCACTGGCTACATAATGTCGACATATTGTTACAAATTATTACATCTCAAAGGTCTGCGATACTTTTTGCCCTTTCCCAGTGGCTATATAGTGAAAGCGTTTTTTCACTACTTACATAGGAGGAACCCATGAACACGGAATTTCAAGATTTACCCAATGTTGTAAGCCCCAAGGAAGTACAAACTTACTTCGGCATCTCACGCTCGACCACCTATCGGATATTTCACGACGCGACTTTTCCTGCGTCCCACATTGGAAACCGACTGCTGGTGCGGCGGGATGAGTTACTGGGCTGGCTGGACAGGCAAAAGGTCAATAAAACCCAACCCGAGAACCCAAAGATTGTCGTGTCTGATGAATAGCTTTGTCCGCAGACCTGTGGTAGTCTTTGTGCTGCGAAAGGAGACGATACACCGTGAAAGACACAACCCACAAATCCACCCGCCGCGGCCACAATGAGGGCAATATCCGCCAGCGCACAGACGGGCGGTGGGAGGTTCGGCTATCCGCCGGAATCGACTACAAGACCGGCAAACCTAGGCGCACATCCACCTGCTGTAACACGCGACAGGAAGCAATCGCCGTTTTACAGCAGCAAGCCCACGAAGTCCGCACACAGGGCTGGCGTGATCCGATGTCCGTGACCCTTGGCGAATGGTACAAGTATTGGCTGGACACCTACATGAAAGATACCGTTAAACAGTCCACCTATGCCAGCTACCGCAGTTATCTCAACAAGCACTTTTGTGTACTGGGAAAGATTTTATTAAAGAAATTAGAACCGCACACCTTGCAGGAGTTTTACAACTACAAATTCCGCGAGGAAGGGCTGTCGCCCAAGACGCTTCGCAACTACCACATGGCACTGCATAAGTGCCTACAGCAAGCTGTAAAAGAGCGTCTGCTGATTTATAATCCCTGCGATGCCGTGACCCTGCCCAGCGGAGAGAAACCCGAAGTCGTAGTCTTTACCAACGACCAGCAGCGGGCGCTGGTGCAAGCCAGCTACCGCCACCGCTACGGCGTGTTTATCCGCTTAGACTTGTGTACTGGATTACGCATGGGGGAGTTGCTGGCGCTGAAGTGGGAGGACATCGACTTTTCTACCGCGCAGCTTCATGTGCGGCGTACCATCAACCGTCTTGCCAAGTACGAAGCCCACGATGGCGAAAACAAAACCGAAATCGTATTCGGTACCCCCAAAACGAAAAACTCCCGCCGCACGATTCCGCTGACCCGCACAATGGCAGACGAGCTTGCCCGTTGGAAACAACAGCAAGCGCAGGATAAGATTCGGGCAGGGGATAAGTACACCGACGATGGCTTCATCGTCACCAACGAGTTTGGACACTACTTTGAGCAGAAAACTTTCAAGGATTACTATGACCGCCTGTTGGAAGATGCTGACATCGGACACTTTACCTTCCACGCCCTGCGGCATACCTTTGCCACCCGTGCGCTGGAGCGCGGCATGGACTACAAGACCCTGTCAGCCATCCTCGGTCACTACTCGGTAGCCTTCACAATGGACACCTATGTCCACAGCATGGACGAACATAAGCGGCACGAAATGGACAAGATGGACGATATGTTCGGGATGCAGTACAGTATCTCCGTGGAGAACCAGCCTTATCCTGTACTCTGCACCTTATCCCCGGACGGTTGCACCGCCCATGTTCCTGACTTCCCCAAAATCACTACCCAAGCAGCTACGCTGGACGCTGCCCTGCTCGAAGTCAAGCAGCAAATCCAAAAAGCCCTGCGCCAGTACAAAAACCCGCCCATTCCCACAAAACAAGAACAAATTGTCGTACCGCAGAACAGCGTGTTGGTACTCGTCAAGGCAAGCTGACCGCACCGACCGCTCCTATTTTTACCTGCCAACTCCGCAAAATTTATCCACAAAAAGCGCCCGGGCGGTTGAAAAATTCAGCCGTCCGGGCGCAGTCGTTTTCTCGTTTTGGGGTCATTTTGGGGTCAAAGTTACCAGATCGTTACCACTTTTGCCATAAGGTAGAAAAAAGCTCGTTGAAACTTGTCGTTTCAAC
>OGGZ01002021.1_pt1 | contig 14994 bp, 7 predicted proteins | sample 1571371 | NCBI WGS metagenome assembly OGGZ01 (sample SAMEA2582025, study PRJEB24529) | metagenome | biome: Human gut stool | place: China | collected 2011
AGACGGGGAAGACAGTGACATGGAGGATATGGCGTATATGGAAGAGAAAAAATGGAAGATAGGGGACAGCGAAGAATTGATCCGGGTACAGGAGATCAGCAAGACATTTCATCTGTCGGCAAAACAGCAGAAACTGGAGCATAGCACGGCGAAGACGAAGACTGCCGTGAATCAAGTGAGCTTTTGCGTAAACAGAGGGGAAGTGTTTGGACTTTTGGGACCCAACGGTGCCGGTAAGACCACAACGCTTCGGATGTTGGCAACGTTGATCCGACCGGACAGCGGGGATGCGGTGTTATCCGGCAGCAGCATTGTGACACAGCCGGAGGAGGTACGGCGTAAGATCGGCTTCCTTACCAGTGAACTGAAGCTGGAGGATTTTTTTACCCCGGATTATCTGTATGACTTTTTCTCTGGATTGTACGGTATTCCGACAGACAGACGGGACGCCAGAAAACGCATGCTGTTTGCACGGTTCGGCATTCAGGAGTTTGCACAGGTGCGCGTTAGGGATTTGTCCACGGGAATGAAGCAGAAGGTATCCCTGGTGATCTCACTGGTGCAGGATCCGGAGATCATCATTTTTGATGAACCCACCAATGGACTGGATATTCTGACGGCAAAAGTGGTGACAGATTTTCTGCTGGACCTGAAGGAGCAGGGGAAGACCATTATCATATCAACGCACATTTTCAGTCTGGTGGAGAAGATCTGCGACCGGGTGGGAATTATTATTAACGGTCGTATGGCAGCCTGTGAGGACCTGCGGACGCTTTGCGGTGATAAGAGCCTGGAGGATCGCTTTTTTGAAATCTATGAAGCGGTGAACGGGGAGGACGAGAACCATGACAAATAATACGATTACGGTAATGAAAAAAGAACTGGCAAGATTTTTCGGAGACAGAAGGCTGGTAATCACGACACTTTTGCTCCCTGGAATCATGATCTATGTGGTGTACAGTTTTTTGGGAAGCGCCATGATGAAGTCCATACTTCCGGAAGAAGCTTACGTGGCGAAAGCTTATGTGGTGGATATGCCGGAGTCGTTAAGAGAAGAACTGCGGGAGCTTAAGGTAGACTGGCAGCCTGCGGACAGAGAGCAGCTGACACAGATGCGACAGGAGATACAGGACAAACAGGCAGACGGACTGGTAGTATTCCCGGTGGATTTTGATCAGGCTGTGGAAAACTATCAGGTGCAGAGTGGAAAACCGGCGCCCAACGTGGAAATCTATTACAATTCCGCGGAGACGGAATCCACTCATTTTTACAATGAAGTGTCGGACATTTTGGAGACATATGAGACATCTATATCCAATAAGTTAGACATCAATGCCGGGGATTCCGTGTATTACGATTGTGCCACCAGCAAAGATACTACGGGACAGATGTTTTCGATGATGATGCCCCTGCTGCTTATGATGTTTTTATACAGTGGATGTATGTCCGTGGCACCGGAATCCATCGCCGGGGAGAAGGAGCGTGGTACCATAGCGACCTTGCTTGTAACTCCCATGAGGAGGAGCTCTCTGGCACTTGGCAAAGTATTTTCCTTAAGCATTATTGCACTTCTGGCAGGTTGTTCCAGCTTTATCGGAACCTTTGCGGCACTGCCGAAAATGATGGGCGGGGAACTGACCGGGGTGGATTCCTCGGTGTATACGCCTATGGATTTTGCGATGCTGCTTCTGATCATTCTGTCTACGGTAATGGTGCTGGTATCCATGATCGCACTGGTCTCCGCTTTTGCAAAAAGCGTGAAAGAAGCGGCTACGACAGTCTCCCCTTTTACCATCGTGGTGACCTTTATCGGACTGAGCCCTATGCTCAGTCAGGGAAAAGAGATTCCGCTGTACCGGTATCTGATTCCGGTATATAACAGCGTACAGTGCATGAACGGTATTTTTTCTTTTAGCTATCAGCCAGTGGAAATTCTTTTGACCGTGATCGTGAATCTGTGTGTGGCTGGAGTGCTGGTATTCGGACTGACGAGGGCATTCCAGAGCGAGAAAGTGATGTTTGGGTAAGAGCATAGTATTTTATAATTATTGACTATAAATTGAGAAATGTGTACAATGATAACTATTCGGAGCAACGTAAATTTGAGCAAAAAGAAAGCACCGCAGGGGCAATTTTGCGAATGATGCTCTGAATACAGAAAATGGAGGAAAATAATACATGCAACTGCCTATTTTTGAGAAATACATTGATGAACTGATCGAGAAGAGTACTTTGGATGTTCCCGCATGGAACATAGAGAAGGCGAGAGAGGGGAAAGCTGCCGGCTGGAATTACATTGACGGTTGCATGATCCTGGCACTTTTAGAGATCTACAACGCTACCGGAGAGAAGAAGTATTACGAATTCGCAGATGCATTTATTGACCACAGAGTACAGGAAGACGGTACGATTACGAAGTATTCCGTGGAAGAATATAATATTGACAATGTCAATGCGGGCAAGACCCTGTTCGCATTGTATGCTTTAAACGGCAAGGAAAAATACCGCAAGGCGATCGACCTGATCTATAGTCAGGTGCAGACGCAGCCTCGTACCGAGGAGGGCAACTTCTGGCACAAGAAGATCTACCCCAATCAGGTATGGCTGGACGGCATGTATATGGGACAGCCCTTTTACATGGAGTATGAGACCAAATTCGATGACAAGAAGCACTACGATGACATTTTCCATCAGTTTGCCAATGTCGTAAAATACATGAGAGACCCTGAGACCGGATTATATTATCACGGTTATGACGCTTCGAAGAAAGCCTTCTGGTGTGACAAGGAGACCGGACTTTCCCAGAATTTCTGGCTGAGAGCACTGGGCTGGTATTCCATGGCACTTTTGGATACCCTGAGCAAATGTGAGCCGGGAGAAGAGTATAAGGCAGAGTATGACAATCTGAAGAGAAAATTCTGGAGTTAAGATCTAATAATTGTGTAGAGGAAGTTTTTGTTGTGCCGGGAGTCTATGTCTTGAAAATAGTGAATACTGAAAAGAAAGTAATTATACGGAAACTATTAATTTAGTTTGATTGAATATGAATACAAAAAAGGTAATCGCATGAATCATAATAAGTTATTTGTTTTGTTGATAAGCATGTTCTTCCATTTCAATGTGATGGAAGCAAGAGATTATGTCCAATATGTTGACCCCTATATTGGCTCAGGAGGACATGGACATGTTTTTGTAGGAGCTTCCGTTCCTTTTGGGGCCATACAGGTGGGGCCGCAGAATATTCATAAAGGTTGGGATTGGTGTTCTGGCTATCATTATTCTGATAGTGTGATTATTGGATTTGCTCATACTCATTTAAATGGAACCGGATGTACTGATTTGGGGGATGTACAAGTAATGCCTTTTACGGGTAAAGTGCGGACAAAAAGAGGAGAACAACACGATATATCCGGTAGTTATGCTTCCTATTATAAGCATGAAAATGAAATAGTTCGTCCTAATTACTACTCCTTATTGATGGAGAATGGAATTAAGGTCGAACTCTCAGCAACAGAACGTGTAGCTATACACCGTTATCATTATCCTAAGCAAAATGTGGAGAAACATATTCTTATTAACTTGAAAGAAGGTAATGGTTTTGAAGATTATGCTTCTGGTTTAAAAAAAGTTGACGATTATACAATAGAAGGTTATCGATTTGTGAACGGATGGGCGCCGGAGCATCGTATTTATTTTGTTTTAAAAACAAACAAGCCGATTAAAGACCTGTTACTTTTTGAAGATAGTGCATTTGTCGATAGTAAAGATTTGAATAGTAAAGGAGTAAAAGGAGTTTTAGTTTTAGATAACGATCTTTCTGATATTTCTTTGAAAGTAGCCATATCGTCAGTAAGTTGTCGGAATGCAGCATTAAATGTGGAAGGTGAGATTCCACATTGGGATTTGGAAAAAGTGTCTAAAGAAGGATTGAAAAAGTGGAATAAAGAATTGGGTCGCATAAAACTGTCCGATACAAATGCGAAGAATTTGAAAATATTCTACACGGCCATGTACCATACGTTGATTGCTCCCACCACCTATTGTGATATCAATGGAGAGTATAGAGGACATGATAATAAAATAAGTAAAGCGGAGAAAGGTGTTAATTATTCAACATTTTCACTTTGGGATACTTACAGAGCTTTACACCCTCTGTTTACAATTACTCAAACAGAGCGTGTGGGGGATTTTATAAATTCGATGCTGGCTATTTACGATCAGCAGGGAAAACTTCCGGTATGGCCATTACTTGGGGGAGAAACCGATCAGACACCTGGTTATAATGCACTGAACGTAATAGCTGATGCTTATTTGAAAAATATTAAGGGATTTGATGCTCAAAGAGCTTTTCAGGCATGTATTCAGTCGGCCACTTATTTGAAACAAAAAGGTATCCCCTATGTATTAGAACAGGAATACATTCCTTATGAAAGACTGGGTGAAGCTACTTCCATTGCTATGGAATATGCAATTGGAGATTGGGGAGTTGCTGCGATGGCTCAAAAGTTGGGAGATAAAGAAATGTTTGATCTATTTCTTAAAAGGAGTAAATATTACAAGCATTATTTTGACCCGACTATTCGGTTTATCAGACCTAAAAGTGTTGATGGGACATGGGCTACTCCATATGATCCGATCATTTCAGTACATGGAGGACATGGCTTTTTTAGTGAGGGTACGGGTTGGCAATATTCTTTTTATGTTCCTCAATGCCCGTCTGATTTAATTGAGATGTATGGAGGTGATAAGCTCTTTACACAAAAATTGGATTCTCTTTTCACAATGGAGGGAGATATGGGAGAACATGCTTCTGTTGATATAACCGGTTTGATTGGACAGTATGCACATGGAAATGAACCGAGTCATCACATGGCATATTTGTATTCGTATGCAGGACAGCAATGGAAAACGGCTAAAATAGTGCGTCAGATATTGACGAATTTTTATACTGATCAAATTGACGGTATAATTGGTAATGAAGATTGTGGACAGATGTCCGCATGGTATTTACTGTCCGCTATGGGATTTTACCAGGTAAATCCTTCTTGGGGCGTCTTTGCTTTTGGTAGTCCGTTGTTTGAGAATGTTAAGATTGAATTACCCGGCAAGAAGAACTTTACAATTGAAACGATTCATAATAGTGATGAAAATATCTATATTCAGTCAGTGGAATTAAATGGAAAAACTTATTCTAAATCTTACATTCAGTACGAAGATATAATGAAAGGAGGTACTTTGAGATTTTATATGGGGAATAAGCCTAATTATCAGTTTGGGGCTGCATCTCAGACTCGTCCTTTTACTCCTTTCTAACCAAATGGTGTACATCAATGACTGATTTTATATGAAAAAAATATATAGTACAATTTTGGTAGGAAACTTATTGCTTGTTTTGTCTTTCTTTTCTTGTCAGGCACCAGAAATGAGAGTTTTTGATCTGCGTACAGACTATCTGACAAATCCAGTAGCCATACAAGCGAACTTCATATGGTTAGGTTGGAAGTTGGATGTTTGCAATGGAAAGAACAGAAATAAAATGCAGTCGGCTTATCAGATATTAGTAGCGAGTGATTCATTACTACTATTCGATGATATTGGTGACTTATGGGATTCCGGAAAAGTCAATTCTTCTCAATCCCAACAAATTCTTTATAAGGGGAGAGCACTTGTATCTCGCCAACATGTTTATTGGAAAGTTAGAGTTTGGGATGAAAATGATCAGGTGACGGAATGGAGCGCTATTGCTAACTGGGCTATTGGATTGGAGCCAGTTGATTGGCTGGCTTCTTGGATTTCCAACCGGGAAGATGATACTCCTTTGGAAGCTAATGTAGCCCCTGCTCCATTTTTTCGTAAAAATATTGAAGTTGTTAAAGAGATAAAAAATGCCAGAGTTTATATCTGTGGATTAGGTTTTTATGAAATGTATATTAACGGTGATAGAATCGGAGATCAGATGCTTGCTCCTGCTGTTACTAATTATGATAAACGTACCATAGAGCATATTCTGTATCCGTATGACGATCAATCACACAAACGCATACTATATAATACTTTTGATGTAACTTCATATTTGAAAAAAGGAAAAAACTGTTTGGGGGTTATTTTAGGTAATGGTTGGTACAATCAGCGTGGGCGGACTGTTGAGGGATATATGTGGTATGATACTCCACGTTTATTGCTACAATTGGAAATTGTTTATCAGGATGGTACTATGGAAAATATCGTTTCCGATGAAAGTTGGAAGTGTGCAATCGGACCTTTGGTTTCTGATAATATATTTACCGGAGAAGTGTATGATGCCCGAAAAGAAATGGATGGATGGAGTTCGGTGGAATATGATGATTCATTGTGGCAAAAAGCGATAAAAGTACGTTCTCCCGAAGGTAAATTATATCCCCAGACTGCTCCGTACGACAAGGTAATGCAAATGTATCACCCCGAATTGAAGGAGCAGGTCAATGATTCTGTTTATCGTTTTGTTCTTCCGAAAATGATTGCCGGCTGGGCTATGTTGACAGTTTCCGGAGAAGCGGGTGACTGCATAAAACTTCGGTTTATTGGTGAGGAAGGTATTGATTTTGGACAATCGGATACATATATTCTGAAAGGAAATGGAGAAGAGTGTTGGGAACCTCGTTTTACATGGCATACATTCAGGGAAATAGAAGTAATATCTCCAAAAGTAGCATTGAATGCACAAAGTCTCATTGTAAAGGAGATATATACGGATGTGGATGAAACCGGGACTTTTGTATCATCGGATACGATACTTAACAGTATCTACCGGAAGTATATTCATACTCAAAAAATCAACATGCATGGAAGCATCAGCAGCGATTGTCCACATCGGGAACGCTTGGCTTATACAGGTGATGGACAAGTGTTGGTTGAAAGTATGTTGTATGCATTTGACTGCACTCGTTTTCTTTATAAATGGCTGGACGATATTGCAGATGCACAAAACCATATGACTGGTTATGTTCCTCATACTGCTCCCTTTGGTGGCGGTGGTGGCGGACCAGCATGGGGTTCGGCCTATGTGATTATGCCGTGGGCCTATTATCATCAATATGGTGATACCATACTGTTATCCCGACATTATGATGGTATGAAGCATTGGATTCAATATCTTGGTACTCGTTTGGATGCCAGAGGGATTGTAGTAAAAGAAGAGCCTAATGGCTGGTGTTTGGGAGATTGGTGTACACCCGATAAGATAGAATTACCGGAGTCGCTCGTGAATACGGCATATTATTATCGCGTAACAGATATTATGTCTAAAGTCGCTCGTGTTCTCAATAGAACAGAAGATACTTCTTATTTTGATGCGTTGGCTAAGCAGATTAAACAGAATTTTAATGAAGTCTTTTGGGATGAAGACGAGAACGGCTATTGGGAAAGTAGACAGGGAGCTAATGTTTTTCCGTTAGCTTTCAGGTTGGTACCCGAGGATAGAAAAGAAAAAGTACTGAACACGTTGTTACGTCAGATTGAATCGCTCGGTTATCATTTTGACACTGGAATTTTGGCAACTCCTTTATTATTAAAAGTACTGACAGAGAATAATTATGGCGACGTGGCATACAAGCTTATAACTCAACGCTCTTATCCTTCTTTTGGTCATTACATTACTCGAGATGAATATTCCTGCTTATGGGAAGACTGGCACGGGAATAGTTCCCGTTGTCACCCGATGTTTGGGAGTGTGGTGGCATGGTTCTACGATACATTGTTGGGTATTCGTTATGATTCGGAACGGCCGGGAATGAAGCATATTATAATATGTCCTCGTCCGATTGGTGATTTATCCTTTTGTAAAGGGAGCTTCCGTTCTCTGTATGGTATGGTCCGTTCGGAATGGGAGGTAGACGGAGAGCAAGGTTTCTCAGTGAAAGTGGAGATCCCTGCAAATACTACTGCTACTCTATTCATTCCGAAACAATATACAGAGGTCATGGAATCCGGAAAATGTATGGAAATGAAGGATAATACTTTGTTTTTGGGCTCGGGGGTTTATCATTTTATCATGAAGTAGAAAAAACAGATTATGAAGAAAATATTGATTTTACTATATGGTATTTTATTGTCTTTTTCTTGCTATGGAAAAGAGAAATGCTATCCAATAGATTTGAGATGTGAATATTTGTGTCGGCCGTTGAGTATTGATGAAAGATCACCACGATTATCGTGGAAATTATTCGATAGACGGGCAGATGCTTTACAAACTGCTTATTATGTAGCGGTAAGTACGGATTCTTTATCTTTATTAAAGGGTGAAAATATTCTTTGGTCTGAAGAAAAGAAGAGTAATAATACACTGATTAGATATACAGGCAAAGAATTGGAGCCTTTTACCAGATACTACTGGTGTGTTTCTATTGCTGATAAAGACGGTCAAAAATCATCGAAGGTAATATCTTCTTTTGAAACAGGTATGTTGGATCAGCAAAATTGGAAAGGTAAATTCATTTCCGACGGCAAGGATATAGAAGATCGTTCGACTCCTTATTTCCGCAAAAATATAGGTATAAGTAAGAAAGTTAAATCAGCGAGAGCTTATATTACAGCAGCAGGATTGTATGAGTTGTCTATCAACGGAAAGAAAATTGGTGACCATATTTTAGATCCTGCCTATACGGATTTTGCGAAGCGTTTGTTATATGCTACTTATGATGTGACCAAAGATTTGAAGCAGGGTGAGAATATATTAGGTATTTTATTAGGTAATGGGTGGTATAATCATCAGCCGGTTGCTGAATGGAATTTTCATCAGGCGGACTGGAGGGGTAGACCTTCTTTCTGTTTGAATCTTCGTATCGTATATACGGATGGTACAGAAGAAGTGATAGCTTCGGACCGTTCTTTTGAAACAACAGCAAGCCCGCTAACTTTTAATGCTATCTATTTAGGTGAAGGATATGATTTTAGGAGAGAAAACAGAGAGACGTATGCTTTAGAGAGTAATGGGGGGGATTGGCAACGGGCAATAGAAGTGGCTACTCCTGCTGAAAAACTGGTGGCTCTGAACATGCCTCCGATTCGTATAACAGACAGACTACATGCAAAAAGTATTAAGAAGTTTAGCGATACCAATTATGTGTTTGATTTCGGACAAAATTGGTGTGGAATAATTGATGGAGTATTTAAGGGAATAGAGGGAACTCGTGTGAAAATAAAACATGCAGAAAGTCTTGATGAAAAGAGAGAACATGTGTATGATGATTGTTTGACTGGTTTCTACAATGCCGAACGTTACGGAAAGCACCCCGATGATGAGCAATTCCAAACGGATATTATTTATTTAGATGGGAAAAAGGACCATTTTGTTCCTCGATTTAGCTACAAAGGATTTCGGTATGTGGAAATTACTTCAGACAAGCCTTTAAAGCTGGATAAAAAGAGTCTGAATTCTTGTTTTGTACATACGGATGTTCCGGAAATTGGATCTTTTGAATGCTCTAATCCTTTGTTTAACAAGATAATGAGTGCAACCCGATATTCTTATCTGTCCAATTTGATCGGAATTCCGACAGATTGTCCGCAACGAGAGAAAAACGGCTGGACGGGAGATGCCCATCTGGCTATAGAAACAGGGCTGTACAATTACGACGCCATTACTTTTTATGAAAAATGGATGAGGGATTTACAGGATAATATGTTTGATAATGGTCGTCTTGCTTGTATTATTCCTTCTGGTGGCTGGGGGCAAACGGACAATACGGTTGATTGGACTTGTGCAGTAGCCATTATTCCTTGGACTATTTATGAATTTTATGGAGATGCTACCTGTTTAGCCGAAAATTATGAAATGATGAAAAAGCATGCAGACTTTTTTCTGAAACATTATCCGGCTGGTTTAGTCCCAGATGCTTGTTTGGGTGATTGGTGTCCTTATAAAGCGGTATCTAATAAGGAATTAACGGCATCCATCTGTTTCTTCCGGATGGTAGATATTATAGCAAAGGCAGCCCGGTTATTCAATAAGGAGGATGATTTATTCTTTTATAGAAAAATGGCAGATAAAATAAAAACTGCAATCAATAAAAAGTTTTTGAATGAAGAAACGGGTATTTATGCAAGCGGTTATCAGGCGGAGTTGAGTATGCCTTTGCGTTGGAATATTGTTCCCGAACATTGCCGTGCTAAAGTAGCCGCCAACTTATCAGCACGAGTAAAACAGGACAATGATCATTTGGATGTCGGCATCTTTGGTTGCCAGGCGTTATTGGATGCTTTAACCACAACAGGAAATGTAGAACAGGCATATCGAATAGCCAATCAGACAGATGAACCTTCATGGGGTAACTGGATTGAGCGGGGAGCAACGACTTTACATGAGTGGTGGCAGTATGATGGAAAAGCCATAACTTCTGAAAATCACATAATGTTTGGTGAAATTGGTGCCTGGCTTTATAAAACATTGGGAGGAATCAATCCGGATGTTGCATGTCCGGGATTTAAGAATGTGATATTGAGACCTTATTTTTTGAAAGATATTAGTTATGTAAAAGTGTCGTATATTACGCCTCAGGGCATGGTTAAATCTTCATGGAATAGGAAAGGGGCAAAAATTATTTATAAAGTGACAGTTCCTCCTAACTCTACAGCAACGTTATTTTTACAAAAGGACGAGCCGGTGAATTTGAAATCCGGAACATTTACTTTTGAAGTGATACCATGACGAATATTATAAATGGAAAGATATGAAAACTGTAGAAAGATTTTTATTGGCAATTGTTGTAACTTTCTGTTGCGTAAATGTTGCAGCCCAATCCGGATATGATGCAAAATATCCATATGATCCGGCGAAGCAGCCTGTTGACGAAAGTGTAGCCGGTGAGGTATTGGAATTTCGTTTTACCAACTCCAAAATTTATCCGGGAACGGAGAGAAGCTATTGGATTTATATTCCTAAAGCTTATAAAGGTGATAAACCGGCCTGTTTGTACGTATGTATGGATGACATTTTGTTTAAAGCCACTACCGTTTTTGATAATTTGATAGCAACTGGGGAAATGCCAGTGACTATTGGTGTTTTTGTGGGGCCAGGTAAAATAGAAAGAAATGGAAAGTTTCTCCGGGCTAACAGAAGCTATGAATTTGATACTACTAACGACCGTTTTGTTCGTTTCCTGTTAGAGGAGTTGTTGCCTGATGCCGAAGCTAAAAAGACTACAGACGGACGTTTATTAAACTTTTCAAAGAATCCTAATGACCGTGCCATTGCAGGGGCAAGCAGTGGAGGTATTTGCGCTTTTACTGCTGCTTGGGAACGTCCTGATGCATTTCGTCGTGTGTTTAGTGCTTTTGGCTCTTTTGTAGCTATGAGAGGTGGTAATGAATATCCAGCGTTGATACGGAAAACGGAACCTAAACCTCTTCGTATCTTTTTGGAAGACGGAACAGAAGATGCATGGAATCCTCTTTTAGGGCATTGGTTTGATGGTAATTTGCTGATGGAATCAGCTTTGGCCTTTTCCGGGTATGAGGTAGCTCACTCTTGGGGGCATGGTGGACATGACGGAGTACATGCTGAGAATATTTTTCCGGATGTAATGCGTTGGCTTTGGAAAGGATGGCCGAAAGAGGTGGAGTGTGGTGTTTCGAGGAATGATATGCTTTCTGAAATTATAGACAGTCAATCACAGTGGCAGGAGATAGAGTTACCAGGAGTAATATCCAGTAGCCTGTTTGCCAATAATTCCGGAGATATTATATTTCAAACAATTGATCAGAATATCCATAAACTGAATCAGGATGGTATACAGAATTTAGGTCGATTCTCTGATTGCTCTTTGGTAGGTGTATTGTATAATAACTTGTTATTATTGGATTCGTCGGGTAGACTCATGAATGATAAACGTGACATATTGCTGAAGGGGATGCAAGGGACCGAAAGTATTTTACCGGTGGATGAATCAGTAGTATATACAGTTCAGCAGAAAGATAATGGAAATATATTATGGAAAGTAAATTTGAACAGAAAATCAAAAGAAAAAATAGATGAAGATGAGGTAGGAGGGAAGTTTTTGGCTATATATCCTGATCATTCACGTTTAGTACAGAGGAGAGTAAATTCCCAATGGATATATTCTTATGTTCCCTCGGAAAACGATTTATTCTCTGATAAACAGCCTTATTACAGATTGCATAGTACCAATGATTCTTTTGCTTCTGAAAACGGAAATATGGTATTTGACAGCAGGGGGTATCTTTATGTAGCGACTCTGCTGGGAGTTCAGGTTTGTGACAGAGAGGGGTTGGTAAGAGCTATATTACCAATACCCGGTGAACAAATACATTCTTTATGTTTGGGTGGTAAAGATATGAATGAGTTATATGTTTTGACAGAAGATAACTTATATGTTAGAAAATTGAATACGTCAGGAATTTGAGTATAATTATGAAGAAAAATATTTTACTTTTACTATTAAGTTTTTTGTCTTTTTATGTAGAAGCTGGGAATAATAAAGAAGTGCCGGCTTCTCATTTCAGGTCTCCTGCTTATCCATTGATTACAATTGACCCTTATATTTCTGCGTGGTCGCATACTGATAAACTGTATGAAGATGACGTCAGGCATTGGACGGGAACAGAACATCCTTTAGTAGGTGTTTTGAGAGTAGATGGTAAATGCTATCGTTTTATGGGGAAGGATAAGCAAGTATTAAAAGCAATACTAAAAGATGCTCGGAACGAAGAATGGCAGGCTAAATATACAAATACATTGCCTTTGGCCGATTGGTATAAAAAAGAGTATAATGATGTGGGATGGCAGGCAGGTGTGGGGGCATTTGGAAGTGCTGATATGTCTCACGTTAAAACCGGATGGAGCCAGGGGGATATTTGGATACGCCGGAAATTCTCAATCGATCATAAAAATGTTATCAAGAAAAAGTTATATCTGATTTATTCACATGACGATATTTTTGAATTGTATCTGAATGGGCAGATGCTGGTGAACACAGGATATAAGTGGAGAAACTATGTTGTGCAACCTTTGGATGCGGAACAAGTGAAATCTCTGACATCAGAAGATAATCTTATTACAGCTCATTGCCATAATACGATGGGAGGAGCTTATGTTGATTTTGGCCTTTTTACCGAGGATGAGGTAGAGTCCTTTTTTGGTACGGAGGCCGAACAAATAAAGGTGAATGTATTACCTACTCAAACTTATTATTCTTTTTATTGCGGTCCAGTGCAATTGGATTTGAAGTTTACGAGTCCATTGGTTCTTACCGATCTGGATTTATTGAGTAGTCCGGTTAATTATATTAGTTATGAAGTTCGGTCGTTGGACAAGCGTGCACATGATGTACAGATCTATTTCTCTGCAACTCCCAAATGGGCAGTTAACAGCCCGGAACAAGAGGTTAGTGTAGAAAGCTATCAATCTTCTGGCATTCATGTACTAAAAACAGGAACTTTAGAACAGAATGTTTTAGGTAAAAGCGGTGATATCATTTGTATTGATTGGGGGTATTTTTATCTGGCAGGTAAACAGACGGAAGCCTCTGATATGTCTATGGGGGCTCCAGTATCTATTCAGAAGAGTTTTGCCGAAAAAGGAATACTGCCAGTTACAAAAACAACCCGGACATCCGCACGGTTAGATAAGGACGAAACCCTCTTGGCGTATAGTGAAAATATGGGTAATGTGAAAGAACAAAAAGCAGAAGGCTATCTGATGATTGGCTATGACGACATTGCCTCTGTCCAATACTTCGGGCAAAACTTGAAGGCGTATTGGAAGAAAAAATATCCGACGATGGAAGCTGCATTGGCCGATGCCCGAAAAAACTATACCAAAACCATGCAGAGATGTGACGAGTGGGATTATAAGGTGATGAAAGATGCGGTTGAAGCTGGTGGACAACAGTATGCCGAACTTTGTGCTGCTTCTTATCGTCAGGCGGTAGCGGCTCATAAATTGGTCTTAGGTCCTGAAGATGAATTGTTCTTTTTTTCAAAAGAGAATAATAGTAATGGATCTATTGGTACAGTGGATGTGACGTATCCTTCTTGTCCTGTTTTTATCCAGTATAATACGGAAATAATGAAAGCCATGCTGAATTTTATATTTGATTATAGTGAGTCCGGACGTTGGAAAAAAAACTTTGCAGCACACGATGTTGGTACATATCCATTGGCAAATGGGCAAACTTATCAGGAAGACATGCCTGTGGAAGAAACAGGAAATATGTTGATTATGACAACGGCGATTGCTATTGCTGATGGAAATGCGGACTATGCAGCCAAACATTGGGAAACATTGACTATTTGGAGTAATTATCTGGCAGAGGAGGGACTGGACCCTGAAAATCAGTTATGTACTGAAGATTTTGCAGGACATTTGGCACATAATGCAAATCTATCCGCTAAAGCTATAATGGCTATTGCTGGTTATGGACGTCTGGCTAAAATGTTAAATAAACCGGAGGAAGCTAAGAAATATACTGAGATGGCTAAAAAAATGGCTATTGAATGGGAACGTAAGGCTAATGATGGAGACCATTATCGCTTGGCTTTTGATCGGCCGGATACTTGGAGTCAGAAGTATAATTTTGTGTGGGACAAAACTTTGGGAATGAATGTGTTGCCTACTGAAATAATGAAAAAGGAAGTTGCTTTCTATCTGAAAAACCAGAATAAATATGGATTACCTTTGGATAATCGCTTCACATGGGGCAAAATAGATGATACAGTATGGAGCGCTACCATGGCCGATTCGGAGAGTGACTTTCAGGAGCTGATACGACCTATTTGGAAATATGTGAATGAAACTTCCTCAAGAGTTCCTTTAGGCGATTGGTATGAAACATTGAATGCTGATTATATTAATTTTCGGGCACGTTCGGTAGTTGGTGGTGTCTTTATGAAGTCATTGGATCATTATCTTAGAAATAAAAGGAAATAAAGTATGAAAACATGGGTGAAAACAATGGTACAGTTTGGAGGTTTGTTCTCTTTACTGTCCTGCAATCAACC
>OGGZ01002023.1_pt1 | contig 14990 bp, 13 predicted proteins | sample 1571371 | NCBI WGS metagenome assembly OGGZ01 (sample SAMEA2582025, study PRJEB24529) | metagenome | biome: Human gut stool | place: China | collected 2011
ATGCTCAATAATTTTTTCTGAAATTGCAACGCATTCATATTACTTATTTTTTTATATGTTTAATACCGGTTTGGCATTATCCTTCACCATTGAAGGACATTACAAATGTAGGAATAATATTTTAAATACAATGCGGTTTGATGATTATTAATATTAAAAATCGTAACTTAATACATTTATAACAAACAGCATTGAAAATGAGCAGTATTTACAAGTTTTGCAACAACTAAAATACAAAATTCACAACATGTATGTTACAAATTCGTACAACATGTAAAAGAGATGGAGAATAATATAAAATGAAGAAAAATTTAGGACTTTTTTTAGCTATCATATTGGTTCAGATAGCTCCATTTATATCAGCGGCAGACACCTTGTACCCGTTAATATATAAAATCGATATAAAAAAAGAGATAAGCAACACCACACGCCTGTATCTTAGCAATGGTTTAGCGGAAGCCTACGCTTTGGGTGCAGACGCCGTCCTGATCCATATGAACACATACGGCGGCCAGGTAGATGCTGCAGACTCGATGCGTACGGCTATTTTGTACAACCCCATCCCTGTCTATGTCTTCATCGACAACAATGCGGCTTCTGCTGGGGCGCTCATTTCCATCGCATGTAAAAAAATTTATATGCGAAAAGGTGCAAATATCGGGGCAGCCACCGTCGTGAACCCAACAGGGGAAGCAATGCCAGACAAATACCAATCCTATATGCGTTCCATGATGCGTTCGACAGCCGAAGCGCATGGACAAGATACAATCGTTCAAAAAAACGACACCTTATACAAATGGAAACGAGACCCGTTGATAGCCGAAGCGATGGTAGACGAACGGGTTGCCATTCCAAATCTGATAGACACAGGAAAAGTCCTTACTTTCACAGCACAGGAGGCTCAAAAGTGGGGATATTGCGACGGTATAGCAGAAAATCCGGATGAAGTAATCACGCAATATTTGGGATATAAAGATTACAAAATGAAAAGTTATATCCCTAGTTGGCAGGACGATTTAAAAGGATTTTTGATGAATCCTATTTTTCAGTCTATTCTGATCATTATTATCATCGGCGGTATTTATTTTGAAATGCAAACGCCAGGACTGGGCTTCCCTTCTGCGGCCTCCCTGCTGGCGGCAATCCTCTACTTTGCACCACTCTATATAGATGGGCTGGCGGCAAACTGGGAGATTCTGGTTTTTATCATCGGCATTCTATTGCTCGCAGTGGAAATCTTCATCATTCCGGGATTCGGGGTTGCCGGAATTAGCGGTATCATATTGATTATCGGCGGCCTAGTCATGGGCTTACTGAACAACGATCATTTCGATTTCGAAGGAGTCAGCAGAAAAGAGATCGGGAAAGCGACATTGACAGTCCTGTTCGGATTAGTGACAGGTTTCAGCCTGATGATCTGGCTGTCCAATAAAATCGGACACCGGGGAATGTTCCGGAAAGTCGCGCTAAATACAGATTTGGAAAATGCGATATCATCCCCTGATTTATCTTCGTTAGTCGGGAAAGAAGGTACAGCCGCAACCGTATTGCGTCCTTCCGGGAAAGTGTCGGTCGACGGAGTATTTTATGACGGGATTTCCGAATCAGGCTTTATAGAAAAAGGGGACAAGGTCAAAGTTGTCCGTTTTGAGAATGCACAAGTGTATGTGGAAAACCTTTAAGACACGGCCGTTTTGGCACTTTCTACGCAGGGACGCGTTGATATAAGATATGCTTGTCTATTACAAGGTATTGCAAGGTGTTCATGGCCAGGAGATCGCTCAGAATGTTTTTCGCGATATAATAATTGATCCGCCCGATCCGGCAAAACTGGCTGATATTGATATGGGGATGATCATCCAGATAAGCAAACAAACGTTCCACAGGTTTGCTTATCTTCAATAAAGTCCCGTCCGATTTATGTTTTTTCTGCCAGGCAAGCACCAACACTTCATTTGCCAAAATATTTTCATCGGCGACCCTTATGTAGGCTTTAAACTTATCATCCTTATCGGGAGCGGTATGCGGTTTATCCGGACTGGGGGCGATGTACACCTCAAGAACCGTTTTGCCGTTCACCTCCCAGCGTGTCGCCTCAAAGGGGACTTCCGGGCGGGTATACATCTTGGAGGCCGCTTCAATCATATAATATTCTTCTTCGCTTCGGACACCGGAGATATTCCCGTTATCTTTCACACCGATCAGGAGACGTCCACCGTCGGTATTGGCAAAAGCACTCAGCGTACGCGCAATCTTCTTACTGTCGCTCACTTCGAATTTAAAATCAAGTTGTTGGTGTTCCCCCTGCTCTATCAACGCTTCTATCGGATGCATCTTCTTCATTTTGGCAATTTTTTAGATCGGCAAAATTAAAATAAATACATAACTTTGCCAACAGAAAAAACAATGAAAGCATGTCTCAAATACCTTCTCTTATATCGGATCTTGCTGTCATACTGATTTCAGCGGGATTGGTCACCTTGCTTTTCAAATGGTTAAAGCAACCGGTCGTACTCGGATATATCGTAGCCGGAATTCTTGCCGGTCCGTCTATCACGCAAATACCGACTGTCACGAATATAGAAAGTATCCGTATCTGGGCGGATATAGGCGTAATCTTCCTCTTATTCGCTTTAGGACTCGACTTTAGTTTCAAAAAGCTGATGAAAGTCGGCGGAACAGCTGTGATCGGAGCTATTACCATCGTGATAGGCATGATGACACTTGGCTATACTACCGGATTATCTTTAGGTTGGGGACATATGAACAGCCTTTTCCTGGGGAATGCTTTCCATGTCGTCTACAACCATTATTTTCAAAGCGTTCGACGATATGGGACTACGCAATCAGAGGTTTGCCGGAGTGGTCTTCGGAATCCTTGTTGTCGAAGATCTGTTTGCCGTTTTACTAATGGTTTTACTGTCTACATTGGCAGTCAGTAAACACGTAGAGGGAATGGAACTGCTCAACAGTGTGATCAAACTGGGAGTCTTTTTGCTTTTCTGTTTTGTTATCGGCATTTATCTAATCCCCTCTTTTCTAAAAAAAGCCAGGACTTTCCTGAATGACGAGACCTTGTTGATCGTCAGCCTGGGATTATGCCTCGGAATGGTTATCATTGCCACGAAAGCTGGTTTTTCTTCCGCTTTGGGAGCTTTCGTCATGGGATCTATCTTGGCAGAAACCATTGATGCGGAACATATCGAACATATTATCAAACCAGTAAAAGATCTTTTTGGAGCCATATTCTTTGTCTCTGTCGGGATGTTGATCGATCCGGCATTGCTGTGGGAATACAAAATTCCGATCCTGATTCTCACGTTGGTCGTAATGACCGGACAAATATTATTTGCCAGCTTCGGGGTCTTGCTTTCTGGACAACCGGTCAAGATTGCCATACAATCTGGTTTTTCTCTCGCTCAAATAGGCGAATTTGCTTTTATCATTGCATCGTTGGGGCTGTCATTAGGGGTAACCGATAATTTCCTCTATCCTATTGTCGTAGCGGTTTCAGTTGTCACGACTTTCTTTACGCCCTACATGATTCGTATGGCAGAACCTGCATGCCGGGTTGCCGACCGGATCATACCGAAGTCATGGATGAAATTTCTCGAACGTTATTCTTCCGGTTCCAATACCATACATCAGAAAAGCGCCTGGAATAAACTGTTGAAGGCGCTGATCCGCATAGTCGGCACTTATACAGCCGTTACCCTTGTCCTGATCTTTATCTGGCTTCAGTTCATAGCTCCTTTTATCATGAAAGAACTTCCGGGCATACGGGGAGCGGGTATCTCGCTCGTTCTGATCCTACTACTAATAGCTCCCATGCTGCGTGCGATCATGATGAAGAAGAACCATTCCGCCGAATTCCAACAATTATGGCTGGACAGCAAGTACAACCGGGGGCCATTGGTTTCATTGGTCATTTTGCGTATTATATTATGTATCGGCCTAGTCATGCTGCCCGTCGCCCGTTTGTTGAATGCTACAGTCGGTATCGTACTGGCGATCGCAGCAACCGTCATCGTTATTGTCATTTTATCCAAACGGCTGAAAAGACAATCCATCCTGATGGAACGACATTTTTTCAGTAACCTCTCCGCACGAGAATTGGAGAACGAGCGGAAAGCTCCGATCAACCAACGGTTTGCCAACCACCTACTGGAACGCGACCTTCATTTAGCCGATTTTGAAGTAAAGCAGAACTCCCCCAGCATGGGAAAAACCTTGAAGGAACTCAACTTCCGCCAGAAATGCAATGTCAACATCGTAACGATCATTCGGGGAGAACAGCGGATTAATATTCCCGGAGGAGAAGAACGTCTCTATCCATTTGACAAATTGGTAGTAGTCGGTGCAGATGTCGATCTTGAACATTTCCGCCAATATCTGGTCGAGCGATATAAAAAGGCCCAAACCGACAAGGAGCAGACGACGCATGAAGTCAATATGGAACAATTCACCATCGCCGAAGGATCCCATCTGATCGGGCGTACAATTCTGGAATCAGGCATACGGGACAGGTCTGCCTGTCTGGTCATCGGTATCGAACGAGGTTCCTCTTCCATCAAAAACCCATCTCCTTCAACTGTTTTTGAAGAGGGGGATATTGTATGGATTGTTGGAGAACATGAAAAAGTCGTTCAGTTAAGCGAAGGAAAAACGGTGAACAATTGACAATTTCATAAATCATAAATTATAATTCATAAATCATGAAGTTTATAGGAATAATTCCTGCACGCTACGCCTCTACCCGCTTTCCGGGGAAGCCACTTGCCGATTTGGCAGGCAAGCCAATGATCCAACGGGTATACGAACAAGTCCAAAATGTGCTTGATGCAGTTTGCGTAGCTACGGACGATAACCGTATAGAAGCAGCCGTCCAAGCTTTCGGCGGCAATGTCATCATGACATCCGACCAACACAAAAGCGGTACGGATCGTTGTTATGAAGCGTATTGTAAAATCGGAGATGGATACGATGTGGTTGTTAACATACAAGGTGACGAACCTTTTATCCAACCGGAACAGATCGAAATACTAAAAGCATGTTTCATTGATGACAGCATCCAAATCGCCACCCTGGTAAAACCATTCCGCCCGGATGATGATTTCGAAACGACCTTATTCAACGCCAATTCACCGAAAGTAGTTTTGAACAAGAAGAATGAGGCTATGTACTTTAGCCGTTCGATCATTCCTTACATGAGAGGCAGGAAATATACCGAATGGCTGCCGAACCATACCTATTACAAACATATCGGGCTATATGCTTACCGCGCCGACACACTCAAAGAAATTACCCATTTACCTCAATCCCCTCTGGAACTGGCTGAAAGCCTGGAACAACTGCGCTGGCTAGAAAACGGCTACAAGATTAAAGTTGGAATTACCCAGCAGGAAACAATCGGTATCGACACGCCAGAGGATATGGAAAAGGCATTGGCCTTCTTGAAAAATAGGGAGTATCAACCGACTAATGAATCGGCATCCGCATAAAAAGGAATGCCGGTTGCTCTCCAAAGCAACCGGCATTCCTTTTTATCCCATCAGATTCGACTTCTCAACGGCGACGGTTATTCTCCCGCTGTTGTTTCTGTCTTTCCAACTGGGCCTGTTGAGCTTTCTGGGCTTCTTCCAAACGTTTCATGAAACCAGACTTCTTCATCGGCTTTTTCTTGTTTTCTTCCAACTTGGCCAACAGCTTATCTTCGTTAATCGTATAACGGAAAATTACAGTCTGCAAAATCGTGATCAATGTGGAGATGAAGTAATAGTAGGTCAAACCGGATGCATACTGATTGAAGAATACCAACATCATCAGCGGCATCATGTACATCATCGCCTTCATTCCCGGCATCTGCTGCTGTCCAGTGTTCGTCTGATCCATATTGAACTTCGTATATATGATGTTCGTTACGGTCATCAACAAACAGAACAAACTGATATGATTTCCGAAGTACGGTGTAATAATAGGAATATATGTATTCCAGCTTACAATCGCATCATAAGTAGACAAGTCGTGTGCCCAAAGGAAACTCTGGTGACGCAATTCTATAGCCGACGGAAAGAACATGAACAGAGCGACCAGGATCGGCATCTGTAACAACATCGGAACACATCCTGCCATCGGACTCGCTCCGGCACGGCTATACAGTTCCATGATCGCACGCTGACGCTCTACCGCCTTATCCTGTCCTGGGTATTTAGCATTGAGCTCTTCTACCTGCGGGCGCAATACACGCATTTTGGCCGATGACATATAAGACTTATACGTCAACGGAAACAGGATCAATTTTACGATAACCGTCAGCAGGAAGATCAACAAGCCGTAGCTATGAATAAATTGTCCGAGGAAATTAAACAACGGAATGACGAAATACTGGTTCACCCAACGGAAAATACCCCATCCCAGCGGAACGATCTTTTCCAGATCCAGTTGGTCGGCTTTCTCTACATCATCATCGTAAGATTTCAACAGAGAGAACTGATTGGGACCAAAATAGAAACGCATATCCGTCGCTTCGTTACCCTTCAAGTCGTCGTCTTATACTCTTTCAGGAAAGAACCGTCTTCAGGCAACATCTTCGAATCGATAGTTGTCGACTCGAATCCTTCGTTTCCGGCGATCAGGATAGAAGAAAAATACATGTCTTTATAAGCGACCCATTTCAACCGGTTAGACAATTGTTTGCTGTCGTTCTTGGTTTCGCTCAGGTACTCCACATCGTCGGCCATAAATTTATAGTACACTGTTGCATAACGGTCTTCAAACTTACGCCCCTTTTCCTGCTGGGTTATTTTTTGTTGCCACAACAAGTCCAATGCAGTCGTACCTGGCGACAGTACACCATTCAGGCCAGTTCCCTTAATGGAGAACTGCAACATATAATCGTCCGGTTTTAAGGTATACATAAAATCCAGATGGCTGCCTTCGCCCGTATTCAGACGCATGGTAATACTGTTCCGGTCATTTCCTTTTACAGGGGTAAAATACAAATCACCGGTATTTACCACGCGATTATCAGCCGTAACCAAAGTAAAATCGAACTTCGAGTCCTTTTCATCGAAAAGCACTAAAGGTTCACCTTTATAATTATCGTATTTTTTCAGGCGGACATATCCAATACGCCCTCCCTTATTGGCCAAACGGACTTCAATCAGCTCGTTTTCCAAAACAGTGGAACCCTCCTCTCCAACCATTGCATCGGCGAAAACGCCAAACGTGTTCTGTAAACGGGCAAGCCGTACAGAATCGGGCAAGCCGGCCAGTTCGTCGTCCGCTTTTGCTTCTCTATTCAATTCTTTCTGCTGTTCCAGCTGCTTTGCATATTCTATCCGGGCTATCGAATCCTGCATCCGGCGCTGTGCTTCTATCTGCTCCGGCGTAGGCTGATTCAACCAAGTAAATACAATTAAGACAATTCCAATAAGCAGGAAACCTATTATCGTATTTTTATCCATCTATAATTTTTATTTTTTATTTTCAACTGCAGCTTTTACAAAGCTAACGAAAAGAGGATTAGGATTAACGACCGTGCTGTTATATTCCGGATGGAACTGAACCCCCACAAACCATTTCAATGCAGGAATCTCAACGACTTCAACCAAGTTCGATTCCGGATTTTCACCTACACACATCATGCCGGCTGCCTCGAACTTATCACGATATTCGCTATTAAATTCAAAACGATGTCGATGGCGCTCCTGGATGTGTGTCTGTCCATACGCTTCATAAGCCTTAGACCCTTTCTTCAATATACAGTCGTATGCTCCCAGACGCATAGAACCGCCCATATTGGTTACGTTCTTCTGCTCTTCCATCAGGTCGATCACTTTATATGGGGTATTTGGTTCCATTTCTGTCGAGTTGGCTTCCGCCAGTCCCATTACATTACGGGCAAATTCAATCACCATGCACTGCATACCCAAACAAATACCCAGGCAAGGGACATCGTTTTCACGAGCATATTTCAATGCAGCAAATTTTCCTTCAATACCACGCTGTCCAAATCCCGGAGCAATCAGGATTCCGTCCATATCTTTCAACAATTCGGCGGCATTACCATCATTCAGTTTTTCAGAATGGAACAAATGCAAATCCAACTTACGATCATTATAAATAGCGGCCTGCAACAGAGATTCGTCGATCGACTTATAAGCATCCTGCAGTTCGACATATTTACCGACTAAGCCGATCCTTACAGTTTCAGTAGCATCAACCTTACGTTGCAAGAACTGATGCCAAGGCTTCATCTCGGGTGTCGGTCCGACTTCCAGTCCGACCTTACGCAGGATCACCTCGTCCATCTTCTGGCGCTGCAATACCAATGGAACTTCGTAAATCGTCGGAACATCAATAGACTGTATGACGGCATCCTGTGCTACATTACAGAAAAGGGCCACTTTACTTAACAAATTGGCACTCAACTCATGTTCAGTACGCAATACCAGAACATCTGGCTGAATACCCAGCTCCTGCAGTTGTTTTACAGAATGCTGTGTCGGTTTGGTCTTGTATTCTTTTGCAGCCGCGATATAAGGTACATAAGTAAGATGTACGCATATACAATTCTTTCCCAATTCCCATTTCAACTGGCGCACGCTTTCGATAAACGGAAGAGATTCGATATCACCGACCGTACCTCCAATTTCAGTGATCACGAAATCAAATTTGTATTTATTTCCCAGCAATTTCACATTGCGCTTGATCTCGTCCGTGATATGAGGCACCACCTGCACAGTCTTTCCCAAGTAATCCCCTTTACGTTCTTTGTTAATAACGCTCTGATAAATGCGGCCTGTAGTGATATTATTTGCACGGGTCGTCTGAACATTCAAGAAACGCTCGTAGTGTCCGAGATCCAAATCCGCTTCATGTCCGTCTACGGTAACATAGCATTCCCCATGTTCGTATGGGTTCAACGTACCTGGATCGATATTGATATAGGGATCAAATTTCTGAATGGTAACTTTATAACCTCTTGCCTGAAGTAGTTTACCCAATGATGCGGCAATAATTCCCTTACCCAATGAAGAGACCACGCCGCCCGTAACGAAGATGTACTTTGTATCTGCCACGATAGTAATATTTTAGTTATCTTTTTAATTGCACACCTGCATTTCGAAACCGCAAAGTTAGCGATTTTCATCGAGACATGCCAAATTTAATGTTTTTATTTCTCGCTGAATATCTCCAGAACTGACCCGGGCTTCGGCAGGACTCTTCCGATTCCCGACCCGAAGCCCGGCACTAAAGACAGTACTTCTCATGGAATTACTTCGGTACTACGCAGGAAGTACTGAAGTACTTTGAGCGAAGTATTCCAGTACTTCCAGCGGAGTACTGAGGCAAGTCCGTATAAGCCTCGTTAGACACACCTGCTTTGCCTCAGTGATCGTAACTTTTGCCCAGATAAATATCAAATCGTATGTTATATATCATTCTTTTTAGCTAATTTTGCGACCACTACAACTAATAGATGTAAATAAGGTATTATGATGATGAAGAGGCATGGTGTGTATGCGCTATTATTACTTTCACTAATTGGAGGCTCGGCATACAGTCAAGAGAACCAGCTAGTTACCGGAACGATAGTTCAACGTCCCGCACAGCAAGTCGTATCGGATGATACGATTCCCGCGATCAATCTTAGCGAAGAGGAATTAGACAACATCGTAGACATTCGTAAGCAATTCGAGAAGCAAAACAAGACTTACTCGGAGCCCTTGGCCCCAAGCACGAATTTACTGCGTTTCTTGAAGAAAGAGGAGCTGGAAATCTCGGACGAGGCGATGTATTGGGCCCGTCTGGTACGAGACGCCTCCACGATTTTCGATAATACGATGACCTTCCGGGATACCGTGATCGTAAACCCTTTGTTCATGCCGATCGTTTTCCGGGGAGATTATTTACCCGAGAACTTGATATTCTACAACTTCGATTCGTTGAAGGAGAGGACTCCCTATGATAACCTATACCGGGCAGATTCCATTTTCAAAGATCTGGAACGAAACAAACAATTCGAGGAGATGGCTTACAAATATGTACAGAACAATTACCCGACTTATTTCCGCTACTCCGAGAGGGATCTGCCCAATGAGGTAATCAAACCTAAATTCATCAAGAAGAATATTTATGAGGACTTGCCGATCAAGGTGGAGGCTGATGCCAATTTTGAGGACGTAGACGCTCCCGCCCGCTTTATCCCGGAGCGGAGATACTGGATATCGGCCTTCGAGAGCGCCATCCAATTCTCCCAGAACTACGTTTCGGAGAACTGGTATAAAGGTGGAAGTAGCAACTTGAACCTGTTCACCAAGAACAATTTAAAATACGACTATAAGAAAGATAAGGTACAAGTAACGAACGAACTGGAATTCAAAGCCAGCGTATATACGGCACCGAAGGATACCTTAAGGAACTATAAGATCGGTGACGACGTATTCCGTATACACAGCAACGTCGGCTACCAAGCGTTCAACAAATGGTACTATACGTTCGACGCTGAGTTCAAGACCCAGTTCTTCACCAACTACCAAGAGAACGAGCGCATCAAACAGGCCGCATTCCTAGCCCCGTTCTCTATCAACTTCGGTCTCGGTATGAAATACGAGCTGGAAAAACAATTTACCGACAAGCATAAGAAGATTAAATTCAGCACCAACTTGGCGCCGATCTCCTATACATATATGTATACGACACAAGAGATCGATTATAGCCGTCACGGTTTCAAGAAAAACGAGGAAACCGGTGAGTTCAATAACAAGCTAAGCCAAATAGGTTCCACGATCCGCGCAGACCTCGCCTTCGATTTCAACCGTAACGTAAGCTGGCAATCCCGTCTTTATTTCTTTACCACTTACGGCGATCATACCATCGGGGAGTTCGAGAATACCTTGGTTCTGGCCATCAGCCGCTTTTTCTCCACACGTATCTATTTTCACCTTAGATACGACGATGGAGTGGAAAAAACAGAGGATAACAAGAGTTATTTCCAGCTTAATGAGTTGTTAAGTTTCGGTTTTAATTACAAATGGTAAGCTAGGATTTAAGATTTCGAATAATAAACTTTGTTAATCGTGACATAGTTTCTAAATTATACTTACTTTTGCCTTGATTTTGCAATGTCGAGATTACAAATATGAGCGAAAGTATAAATCATACAGGATTTGTAGAGAAGATCGATGGCGACACCGTCTTCGTCCGCATTACCCAACAATCCGCATGCTCGGGATGCCACGCACAGTCTATGTGCTCGGCATCCGAGAAAAAGGATAAGATCATTGAGGTACCCGATCGGTCGGGACGGTTTCACGTAAACGAGGTAGTGATAATATGCGGACAAAATTCCATGGGACTTCAGGCCGTATTGCTAGCATTTGTCATTCCTTTGGTGATAGTCGTGGGGGCCATCGTAATCGGGACGAATCTACAATGGGACGAGACCACGAGCGGGTTAACCGGTTTATCGCTTTTACTGCCTTATTACTGTATACTATACTTAATGCGTGACAAACTAAAAAGACGATTTATATTTACTTTGAAAAAACTTAATTGATAATATATCATGATTTTAATTGCCGTTATTTCATTAGGAGCAATCGGGGCGGTCGGAGCGGTTTTCCTCTACGCTGCTTCCAAGAAATTTGAAGTCTACGAAGATCCTCGCATCGCACAAGTACAGGAAGTCCTTCCCGGGGCGAACTGTGGAGGTTGCGGTTATCCGGGTTGCGCCGGATTCGCAGGCGCTTGCGTAAAAGCTGACTCATTAGACGGATTGCTCTGCCCCGTTGGTGGTGGCCCGGTCATGGCCAAGGTCGCTACAATACTGGGTAAAGAGGCGGGTACAGCCGAACCCATGGTAGCCGTTGTCCGTTGCAACGGAACTTGTCAGGCCCGCCCACGTACAAACTCTTATGATGGAACGAAAAGTTGCGCCATCGCCTCTACCCTTTACGGAGGCGAGACGAATTGTTCTTTCGGTTGCCTAGGTTATGGCGACTGCGTGAACGCCTGCGCTTTCGACGCCATCCACATCAACCCGGCTACGGGAATCGCCGAGGTAGACGAGGAAAAATGTACTTCCTGTGGTGCTTGTGTGAAGGCTTGCCCGAAGAATATCATCGAGCTAAGAAAGAAAGGACCTAAATCACGCCGGATTTACGTGTCTTGCGTAAATAAGGACAAGGGAGCCGCCGCTCGCAAGGCTTGTGCCAACGCTTGTATCGGCTGTGGCAAATGTGCCAAGGAATGTCCGTTCGAGGCAATCACCGTAACAAATATATCGATTATACGAAGTGTCGTTTATGCCGCAAATGCGTGGCTGTATGTCCGACAGGAGCTATTCATGAGCTGAATTTCCCTCCTCGCAAGGAAGCCGCTCCCGCTCCGAAAGCGGAGACCGTGAAACCGGCGCCGAAGGCAGAGGCTACCGTGAAACCGGAAGCCACACCGAAAGCTACAAGTGAAGAAAAAACAAATCTAAATTAAAATCTAATAGTATGCTAAGGACATTTCGAATCGGAGGTATACATCCCCCCGAGAATAAACTGTCTGCCGGTAAGAAAATTACGGCTCTCGCTACGCCTAAACAGGTGATTATCCCCCTCAGCCAGCATATCGGTGCCCCAGCGCAGGCCGTGGTGAAGAAAGGGGATCTGGTAAAGGTGGGTACATTGCTAGCCAAGGCGGGTGGTTTCGTATCAGCGAACATCCACTCTTCCGTATCCGGCAAAGTGAACAAGATAGATAACGCTCTCGACGCTAGCGGATACAAACGTCCCGCTATCTATATAGATGTGGAAGGTGATGAATGGGAAGAGACGATCGACCGCAGCGAGACCTTAGTGAAGGAGTGCACGCTGTCTTCCAAGGAAATCGTGGATAAGATCGCCGCTTCCGGTATCGTCGGTCTGGGTGGAGCGACTTTCCCTACGCAGGTGAAATTGATGCCGCCTCCCGGAAACAAGGCAGAGATCGTAATCATCAACGCCGTGGAGTGTGAGCCTTATCTTACTTCCGACCATTCGTTGATGCTGGAGAAAGGCGAGCAAATCCTAGTCGGTGTCACGATCCTAATGAAAGCGGTCAACGTGAACAAGGCCGTGATCGGTATCGAGAATAACAAGCCGGACGCTATCGCCCATCTGCAAAAGTTGGCGGTAAATTATAAAGGTATAGAGATCATGCCGCTTAAGGTACAATATCCGCAAGGAGGCGAGAAACAATTGATCGACGCCGTTATTCGCCGTCAGGTACAAAGCGGGGCGCTTCCTATCTCGGCGGGTGCCGTGGTACAGAACGTAGGAACTGCTTATGCCGTTTACGAGGCGGTACAAAAGAATAAACCGTTGTTCGAGCGTGTGGTGACGATCACGGGTAAGGCGGTAGCTAATCCTTCCAATTTCTTGGTTCGTATGGGAACACCGATCAGTTGCTTGATCGAGGCCGCAGGTGGCCTGCCCGAGAATACGGGTAAGATTATCGGTGGCGGACCGATGATGGGTAAAGCGTTGATCAGCGCCGAGGTGCCGGTTTGCAAAGGAAGCTCCGGTGTTTTATTACTGACAACGGAGGAATCTGTCCGCAAGCCGATCCGGGATTGCATCCGTTGCGCCAAATGCGTAGGTGTCTGCCCGATGGGATTGAACCCTACCCTATTGATGAACGCCACGGAATTCCAGAATTGGGAATTGGCGGAGAAGAACTATATCACCGACTGTATCGAGTGCGGGTCGTGTAGTTATACCTGTCCGGCCAACCGTCCGTTGCTGGATCAGATCCGGTTGGGTAAAGGAAAAGTTATGGGTATTATCCGGTCTAGAAAGTCATAAAACAAGAGCAACATGGAAAATAATTTATACGTATCGCCCTCGCCCCACATCCATGGAGGCGACAGCATAAGCAAAAATATGTATGGTGTACTGATTGCCCTTATCCCGGCTTTCTTGGTATCCCTTTATTTCTTCGGTCTGGGAGCGTTGATCGTTACGGTCGTATCGGTTCTGGCCTGTATGATATTCGAGTATTTGATCCAGCGATTCCTGATGAAAAAGGAACCGACCCTTTGCGATGGCTCCGCTATCCTGACGGGCGTATTGCTGGCCTTCAACCTACCTTCCAACCTTCCGGTCTGGATCATTATCATCGGAGCGTTGGCGGCGATCGGCATCGGCAAGATGTCTTTCGGTGGATTAGGTAATAATATTTTCAATCCGGCGTTGGTCGGACGTGTATTCTTATTGATCTCCTTCCCGGCGCAGATGACGACTTGGCCGGTGGTAGATGCCTTGAACGTTTTCCCGATGACTTATACGGACGCCCAGACCGGTGCGACGGTACTGTCGTTGATGAACGAGGGCGTGACCGAGCTTCCGTCTTACGGGAATATGCTTGTAGGGGCTATGGGAGGTAGTCTCGGTGAAGTGAGCGCCGTGGCCTTGATCCTCGGTCTTTTATTCATGCTATGGAAAAAGATCATCACTTGGCAGATCCCGGTATCCATCTTGGCTACCGTATTCGTATTCACGGGCATCATGCACTTGGTGAATCCGGTACAATACGCCAGCCCGTTCGTTCATTTATTATCCGGTGGTTTGTTATTAGGCTCCATCTTTATGGCGACCGACTACGTAACCTCGCCGATGAGCAAGAACGGAATGCTTGTCTACGGCGTGGGAATCGGAATCCTTACCACGGTGATCCGTTTGTTCGGGTCTTACCCGGAAGGTATGTCGTTCGCTATCCTGATCATGAACGCATTTACTCCGCTAATCAACAGCTATATCAAACCTAAACATTTCGGAGGAAAGTAAGCATGGCAAAATTAAAATCAACATTACCCAATATGCTCCTTTCACTAACAGGCATTTGCTTGGTAGCAGGGGCGATCCTAGCCGGAGTGAACCAGTTTACCGCCGGCCCTATAGCGGCACATGTCCGGTCTCCGGATGGAGCATTCCGTGATGCAGCTCTCCGTTACTATA
>OGGZ01002026.1_pt1 | contig 14980 bp, 15 predicted proteins | sample 1571371 | NCBI WGS metagenome assembly OGGZ01 (sample SAMEA2582025, study PRJEB24529) | metagenome | biome: Human gut stool | place: China | collected 2011
GTTTGTTTACTAATCGTGCTTAATTTCTAATTTGTGGACTTTGTGCGGTGTTGCCTTAGAAAAAACTGGATAGACATTGACTAGGCAGCAATAATGTGATATAATTTCTCTGTAGAATGCAACCTTTTCATTCTGAAATGTGTCTTATTATATACAAAGGAAGATGAGCGGAAGGCTCACGTGCAAGGAGGACAATATGAGCATGACAAAAAAGGCAGTCACCATGCTGGCTGTGTTTCTGACGGCGTTTGCGCTTATAGCGGCTGCTGTTCCGCTGGTAATGGCACAGGCGGCGAATCCCACGGTGCTGTTCACCGGCAGGAAGAATTTGAGCGGCGCATTCGTTATTTCCGACAGCAGTGTAGTTCCGGAGGGTTCCACGCTGTACGTAAAGAAGGGCGGCAAGCTCTACATAAAGAGCGGCGCGGAGCTGATAGTAAACGGCACGCTGAAAGTAGCCGCAGGCGGCGCAGTATACGTCAAGGGGAATCTCACTGCGGGCGAGGGCGCTGTGACTTCCGTCACCGGAAAAGTAAAGATACAGAAGGACGGCGTGTTCACCCAGGGAGGCACGCTCCGCGTGAATAAGGGCGGAAACGTGTTCGGTCTGGGAACCCTCGAGGTAGTGAACAACTTTTCCGATATCGTATGCAAGGGTACGGTGAAGTCCAAGATAAAGGCTCCGGCGCCGGTCGAGACGGACGGAGTTACCACCATCGGCGGCGTGATAATCGTCAACCGTCAGTTCGACCTGCCGAAGGATTACGGCGACGGCCTCACGGACGAGACCTACAGCGCGTACCTGAAAATGCGCGAGGCTTCCGGATACGACATGTCGATAGTTTCCGGATTCCGCTCCTACGAGAAGCAGAAGGCTACCTTTGCGTACTGGGCTTCCATCGACGGAGCAGAAGTCGCTGATACCTACTCGGCTCAGCCGGGGCACTCCGAGCACCAGACCGGGCTTGCAATGGATATTTCCTCGCTCAGGCAGAGCTACGGTGAAACTCCCGAGGGAAAGTGGCTCGCGGAGCATTGCTGGGAGTACGGCTTCCTGCTGAGATACCCGAAGGGCAGCGAGAAGATAACCGGGTACATCTACGAGCCGTGGCATGTGCGCTATCTCGGAACAAGCACGGCGAAGCTCCTGCACGACAGCGGCCTTACTCTCGAGGAATTCCTCGGAGTGGCGTGAGGCGGCGGTAAGGTTATATGCGACCGCACTTTTTAAGCGCGGCCGCTTTTTTTAATTCGGAATTCGGAATTTCGGTGTCCCGCTTCGCGGGATTGATACAATTGAATAGATGCCGCGACAGCGGCACAATAAATCTGAATTTGAAATTGAATTTCCTCCACGATTTGTTTTTCAATATATTTTTCCCAATCAATCTCATTAAATTACACAAATGTGACGGGGGTAAACCGGAAAATATTCACAATTATGCGGGCGGTTGTACAAATCTGACAAAAACCGCTTTACATGTTGAAGATTTTGTAGTATAATAATAGAAACGTGCTGCGCGGCAGGCATTTATCGTCAGCCGGCGCAGTAATATCTGAAAGGAATGGTGGCGAAATGTCTAAATCGATCCTGATTACGGGCGGAGCGGCAAGCGGAAAATCGCGCTGGGCGGCTACCAGCTACTCGCACTATGACTACGTGCTTTACATGAGAACCGGGGAGGCTGTTGATCCGGACACTCTGCACCGCATAGAATACAGCAACAACCAGAACGGCGTTGACTGGGACATCGTAGAGGGCGTGTACGACGACCCGGCAGGCAGGATAGGAGACCACAAGTTCGTTATCTTCGACCGCCTGAGCGACTACGCTTCCATCGTGATAGACCGCATGTGCCCGGATATCTCCCAGATGTCCGACGAGCTGATGAAGTCCATCGAGCGCCGCATTATCGCAGATATCGAGGATATGCGCGAGCGTATCCGCGAACTTAACGGCAGCATGATCGTAATTACCTTCGAGACCGGATTCTCGGTCGCGCCCACCGACCCCAGGCAGATAGCTTTCCGTAAGATACTCGGAAGCGTAAACCAGCGTATCGCTAATTCCTCAGATGAGGTTTATTTCTCCGCAAGCGGCATTCAGTTCAAAATCAAGTAACGTCAGCATACCATAATACATATATTGGGAAGGAATAGAACACCATGACATTTGAAGAATTCATAATGCAGGCGCGCGAAATGAACGCCTCCGATATACACCTTACCGTCGGCGCTCCCACCGTTGTGCGCGTAAACGGCGAACTCCGCAAGTATACCGAGCTTTCCGACCAGGTAGTCAACCGCACCATTCTTTCGATACTCTCCGCCGAGCAGGAGAAAATGCTCACCGAGGGCAAGGACATCGACTTCAGCTTCGAGCTGAAGAACGGCGCCCGCCAGCGCGTCAACGTATTCCGCCAGAGCGGCAAGCTCGCGGCGTGTATCCGTCTGCTGAACGCCGAGATACCCACCCTTGAGGAGCTGAAAATGCCTCCGGTGCTTCTGGAATTCGCAAAGAAGCGCAGAGGTCTCGTGCTTGTTACCGGCCCTACCGGCGCTGGTAAGTCCACGACCCTTGCCGCGCTGATGGAGTACATCAACAAGACCCGCGCCTGCCACGTCATCACCATCGAGGACCCGATAGAGTACCGCTACAAGCAGGAGAAGGCGACTATCCATCAGAGAGAGCTCGGGCGCGACGTTCCGTCGTTCCATGAGGCGCTCCGCAGCGCGCTGCGTGAGGATCCGGACGTTATCCTCATCGGCGAGATGCGCGATTACGAGACCATCTCCCTTGCGATGACCGCAGCCGAGACCGGACACCTCGTATTCGGTACGCTGCATACCTCCAGCGCGGCTCAGACCGTTGACAGAATCATCGACGCATGCCCGATACATTCCCAGGATCAGGTGCGCTCTCAGCTTGCCAGCATGATACAGGGCATCATCGCGCAGACCCTTATCCCCCGCGCCGACGGCAAGGGCAGAGTAGCCGCAGTCGAAGTAATGATCGGCACCGACGCGATACGCAATCTTATCCGTTCCGCGAAGATAAACATGATGGAGACCACTATGGCGGCAGGCGCCCGCGATGGAATGTGCACGCTCAACGCCAGCCTCGCTAACCTCTACAAGACCGGTCAGATATCCTACGAAACAGCGCTTGAATACGCTACCGACCGCGGCGAGATGGAAAAGAAGCTGCTCAGCGGAATTTAAATTAAATTCGGAATTCGGAATTATTGTGTCCTACTCCTTGGGACGTTATCTCAAATTGAGTTCCAGTATTTATTGTTTCAGCGTTTTTTTAATTACGTCCGCGAAGCGGACGCCTAAATTCCGAATTCTGCATTCTGAATTCCGAATTTTACATTCTCGTCCGCGGGTATACCGCGGACGAATTTAGTAAAGGGGACAATTTATGAAATGTATTCCTGTTTTAGAGCTTAATTCCATGTCGGCTGACCCGCACAGGCTCATAGAAAAATCAGAGAACGCCTATGCTGATCAGATCTCCCGAGCGGCAGAGCGTATCTACCGCGAGCGCCGGGAGAAGCCGGTGGTGCTTATCTCAGGACCGTCAGGCTCCGGCAAGACCACCACGGCTGGAAGGCTCGCAAGGCTCCTTGAGGACAACGGCTGCCGCGCCCATACCATCTCAATGGATAACTACTTCCTGCCGCTTACCTCTGAGGAGCTCAGGCTCGCCGAGGAAGGGAGGTTCGATTTTGAATCCCCGAAGCGGCTTGATACCGAGCTTTTCAAGCAGCACATCGAGCTGCTGAGCCGCTGCCAGCCGATAGACGTCCCGGCGTTCGATTTTACTATCCAGGACAGAAAGCCCGGATTCCGGCTTGAATACAAGCCCGGCGACATCGTTATCATGGAGGGCATTCACGCGCTGAATCCCGACGTTATCGGGCATTCCGACGAGTACACCAACCGCGTGTACGTTTCAGTCAGGACGCGCCTTGAAAGCGGCGGAGAGCTGCTCCACCCCTCGAAAATTCGCCTTATGCGCAGACTTATCCGCGACAAGCTGTACCGCGGGCGCTCCATCACCGAAACTATGGAGTTCTTCAAGTCAGTCGAGCGCGGCGAGGATCTCTACATCATGCCGTACAAACACCGCGCAAGCTTCGATATAGACACATTCATCGCATACGAGCCGATGGTCTACCGGGATATCCTGCTCGACGACCTGCACAGAGTGTCCAGAACCTACCCGGAGTACGGAAAGTACGCCGACATCGAAAAATTCCTGCGGAAGCTGGAACCGCTCGACCCTGCAAACGTACCCGATAATTCTCTTGTACGGGAGTTCATCGGATAAATATAAGGTCACCCTTAAAAACGAAAGGCAAAAAAATGAACGTCAGAAAGTACGAGAAAAAGGACATTCCCGCGCTTATGCGCATATGGAACGAGGTAGTTGAAGCGGGTCAGGCGTACCCGCAGGATGAATTACTCACGGAGCAGACCGCAGAGGAGTTTTTCGCGGCGCAGAGCTTTACCGCCGCAGCCGAGGAGAACGGCGAGGCGGTCGGGCTGTACATTCTCCACCCGAACAACGTCGGCAGGTGCGGGCATATCGCCAACGCAAGCTACGCGGTGCGCTCGGATATGCGCGGAAAGCATGTCGGGCGCGAGCTTGTTTCCGACTGCCTCCACAGATGTAAGGAGCTTGGCTTCAGGGTGCTTCAGTTCAACGCTGTCGTGGCTGACAATATCCCTGCGCTGGCGCTTTACAAGAGCCTCGGATTCGCGCAGCTCGGGGTTATCCCCGGCGGCTTCCGCAAGAAGGACGGGACATACGCGGACATAATTCCGCACTATTTCGATGTGACAAAGCTATGATGAGACCACAGTTTTACGATAAATTCCTGTGCACCGGCGATAAATGCACCGACAACTGCTGCATAGGCTGGGAAATCGACATCGACAAACCCGCCATGGAGCGCTTTGCGAAAGTCCCGGGGGAGTTCGGCGAGCGGCTCCGCTCCGCGATACACGGCGGGGAGCAGCCGACCTTCGCGCTGGCTTCCGGCGACCGCTGTGCGCTGCTCCGTGAGGACGGTCTGTGCGAGCTTATCCTCAACTGCGGGGACGGGATACTCTGCGATATCTGCGCGCTCCACCCGAGGTTCTTCAACGAATTCGGGGAGGTCAGGGAAGCCGGACTTGGCTTGTGCTGCGAGGAGGTCTGCCGGCTGATGTTCAGCAGTTCCGAGCCGCTGGAGTTCACGCTTGACGAGGACGACAAAGCCGCGCTTTCCGGCGATGATGAGTACACCGGGCTGCTCCGCAGGGCGCGCGGGGAGATGTTCGCGGCGCTCCAGGACCGCAGGCTCCCGGTGGCGGAACGCCTGAGCCGCTGTGCGGAATTCGCATGGCAGATTCAGGAGGCTCTGGAGCTTGAGCAGCCGCTTCCCGGCGTTCCGCAGGAATACCCGGATATCTTCACGCCGGAGGAGGTCTCGCGGCTTCTGGGCACGCTTTCCGCGATGGAGAGCATAAATCAGGAGTGGGCGGATACCCTGGAGCGGCTGACGCAGCGGCAGGAGGAGCTTCTGGAGGCTCTGCCGGAGTTCCTGGGCGAAACCGGCGGGGAGTGGAGGTACGAGCACATTGCGGTGTACTTCCTCTACCGACACTTCACCGACTGCCTGTCAGACGGCGCTGTGTACGCCCGGACGATGGTCGCGTGCTGTTCTGCGGCGGCGGTCATGCTGATGGACTGTATGCGTTGGAAGGATTCCGGCGCGCTTTCCGAATGGGACAGGATACTCGACCTGAAACTCTACTCAAAGCAGGTGGAGTACTCCGAGGAAAACACTGCGGAGTTCATCGCGGAATACGACTGATATCCATAAAAGTTCAGCGCCGGTGCTTTCACATCGGCGCTGAAAGGGTATATCTTAACCAGCCGTTAATGCCTCCGGCTTCTCACGGGCGCGCCGGCTGCTGCGCTGGCAGGGACAGCACGCCACCATCGGCGCGGCTGTGGATCTGGGCTTTTGAGCCATACCCTGCCTTATAATATGCCCGGTCATGCTTTCGTGTGAGTGATTTACTCCTCTGTTTCTGTGGGGTGCGCGGATTCTGGAGGCTGCATAGGCACGCTCAGCGTATCGCCGTTCACTAAAACGAACGCGTAAACGCAGGTTCCCTGCGGCATTTCCACAATTATGCGGCACACTCCGCTTTCCGCAGCGGTTATCGTGTTGCCGGAGTACTCCAGCGGCTCGGTCTCGTCCTCGGAAAGGTATCTGACCGCTGAGATTATTCGCGCGTTCTCCGGCAGTCCGATTTTCAGGAGACTTCCCGGCTCGGCGGAGGCAGTGAGGAGTTTATTTTCCTGCGCAAGCCGCCACGGGGTGGCGCAGTCAACGGAAGCAGTCAGCGCTTCGCCGTTTTCCTCGACTGTCCAGGTGTAGGCGCATTTCGTCAAGCGCAGACCGATGTCTGTGCCGCTTAAGTAGAGGTAAAGCTCCGGCGGCTGGGACGGGTCGGTCTGGCTGCGGGTAACGGCGAAATAGTAGTCCGCGTTGCCCTGGGGGAAGCTCAGCGACACCACCGCTACTCCGCTGTACGCTTCGTCCGGGAAGCTTATCGAGCCGTCCGGGGTGTAGTCCAGAGCGCAGCTTTCGGATTCGTCCAGCGGGTAGAACTGCGCTCCGGTCAGCTCTGCGCCGCTGAGCTGTATTTTCGGTTCGTTCTCAGAAACGAAATCGAGGTCTACTACTGCGGTTATCAGCCCGTCGGCGTAGGCTATCAGCGGTCCTGCGCTGCAGGAGTCGGTATCTTCACCCTGATAAGACCACGTGTAGGAGCCGAGGGTCATCACTGCGGCGGAAGCCAGCCCGTTTCCGCTGTAGGTCACAAGTTCCTGCGGAGGGGTCTCCAGTTCAGACGGCGCTTCCCGGGTCAGGAATGCTATGTCGGGCTCAAGCACAGCTATTTCAGTTTCCGAGGGGTCAAGGGCAATGGCTGCTGACGATGTATCATTTGATGTACACCCGGCTGCGAGGATAATTCCGGCGAGCGCCAGAAGTGCGGCGTATTTTTTCATAGGAAAACCTCCCTTGTTTTTTATAAATAATACCGGACATATGCCAGAAAGGTTGCAGAAATGACAACAGACGAGATAAGAAGCAGGCTTTTCGCCTTGCAGGACGTAAAATACCGCGATTTTCAGGGCGGGCTTATCCCGGGAATGAATCCGGAAAACATGATAGGCGTGCGCACTCCGGAGCTTCGGAAGCTTGCGAAAGAGGTCGGCGCTGACGGTACATTTCTCGCGGAGCTTCCGCACAGATTCTTTGACGAGAATCAGCTCCATGCGTTCATTGTTTCCGGAATCAAGGACAAGCAGGAGTGCCTGCGCCGGGCGGAGGAATTCCTGCCATATGTTGACAACTGGGCGACCTGCGACCAGATGTCGCTGAAATGCTTCAAAAAGTCGCCGGAGGAGCTGCTCCCGCACATAAGGGAGTGGATAGATTCCGAGCGCACCTACACCATGCGCTTCGGCGTGGGCTGCCTTATGGAGTTTTTCCTGGACGAGCATTTCAGCACGGAATACCCTGAGATGGTATCAAAAATCCGCAGCGGGGAATATTACGTCAACATGATGACGGCGTGGTACTTCGCAACGGCGCTCGCAAAGCAGTACGACGCGGTTCTGCCGTACATTGAGCAGAACAGGCTCGACCAGTGGACCCACCGGAAAACTATCCAGAAGGCGATAGAAAGCTACCGGGTTTCTGATGAGCACAAGCAGTACCTCAGAATGCTGAAATAATGTGAAATTTTTCTCAAAAAATGCTGCGCGGGGTTGACAAATCACGGCTCGGGTTGTATAATATATACAGCAAATCAAAAATAGTTCTCGTTTTTTGGAGGCATAAAAATGACAGTTACAGAAGATATCCGTTACATCGGCGTGAACGACCATGATATTGACCTGTTCGAGGGTCAGTACACTGTTCCGGAGGGCATGTCGTACAATTCCTACGTTATCCTCGACGAGAAGGTCGCGGTTATGGACACCGTTGACGGCAGATTCGGCGGCGAATGGCTCGGAAACCTTGAGAAGGAGCTTTCCGGAAGAACTCCGGATTACCTAGTAGTTCAGCATATGGAGCCTGACCATTCCGCGAACATCGCAGTTTTCGCTGAGAAGTACCCCTCGGCGAAGATCGTGGCTTCAAAGCAGGCGTTCGTGATGATGAAGCAGTTTTTCGGCACGGACTACGCCGACAGGCAGGTAGTCGCGGCTGAAAAGGATACCCTCGAGCTGGGTAAGCATACACTTAATTTCATTGCGGCTCCGATGGTTCACTGGCCGGAGGTCATCATGACATACGACAGCGCCGACAAGGCGCTGTTCACCGCGGACGGCTTCGGTAAGTTCGGCGCGCTCGACGCTGCGGCTGACGCTGAGTGGGACTGCGAGGCAAGGCGCTACTATTTCGGCATTGTCGGCAAGTACGGCGCGCAGGTGCAGGCAGTCCTGAAGAAGGCAGCCGCCCTCGATATCGCGATGATCTGCCCGCTGCACGGTCCGGTGCTGAAGGAGGATCTCGGTCACTACATTGATAAGTACAACATCTGGTCGAGCTACGGCGTTGAGAGCGAGGGCGTGTTCATCGCGTACGCAAGCGTTTACGGTAACACCAGGAAGGCGGCGGACATACTGGCTTCAAAGCTTGCGGACAAGGGCGTGCACGTTACGGTCAGCGACCTCGCCCGGGACGACTGGGCAGAGTGCGTTGAGGACGCGTTCCGCTACGGCAAGCTGGTGCTTGCGGCTCCGACCTACAACGCGGACGTGTTCCCGGCTATGAAGGAGTTCATAAACCACCTGACCGAGCGCAACTACCAGAACCGCACCATCGGAATTATCGAGAACGGTTCCTGGGCGCCGATGGCGGCTAAGGTCATGAAGGGAATGTTCGAGAAGAGCAAGAACATCACGTTCGCTGAGAACACCGTGACCGTACGCTCCGCAGTGAACGCCGCGAACGAGGCTCAGATCGAGGCTCTGGCAGAGGAGCTCAAGGGCTGATTCTGGCTTATATGGCTTATAATTTACTTTCTCCCCGGAAGTTTCCGGGGAGATTTTTGTTTTTTTCCCAAAAACCCCTTGACAAATCAGTGCAAACAGATTATACTGTATATACAACACATTAACAGATAAGGGAGAGTGAAATTATGTCGCTCAAGGTCGATAACATCGTCAAGACATACGGCAGCTGCAGGGCGGTAGACGGTCTGAGCTTCGAAATGAAGGAGCCGGGCGTGTTCGCGCTGCTGGGAACTAACGGCGCGGGAAAAACCACGTCTATACGCATAATACTGGGAATGCTGAGCGCGGACAGCGGCTCGGTCACATGGCACGGGAAGAAGTTCGTGACCGCTGCGGAGTCCATCGGCTACCTCGCGGAGGAGCGCGGACTTTACCCCAAGTACAAGATAATGGATCAGCTCATGTATTTCGCTTCGCTGAAGGGCATGAAGCGGCAGGACGCTCAGCGCGCAATTGATTACTGGTTCGACAGGCTAGGAGTTCAGGAGTACCGCGACAAGCGCGCGGAGCAGCTCTCCAAGGGCAACCAGCAGAAGATACAGCTGATAGCTGCGCTCGCGCCGAACCCGGAGCTTCTGATACTCGACGAGCCGCTTTCCGGTCTGGACCCGGTAAATGCTGAGCTTTTCAAGAGCGTTATCCGCGAGGAGATAAAGAAAAACAAGTTCGTGATAATGTCCAGCCACCAGATGTCAACAATAGAGGAGTTCTGCCGGGATATCGTGATACTCAACAAGGGCAGGACGGTGCTCCAGGGAAATCTGAACGATATCAAGAAGGGCTACGGCAGGGTGAAACTCACCGTCAAATGCGAGGGCGACATCACCGCGATGGCTCAGGAGTGCGGTCTGAACCTCACCGAGGAGACCCCGAACGGCTCCAGCTACAACGTATCCAGCGAGGAGCAGGCGCACGCCCTGCTGAACAGGATAATTGAAAGCGGAATGCCGCTTATAAAGTACGAGCTGCGCGAGCCGTCGCTCAACGAGATATTCATTGAAAAGGTCGGAAATGCTGCAAAGGCGGGTGAGTCTGATGAGAAATGACGCTGCAAGAGGCTGGAAAAAGGTCTTTGGATTTACATTCACACAGTATGTGCGCACAAAGTCGTTCATTGTGGGTACAATAATTGTATGCCTGATAACGATACTGCTGGTGGGCGGTCTGAACATCATACCCAAGCTGATGGGGGCGGGGGATTCCATAACAGGCTCCGGGAATTCTGACGAGCCGCTGGCGCTTGACAGCGTGTACCTGATAGACGACAGCGGTCTGCTGACTTCCGAGGACGCCGACAAGCTGACTTCCGCGGGAGTGAAGCTCACAAGCACAGACAAGACGGCTTCCGAGCTGATAGACCAGCTTACAGACGCGGACGCAGGCAAGGCGCTTGTAACTATATCCGCAGATGAGAGCGGCTCCGAGGTGCTTGGCTACACGGTAAAGACCTACTATTCGCCCGATACCGACGGAACCTCCGTGGATACGCTTACAGGAATGGTTTCAGACCTTGTGACCTACCGCAACATGATAAACGCAGGAGTGTCCCCGGATAACTTCGCGGCTACGCAGCGGTATGTCAGCACGTCGAAAATACAGGCAGGCTCGGACGAGTGGAACGTGTTTGAGACGATGATAAATTACGTTGTGCCTATCGTTATTTCGCTGGTTCTGTTCATTATGATATTCGCGTACGGTCAGACCGTCGCGCAGTCCATCGCAACGGAAAAGACCTCCCGCGTAATGGAGCTGCTGCTTACCTCCGTGAGACCTCTCGCGGTGGTTATAGGTAAGGTACTGGCGATGGGCTGCGTGTCGATATTGCAGTTCCTGCTGATAGGCATTGTGGGTGGAATTTCGTTTGCGGCAACGGCTCCGTTCGGCATCGGCGGCGACCTCGTGAATATGCTCCAGAACGCCGATGTTCAGACCGGCGAGAACGCTCAGATCGTCGAGGCGTTCAACGACAGCTTTGGCAGCATGACTCCGCTGTCGTTCGTGCTGATATTCGTTATTTTCATTCTCGGATTCCTGTTCTACGCGCTTATTGCGGCGCTGGTCGGAGCCTCCGTGAGCCGCATGGAGGATCTCGCGCAGGCTATGCAGCCTTATTCTCTGCTCGGCGTGCTGGGATTCTACCTTGCGTACTTTCCGGCGATGTTCACGATGGACAGCCTGGAGACCGGTGCGGCTTCCGATAATGTGATGCAGACCTTCTCGTATTACTTCCCGGTAAGTTCGCCGTTTTCGCTTCCTGCGGCTCTGATGATCGGTAAGCTGTCAATGCCGGAGGTGATTGTCGCGGTGCTTATTCTGGCGGCGTTTGTGGCTCTTGTGGCGGTGATAGTTGCAAGGGTGTATGAGATGATAATTCTGCATAACGGCAGCAGGCTTAAATTTATGGATATCATTAAAATGGCTGGCAGAAAGTAATTGCAGTTGGGGTTCAGCTTTCGGCGAGGATATAAATTGACGGGCAGGCGTGAAGCTTGCCCGTTTTGGTTTTGGGGAAACTGGAATTTGTGCGGCTGGTGTTCGCCTTTGAGCGACTCCCGATTAGGGCGGCTCAAATTTATACCGTTATCTGACTGCGGATTTTTTCGAAGGTCTTTTCACCGATTCCGCTTACGTTCATAATATCCTGCACAGTTTTGAAATTCCCGTTAATGCGGCGATATTCGACAATGGCCGCCGCTTTGACTTCGCCTATACCTTTCAGCTTTACCAGCTCACTGGCAGGCGCGGTGTTTATATTTATAAGCTCAGATGAGTTTTCACTGTCGGCGGCGTCAGCGGTTTCCTCCGCCTTTGACGACGAGGTTTGCAGAATTTGCACCGCGGAACCTCCCGCCGCGTAATTCGCGGAGGCTTCTGACACAGTTTCGCGCTCCGTACTTATCAAAATGGGTTCGGTTTCATTTTCGGCAATCGCTGAATTTTCAGGCTCTGGTTCCTCGGTGAGAAGCTCGGGTTTTTTATATCCGCGGCTTTTCTGTATTATCTGCGTACCTGCGGTGTATTCCGGCTCGTATCCGGACGTTTCCTCCGTTTCAGCGGATTTCGGAAAGCGTATGACTATCGCCGGTGTCTGATCAATGCGTGTAAAGAAGTCGAAAAGCGTGATAAGAATGCCGGCTGCCAGGCAGACGCGGATAACGTTCAGCGCCGCGTCAACTATTGAGAAAGGCTTTTTCATAGCCGCTCCTTAAAAATTATGTGATATTACCTCCATCGGAAGTAAATATGCCGTATTTGGTCTTTAGACGTTCAAGCTTTTTTCCCAGCGGTTTATTGAGCGCTAGCAGGAAAACTACGTTTGATACGCAGTACACCGCCGTTACGGGCGCTGCGGAGATTATCGCGGCGATCCAGAGCTCCCCTGAGAAACTGCCGTTCATTGAAAGAACCGTCCACACGTCCATGATGAACGAGTAACCGATTCCGGAAGCGATTCCGAAAATGCACAGCGGAAGCGGTTTGCTTATCCAGCCGTGTTTTCCGAGGATCCCGGCGGCGGCTCCGATGAGGCCCCAGCAGAGCATCTGGAAAGGTGTCCAGGGTCCCTGACCGAACCAGATGTTGGAGATAACAGCGGAGAGCGCTCCTATCATGAATCCCGCCTGAGGTCCAAGGTGACGTGCTGCAAGGGCGACTATCGCGGAAACCGGCTTGAAAAATGGAACAGGTGCGAAAATAAATCTTCCTGCGGCAGAAAATGCGGTCATTACCGCAATGAGCACAAGCTCGCCTGCGGAGGGAGCGCGTTTTTCAAACGACAGGAAGAATGGTATACAGCATAACACCGAAGCGGCGGCGCTCGCGAACCAGAATCCGCTTCCGCCGGAGAGAACGGCTCCGAGAATCGCGGCAGCCGTCAGCCCAGCCGCAGCAATGAGCGATACGACTTTTTTCACTGCTGGTGCCGTTTTTCTATGCCCGCAAGAATATCGTCAACTTCATAGCGCGACTTGTCCCTTGAGTCGTCATCCTCGGTTATAAGGTCGCTGCGGTTTTTGGAAGCGAGGATATCCGCGCTGCGGCGGCTTTCAGGTCTGGCGGTGCGGGAGGGCGCCGCTGCGAGGGCGTCCTCGAGGTCGATGATCGAACGGCTGGATTTTGCGGTCTGCTTTCCGGTGAGGTTCCTGCCTATCTGCGGAGCCTCCGACTGTGCAAAGAATGCGTCGGAGCGCTTCTTTTCGGGTTTCTTTATCACGGGTATCTCGGCGGTCTTGGTGTTGGAGACTGCCGCGGGTATCGCCGAAGCATCGGAAACTGGAGCTGTTTTCACAGCGGGAGCCACCGTATTGTCGATATAGCGCTTGGCTGCGACCGGCGCGGGGAGCGTCGGCTTTTCGGGAGCGGAAGCAGGCTTTTCAGCCGGGGCGGTAAACAAGGGAGGCTCCGGGCGCGGTTTTTCCGGCTTCTGACCGAACTTGGGCGATGGAGCGTTCAGCAGTGAAAGTACGTCGGCGTCCGACATTCTGGGCGCTGAGCTGGTACTGGGTTCATCGTGCTGTTTTTTTGCAGAATCGAACGTGAAAAGCACGCTGTCTGCGCTTACGGACGGCTTTCCGCTTGGATTTCGCTTATATGAGGCTCCGCCGCTTTCGCCGACAGTTAACTGCGGCTGCGCGGGCCGGTCGTCCTGATTCTTGACCTGCGGGATAACTTCGGGGATCGGCTTTTCGTAGGTCTTGACGCGGAGGACATCTAACAGTATCAGCAGGGCGCAGGGTATGACCGCCATGACGAGAACTCCCCAGGGCGTTCTTACGAATCTGATGAAGGCTCCGAGGAACGGACTGCACCAGCCTGCCTTTCCGATAAGGGCGTCCTCGCTGATTACGGTGCTGTCGCTGTTGTTCACGAGGTGGAGGTAGTACACGCCGTCGGTCATTTTGAAATCTGCGTAATACCCCATCGCAAGCGGCGCGTTCTTATCCTCGGGGTCGGTGGTGTAGAGCACCAGGTTTCCTTCCTCGAGGTCGTAGGGTGCGCAGGAAGTGGAGATAACGGCGCTTCCGGCAGGTACGCTGTCGTAATCGCTGCTGTCGCATATGAACAGGTTGAATCCGAAAACTCCCACAGTTCCCGCAGAACCGAACGCCGCCGCTGATATCACCATCAGCAGGAATATCACTCCAAGCAGCGAAGCGACTGTCAGTCCGATCACCCGCGCTATTTTTTTGCCCGAATTTATAAAAAACACCTCTTTTGCACTTGACAAATCTTGATTTTCAGTATATAATAATACAGTCATCATCTGTATGAGCGTCATATATATTTTTATTATATCATACACTCATGTAGATTGCAAGTGCTTTTGCAAATTTTTGCTGGTATAGCTCAGTTGGTAGAGCAGCGCATTCGTAATGCGCAGGTCGTGGGTTCGAGTCCCATTCCCAGCTCCAGAACAAACCGCTTTGTTAAGCCATTCGGCGAACATGGCGGTTTTTCTTTTTTCCGGGACGGGCTTTCCGAGTGCGCCATTAGTGCGCCATTTCAAAAAAGTGCGCTTATTCCATCGCTATGACGGGGTAAGCGCTTTTTTATGCGCGGCGTTTCTCCAGGAGCGGGTCTGAAAAAACAACTGTGTAAACGCGAATAATCCCGAAAAACGTACCAAAGCTAAAAATGCAGCAAAACAGGGCAACGCTGGAGAGCGACCCGACGCAGCTGCAAGATATACGGTGAAGAGCAGCGGAGTCAATTCGCTGCTTTTCATACTTCACCGGTATCTTCCAGCGGATAAACTCCGGGAGCTCGAGGGTGGAACCCTCGAAGTCTGTTAAGCTGCGAATCTGTCCTCAAAATAAATCATGAACTGAGCATAAGCCAGCCCCCAGTCGCGAACCGGCATGGTCCACTTCTTTGAAATCTCGGAAA
>OGGZ01002034.1_pt1 | contig 14935 bp, 11 predicted proteins | sample 1571371 | NCBI WGS metagenome assembly OGGZ01 (sample SAMEA2582025, study PRJEB24529) | metagenome | biome: Human gut stool | place: China | collected 2011
CTCCGGACGCTCATCGATCAGAAGAATGATCAGATACATCTCCGGATTGTTGGTGGTGATAGATTTCGCCACTTCTTTCAGAAGGGTTGTCTTACCTGCTTTCGGAGGTGATACGATCATGCCTCGCTGTCCTTTTCCGATCGGGGACAGCAGATCCATCACGCGCATCGCCATGGAAGTCTTAACCCCCGGATATTCCAGGTGCAGACGTTCATTTGGGAAAATTGGCGTCAGATTTTCAAAATTCGGACGTTTTTCCACCACGCTGGTCGGGTATCCATTGACCGAATTAATATATAATAATGCGGCAAATTTCTCCGTCGCCGACTTCACACGACGGCTTCCGCGCACGATATCACCAGTTTTCAGATTAAAACGGCGGATCTGGGACGGCGCCACATAAACGTCATTTTCACCCGGCAGGAAGTTTTCACAACGGATAAATCCAAATCCATCCGGCATAACCTCCGGGATTCCGTTCGCCTCGATGCCGCTGTCCAGCTCCTGAAATTCATTTTTCAGATATACCGGGATCAGACCTGTCTCCCAGTCATGACAGTGGATCAGATCCGGACGGAAATCGATCTGTTTTAACATGGATAAAACCGCTTTATCGAAGAAAACAAACTTCTCAATGTCATAACGGATATCCCCATATGGTGTATCACAGGTAAAATATTCCTGATTATCAATAAAATAGTAGGTAACCCCATCCAGTTCATATTTTAAAATTCCAACATATTTATTCTGGATATAATTTCCTGCACACATATAAAAATGTGTCACATACTGGAACTGGCTTCTGTACTTTTCCGGAATACAGCTATAATTTGGGATCACTACCCTGACATCCCATTCCTCTTTTGAAAATTCCTTAGGTAATGCACCACACACGTCCGCAAGTCCCCCAGTTTTTATAAACGGAACGCACTCTGACGCTGCAAAAAGAATCCTCTTCATGAATTATACCTCCTCATCATCCTTGTACTATTTATGATATAACATTTTCCCCCGGATTTCTACCACTTTATTGTAAAAAAGTGTCCATATGAAAAAACTCTGTTCTTGGATTGCGCCAAAAACAGAGTCTGTCTCATATTATTTATTCATCCCAGTTGTGGTAAACCTGCTGAACATCATCATCATCATCCAAAAGATCTAAGATACGGTTGATGTTTGTGATATCTTCGTCTGCAGATAACTCTACATAGTTCTGAGGAATCATGGTTACTTCTGCTTCTGCCATTGGAATGTTCTCAGCTTCCAATGCGCTTCTTACAGCTTCAAAATCATCTGGAGATGTCAATACTTCAAAGCAGTCCTCCTCCTCATTAAAATCTTCTGCGCCTGCATCTAAAGCGATCATCATAAGATCGTCTGCATCCATCTCACAGTCTTCTTTTGCGATGATGATCTGTCCTTTTTCATCGAACATGTAAGATACACAACCCTGTGTACCGATGCTTCCATGACCTTTTGTGAATGCATTTCTGACATTTGCAGCAGTACGGTTTTTGTTATCTGTTAAACATTTTACAATGATAGCTGTTCCGCTTGGTCCATATCCTTCATATGTACAGAATTCGTAGTTGACGGAGTTTCCATCACCGGCAGCTTTCTTAATACCACGCTCAATCGTATCGTTTGGCATATTGTTGCTCTTTGCCTTTGCGATCACCTGTGCAAGTTTGAAGTTATTGGATGGATCCGGGGCACCCTCTTTTACTGCAACTGCGATTTCTCTACCGATAATCGTAAAGATTTTACCTTTTGCAGCATCATTTTTTTCTTTCTTATGTTTAATATTCGCAAATTTTGAATGTCCTGACATAACTTTATCCTCTCTTTTTCTTGTATTTTCGTCTGTCAAACTTTTTATATGTTTTGTGTGTTTCTCACACAATTACAAAATCTCTCAGAAATATTATTCTAGCACCGTTTCTTCTTTCTGACAAGAGTTCTCTTCCTTATCTGTGGAAACGCCCTCGGCAAGTTTTGTGATCTTCACTTTTTTGATCATCTTATTTTCCACCTGTAAAACTTCGAAATGATACCCGAAAGCATCTGTCTCAAACTTCTCATCATCATTTGGAATACGGTCTAACAGAGAGATCAGTATACCATTTAACGTTTCAAATTCATCTTCCTCCGGAATATGAATTTTCAAAATTTCAAGTGCCTCCTCAGCAGAAGTCATACCATCCATCAGATAACTGCCATCTGGCAGTTTCTCAATCATCTTTTCTTCCTGGTCGTGTTCGTCCTCGATGTTTCCTACGATTTCCTCAAGGATATCTTCCATTGCAACAATCCCGGAAGTCTGTCCATACTCATCCACCACGATGACCATATGCGTCTTAGCATTCTGCATCATCGTAAATAAGGTATTAATATTTCTCGTTTCCGGAATAAAATCAACCTCACGGATCAATCCCTTAATATCTTTGATCGCCGTGTGATAAATCTCCTGTTTCTGGCACAGTGCAAGTACCTCCTTAATATGAAGCACTCCGATTATATTATCAATATCATCTATGTATACTGGATATCGCGAATAGTTATTTTCAATCGTGAAATCCAGCATTTCAAGGAACGTCATCGTTCCATCAATGGCAATGATATTCTTGCGGTGCACCATAATATCCTTTGCATCTTTGTCTCCAAATTCAAAAATATTATGGATCATCTCCGCTTCATTCGCCTGCAGGACACCCTGCTCATGTCCTTCATTTACCATTGAGATAATCTCTTCTTCTGTCACATCATCGGTGTCTACTCCGAACAGCTTCATAAGCCTGTTACTCAACTTTTTCATCCCGGTAGTGGGACTGCCACCATCGTCCATAAATCCTCCTAATTTATATCGAAATTGTATTAAAACATTTGAAATAATACCATTTTGCTCCAGAATAGTCAAGTTATGTAAGAAGCTCTAAGCTTATTTCCAATGCCTTATCAATTTTGATCAGTATCTGATTGTCAAGATGACATACTTTATCTTTCAGCCGCGTCTTGTCGATTGTGCGCAACTGTTCCAGTAAAACAACGGAATCCTTCACCAGTGCATACTTGGTGCAGTCTAACTCCACATGGGTTGGAAGTTTTGCCTTGTTCATCTGGGAAGTGATTGCTGCACAAATGACCGTAGGACTGTGTCTGTTTCCAACATCATTCTGTATAATAAGAACCGGGCGGACTCCACCCTGCTCAGAACCGACCACTGGTCTTAAATCTGCATAAAAAATATCTCCACGCCGAATTAACATATGCTTTACACTCCATAATCTTACTCAGTATTCTCTCTACTGTTGTTTCTTACGGATAGTATTTCCATATTTAACGGTCGTATTCTGTTTTCAAAAATATTTTTCCAGCCTATTCCTCGTCAAAATATTCCTGGCTTGCAATTCTTTTTCCATCTCGATAAAAAACACGCGGAATACGTTTTCCAAGCACGCAGACAAACTCATAATTAAATCTGCCGGAAAGGCTGCCGACTTCTTCCATGGTGATCACTTCGTCACCATCCCTGCCGATCAGTGTCACTTCATCCCCAATCTTCACATCCGGAATATCAGTCACATCTACCATGAACTGATCCATACAGACTCTTCCGCAGATTGGCGCACGTTTTCCGTGGATCAGGACACTTCCTGTATTGGAAAGTCCCCTGCAATATCCATCTGCATAACCAACCGGGATCGTTGCGATGCGGCTGTCGCGCTTTGTGATGAAAGTTCCACCGTAACTGATCGCTCTTCCAGCCTCTAAATCCTTAACGTAAGCCACATGTGTTTTCAATTCCATCACCGGTTTTAAATCAAGGGAATTCTGGTCGACTTCTTCCGATGGCCATAATCCATACAACGTGATTCCCGCTCTTACCATATCCATATTTGCCTCGCGGATTTCTGCAATTCCTGCGCTGTTGGAACAGTGCTTGACAGGAATCGAAACACCTCTGTCTTCCATCATGGCAATCATTTTTCTGAATTTTTGAATCTGTTCTTTTGTGAAAGTTTTATCATACTCATCTGCTTTTGCAAAATGAGTAAAAATCCCCTCCACTATCATATGCGGAAGCTTTGCAATCTGCGCCATCTCATCTGCGGCTTCTTCTGTCACCTGATACCCGATACGGCTCATTCCGGTATCCACTGCAAAATGCATCCGGCAGTCTTTTCCAACTTTTTCGGCAGCAGCAGAAAGCTCTTCTGCCATCTCAAGCGTAAAAACGCTTGGACAGATTTCTGCCTGGATTACTTCCTCATACTGATCCGGGAAGATATAGCCAAGAATCAAAATCGGTTTTTGGATTCCATTATTTCGAAGGATCATCCCTTCCTCAACAGTTGCAGCTGCATACCCATAAACATAATCTAAATGTTCAATCTCCTTTGCAATAGGAACAGCCCCATGACCATACCCATCTGCTTTGATCACCGCCATAATTTTCGTATTCGGATCAATGTTCTGATGCATGGCTTCCATATTGTGCATGATTGCACTCAAATCTATATTCGCACACACTCTGCTGTGTTTATTCATGTTATATCCATACCTTTCTATCGTAATGAATCTTTTTTATAATTGATTTTCTGCCAGAAAATCTTTCAAACCATTTACAACATCGCCTGCCATCATACCACGAAAACCACATTTTTTCAATGCAGTATCTCCGGAAAGTCCATGAAGATAAACACCAAGCGCTGCCGCAGTCTCTGTGTCTGCCCTCTGTGCCAGAAGTGATCCTATGATTCCGGTCAGCACATCCCCACTTCCCGCCGTTGCCATTCCATGATTTCCGGAGAGGTTCAGATAAGTCCTTCCATGTGGAGTGGCAACGACCGTGTGTTCATCTTTCAGAACACAGGTGACATGAAATTTTCCTGCAAACTTATCCGCAGTATCAATCAGCCGTGTCTGGATAAAGGCAATGGAATCCCCGGTCAGACGGCTCATCTCACCAAGATGCGGCGTGATCACAAGTTCTGTGTGCGCCAAAAGTAAAACACTTGTGTCCTCTGCAATGATATTTAATGCATCTGCATCAAGGACGACCGGAACAGATGCTTTTTGCAGCACTGTTTTAACAATCTGATGTGCTGCATTCCCGGTTCCGATTCCCGGTCCACACACAATCACATCTGCCCATTTCATTGCTTCTGAAAGTTTTGAAGCATCTAATTTTCCAGGGTGATAAGTAGTCAGAACTGCCTCTGGAATACTTGTCTGCAATGGAATGCGGTTTTCCTCAGGCGTAAACACACGCACCAGGCCACAGCCTGCCGTATACGCTGCCTTTGCACTTAAAACAGCTGCGCCAGCCATATCCACACTTCCAGCGATCAGCAGTAATTTACCGAAGCTTCCCTTATTAGAATGTGAAGCTCTCTTTGGAAGGAATCTCAGATCTTCCATCTCGAACGCCATAACACCGGGCATTTGTGTCAGAAAACTCTCATCCGTGATTCCAATCTGCTTTGTCACGATCTCCCCGGCATATTCATTTCCCGGGAAAAGATGCATGCCGATTTTTTCATAGGCAAATGTGATCGTGCAGTCTGCACGAAACGCACAGTTTAAAACAGCCCCTGTGTCCGATGAAATTCCGGATGGCATATCAAGTGCGATCTTTTTTCCTGGTATTTCGTTCATTTTCCGAATTGTATCAGCAAAAATGCCTTCAACATTTCTCGAAAGCCCAACTCCAAAAATGGCATCCACTATTACATCATATGCGGTGTTCTCCGGAATGGCTTCCAATACCGAATATCCATAGGCAGAAAGGATCTCCAGCTGCTTTTTGCACTGGTCTGTCTCCTTCTTCCGGTCACCGATCAACACCGTATGCACCTCTGCTCCGTCCAAAAGTAACAGCCGGGTGAGTGCAAAACCATCTGCGCCATTGTTTCCCGTTCCGCAAACGATCAGAAATTTTTTGCTGCATGGGTACTGCCTTTTGATCTCATCAAAAACTGCAAGTGCGGCCCGCTCCATCAAAAGCAGGGATGGCACTTTAAAATGTTCTGTCGTGTTCGTATCATATTGTTTCATCTCTCTGCTGTTTACCAGATACTTCATAACCTTCTCATCCCCTCAGGCATATGGATAAGATAGAGCTGTCGTGCATTAAAAAAGGCATGCGGCATCTCTATCGATTTCATCCATTATTTATTCTGCTTATTTTTTACGATATTATAGGACAACTGCATCAGGCTGTCAGAAAGATGTACATTCTCAACAACCACATCTTTGTCGATCAGATCAAGGTCCACATGGGCAAAATTCCAAATTGCCTGAATTCCAAGATTGACCAGACGGTTTGCAATGGCATCAGCCTTCTCCTTCGGCATGGTAAGGGCTGCAATATCAACAACGTGATCCTTGCAGTAATCTTCCAGTTCATCTAACATGTGGATCTTAATTCCGCGGACTGTCACACCCTCTAACGCCGGATTGACATCAAAAAGTGCTGTGATCACAAAACCAAGTTTTTCAAACTTCACATAATTTGCCAGTGCCTGACCTAAATTACCGGCACCGATGACAATAATATTATGTTTCTGGTTTAAGCCTAAAATATTACCAATCTCTTCATATAAAAACTTTACATTATATCCATATCCCTGCTGTCCGAAACCGCCAAAGTTATTCAGATCCTGACGGATCTGCGAAGCAGTGACATTCATTCTTTTGCTTAGATCATTGGATGAAATACGTTCCACTCCATCCTCCAGCAATTCACCTAAATACCGGTAATATCTCGGCATACGACGGATTACTGCCTGGGAAATTTCTTTTTCCTGCATTTTTTGCCCCTCCCGAAGTATCTCTCTTTCACGGCTCTTTTCTTCTTATGCCGCGATGCATCATTTTTATTATAGTAATTTCAACTGTATCTGTCAATCTGTTAAACTTTTAACAGAGTAAATTTATCTGCCGTATCACCACATTTTCCAGATTTTTACGCGTCCAGCTCCATGGAAAGTTCTTCCCACACTTCATACTGCTTTTCTAATTCTTCCTGATACTCACTCTGCTGTTTCGTCAGTTCTCCTAACTTTGCAGAGTTCACAGCCACTTCCGGCTTTGCACATTCCGCATCGATCGAAGCAATTTTCTCTTCCAGCTCCGCAATCTTTTCCTCTGCCTTTTTCAGGGCATTCTCTATCTTGCGGATCCGTGCCTGTTCTGCCTTCTGTGTCTGCCAGTCCACCTTCTGGGCAGTCTCTTTCACAGAAGCCTCTGTCTGTGCCTCATCCTCCGGCTTTTTGACATATAACGCAACCATCTGGTCATGTTTTTCCAGATAATAATCGTAGTTACCGATATAATTCATCATCCGCTTTCCGGTGAGATCCAGGATCCTCGTTGCGGTCTTGTTGATAAAATAACGGTCATGGGAGACGTAGAGCACCGTACCGCCGTAATGGCTTAAGGCATTCTCCAGAATCTCCTTCGAAGTGATATCCAGGTGGTTCGTCGGCTCATCGAGGATCAGGAAGTTCGCCTCCGAAAGCATAAGTTTCGCGAGGGAAACACGTCCTCTCTCACCGCCGCTCAGATCCCCGATCCGCTTAAACACATCGTCACCGGTGAAGAGGAATGCCGCTAACGTACTTCTGATCTGGGTGTTGGACATTCCCGGGTAGGCGTCGGAGATCTCCTCAAACAACGTCTTCTCCATATGAAGGACCTGATGATCCTGATCATAATATCCGATGTGGACTCTGGAACCAAGAATGATCTCGCCGTCATCCGGCTCCACGAGACCGTTGATGATCTTTAAGATCGTGGTCTTTCCCGTTCCGTTGTCACCGATAATAGCGACCCGTTCCCCGCGCTTTACATCGAAATTCAGGTCTGTAAATAATGTCTGGGAACCAAAGGACTTCGCCAGACCGTTCACCGTCAGCACATCGTTTCCGCTTAAGATATTCGGCTCCAGGCGGATATCCATGGCGTCATTGACCTCCGTCGGCTTCTCAAGGACTTCGATCTTATCTAACATCTTTTCCCGGCTCTCCGCTCTCTTAATGGACTTTTCCCGGTTGAAGGATTTTAACTTTTCGATGACCGCTTCCTGGTGCTTGATCTCCTGCTGCTGGTTTAAGTACGCCTTCATCTGGATCGCGCGCATCTGCGCTCTCTTTTCGCTGTAGGCCGTATAATTTCCGGAGTACACAATGGCATGTCCATTGTCCAGCTCAATGACCTTTGTGACGATCTTATCGAGAAAATACCGGTCATGGGCAACGATGAGAACAGCACCGCGGTAGTTTAAGAGATAAGTCTCCAGCCATGCGATGGAGGACATGTCCAGATGGTTCGTCGGCTCATCAAGAAGAATGATATCCGGGTTTGTGAGAAGAAGCTTGCCCAGAGAAACTCGTGTCTTTTGTCCGCCGGAAAGCGTGGAGATCTGCTTGGAGAACTCCTCCTCCGTAAATCCAAGCCCCTTTAAGACACCTACGATCTCACTCTTCCAGGCATAGCCGTTAATGAGTTCAAACTCATGGCTTAAACGGCTGTACTGATTCATCATGGTCTCCAGCTCTTCCCCGGATGCCGTCTTCATGGAATTTTCCAGATCCCTCAGACGATTTTCCATGGCGATGACGGACTTTTTCGCATCCAGCATCTCCTCATAGATAGTCCGGTGGCTCAAAAGATCCTGGTTCTGCGCCAGGTAGCCCAGCGTCTTCCCGCTTCCAAGCACCACCTCACCGGAATCCGGTGCCAGCTCGCCGACAATGATCTTTAAGAGCGTCGATTTTCCCGCTCCGTTGATGCCGACGATGGCAGCTTTTTCATGATCCTCAATATGAAAGGAAGCGTTCTTGATAATATCGTCGCTTCCGAATGATTTGCAGATATTGCTGCAGGATAATATCATAAAATCCTCCTGTTTCTATCACTGTAACAGCCTCACAGCCGCATACTTTTTATACACCGCAGTTATTTTTACAACTGCTCTTTTATCTTTCAACCGCAAATACAGACTCTGTATTTGCCGGCATTTACTTTTTTATTTAAGCCCAGGGAAAATACGGCCACACCGACGTTTATGATCGTTCCAAGTCCAAACATTTTGTCCTTACAACCAACCGCTTTTTCAGTCCGGCTGCCTGCCTCTTTTCTCTTGTCAGTGTCATGTCACATCAAATCCGCCTGATATAACACCATATCGTATTCATATAAAACGACATACGCAGTTAAGTATAACACATATCTCCCATCAGCGCAACGAACACAAAATCAAAAATCCGCTGCCGTTTTCCATGACATTCCGTTCATGTTGAACCAGGCAGCGGACATCTTTATTCATTTTATGCTTCTTTCTCCACCTGATCTTCCCATCTGCTTTTCTTATAGTAAAAGTAGGAGATAACCGCGCACACGATCCACCCAACCGGGTAGCCGAGACCTACGGTGTACTCGTTGAAGGCGATCTTTGTCACAAAGAACAGATAGATCTGCCTGCAGACAACGAAGCTGAAGAGCATAATGCACATCGGGCCCTTCGCGTCACCGGAGCCTCTTAAGGAACCAGCCAGGATCTGGTTGAAGGAGCTGCAGAAGCGGAACGGCACGGTCATCAGGATAAACAGAGTTCCGTAATGCAGAACCGACGGATCCCTGTTAAAAAGGGATACCAGGGATCGCGCGGAGAGCGCCATGACGATGGAGATGCAGCTCAGCGCGCCGACACCCATGAACACCGCCTGTCGGACGCCTTTTCTGGCACGCTTTACATTCTTCGCGCCGAGGTTCTGTCCCACGAAGGTGGTTGCCGCCTGGCCCATGCTCTGGGCCGGCAGGATCGCGAACTGGTCGATCTTCGAGTGGCAGCTCCAGCCCGCCATGATCACCGAGGAACCAAGACCGTTGACGTATGCCTGTACCAGAGCATTGGAAAACGCTGTGAGTCCCTGCTGGACACCGGCCGGAAGTCCGATCCGGAAGATCTCACCGAGACATGTTTTATTGATATGTAAATCTCTTAAGACAAGTTTATGGGCTCCATCTGTTCTTGTGAGTGTCATGCAGGCCAGGAACGCGGAAACTGTCTCCGCCATCACTGTGGCGATCGCCACACCGCTGATCCCCCAGTGGAATACCGCCACAAAAAGGATATCCAGAACAATATTTAAGCAGCTGCTGATGATCAGGAACAGGAGCGGACGTCTCGTATCCCCCACAGCCCTTAAGATCGCACTTCCCATATTGTAGAGGAACAGCACCGGAACTCCGACAAAGTAGATCTTTAAATACTCACCCGCCGGTCCGACCACATCATCCGGCGTGGACATCCACTTTAACATCACCGGAACGACCCCGATAGAGATCAGGGAGACAAAACATCCGACGATCACCGCGAAGAGGATCGTCGTCTCCACCGCCTCGTGAAGCTTCTCGAGGTTTTTCGCGCCGAAACTCGTGCTGATCACCACACCGGCTCCGATGGAGATTCCGTTAAAGAAGTTCACCAGCGTGTTGCAGATCGCCGTGGTGGCTCCCACAGCAGCCAGGGCCGACGTTCCGAGATAATTTCCCACAACGATGCTGTCCACGGTATTGTAGAGCTGTTGGAATACATTTCCCATGATCAGCGGGATTGCAAACAGCACCAGCTGTTTCCAGATCACTCCCTCCGTCATATCAATGTTTGTTTTTCGTCCACCTTGAGGTCTCGGCATCCGCATTGCCCCTTTCTGACTGTTATTTCTGTTTTATCTCGTTTTTCATGTAAAATTTACCATTAAAATATAATATCTATGTAAATCATACGGGATTTCGGGAGAAAAAGCAAGCAGTTCCATGGCGTCGCTGTCACAGGAAAACCGTTGTCTGTTTCACAAGAAAATTTTGTGAATTCAAGTAACTATTCACCAGGTCTGCACATTTGCTGCTCTGACCGTAAGAAAACATAGACTAAAAGTCAAAAATCCCATCGTCGCAGCCGGTTCGGAATGGATTTTTGCTTGTAATTATGAAGGTACTGAATCGTTACGAATTCACGTAAAAGAAGCAGGAAACCCGCAAGTAAACGGGATATCCTGCCTCTTTGGCCATTCGTACTATTTAAATTCTAAAGATTACTCCCATGTTGGAATGTAAGCGCCCTTGTAAGTCTCCTCGATCACTTTCGCAACTTCCGGTGTGCGGAAATAATCTACAACTTTCTTGTAAAGCTCATTGTCCTTGTCCGCTGTTCTCGCAACGATGATGTTTACATACGGGTTGTCGCTTCCCTCTTCAACACTCTCAAGGAAGATCGAATCTTTCTCCGGGTTTAAACCGTTGTCAACCGCATGGCCGCCGTTGATGACTGCCGCTGCGACGTCCGGAAGAAGGCTTGCTGTGTTTGCTGCCTCAACCTCTTTAATGTCAAGGTTTAACGGATTCTCTGTGATGTCCTTCTTCGTCGGTGTGTAACCAGCCTCCGGATCAACCTTGATGAGACCTGCGGACTCTAAGAGCTTTAACGCACGGCCGCCGTTTGTAGCATCGTTCGGGATCGCGATGATATCGCCGTCCTTGATCTCGGAAACGTCTTTGATCTTGTTGGAATAAAGTCCTAACGGAGCGATGATGGTCTCACCGATGATGGAAAGATCATATCCGTTGTTCTTGCAGTCATCCTCAAAATATGCGATATGCTGGAAAGAGTTTAAGTCGATCTCGCCGTCGTTTAATGCACGGTTCGGAAGCGGATAATCCGCGAACTTTACAAGTTCCAGATCAATATTCTCCTCAGCAAGCTTCTCAATGACCGGCTGCCACTGCTCATTGTTCTCGCCGACTACGCCGAGCTTGATCACCGTCTTCTCGCCGGATGCTGCTGTCGTATCTGCTGCCGCGGAACCTGCTGCTGTTGTGTCTGCTGCCGCTGCTGTTGTCTCTGCCTTCTGGCTGCTTCCGCATGCAGTTAAGGATAATGCTAAAACTGCTGCAGTACCAAGTGCTAAAATTCTTTTCTTCATAATATGTCTCCTCCTAAACTGATTTGTCGCTGCCCGGTTCTGTCCGCATTCGCTGTACGGACCGGACAGTTCCATTCTATTGATACGGCTCAGAAAATTTCCGCGCCGCTTCAAGCTATATGATCGTTTCTTATGACCGGTATTGAAACATACCGACCGCCCAACAAGGGGATACCCTCTTAATGGGTCGTCTTTTTAATAACATAAGAACCTGTACTCTGAATGAGGCTTACCATAATCAGAATGATGATCACAGTCACATATGTGACGTCTGTCTGTCCTCTGGAATGACCGTAACGGATCGCGAAGTCTCCGAGTCCGCCGCCGCCGACAGCACCTGCCATCGCGGTAAGGCCTACCAGACTGATGAACGTGATCTGCATCGCGCGGACGATTCCCGGTACACTCTCCTTCAGATATACCCGGAAAATGATCTCCCAGGGACTGTTCCCCATGCTTTCCGCCGCCTCGATCAGTCCGTAATCCACTTCAGCGAGCGCACTCTCGATCTGTCTCGTGAAAAACGGGACAGTACCGAAAATCAAAGGTAAGATCGCGCCCTTCGTACCTATGGCGGTTCCCACTACCATACGGGTCAGCGGGATCAGAGCTGTCAGAAGGATCACAAACGGAATCGAACGGAAAATATTTACCAGCTTGTCTAAAATATTGAAAACAACCTTGTTTTTTAAAACACCCTTCGGAGCGGTCGCCGTGAGGACAATTCCGAAGAAAAGTCCGAATACCATGGAGATTGCTCCTGATACGATCACCATGTAGATCGTCTGTCCAAAGCTTTCAAGAAGTTCATCCGGCTTCGACATGACATTTGGGATGATTGCATTTAAAAAATCAGCCATTCTCAATCACCTCCACTCCTACATTCTTTGCTTTCAGATATTCAACTGCACCCTCAATATCCTCTTTCCTGCCGCTGGCGATCGCTACGGTTCCGCCGATCGGCGCGTCCTGAACGATCTCCAGATCCGCAAAGATGATATTTAAGTTGATGTTGAACTTTCTGGAAGTCTCGGAAATCAATGCCTCCGATGTATTTTTCTTAATATAGTTCAACCGAAGGATCTTCTCGCCCGGCTTTAATTCTACAAGCGGTGACTTATCCTCGATCAGTTTTTCGATCTTCTGAAGGTTTGAGGTGGTGCGGATGAAATCTCTCGTGATACCAGCCTTCGGTGCCGCAAAGATCGAGAACACATCGCCTTCCTCAACAACATTTCCGTGCTCCATAACAGCAACCCTGTCACAGATCTCCTTGACAACTGCCATCTCGTGGGTAATGATCACGATAGTGATTCCAAGCTTCTTATTTAAATGCTTTAAGAGCTGTAAGATCGCCCCCGTAGTCTGCGGGTCCAGAGCGCTGGTGGCCTCATCGCAGAGAAGAACCTTCGGGTCATTCGCAAGGGCCCTTGCGATCGCGACTCTCTGTTTCTGTCCGCCGGAAAGCTGGCTCGGATACGCATTTTCCTTCTCTGCGATATCAACGAGCTCCAAAAGCTCCTTCACTTTCGCCTTGATCTGCTGTTTTGTAAGCCCGCTTCCCTTTAACGGGTAAGCGACATTCTCTCCTACCGTTCTGGAACGCATCAGGTTAAAGTGCTGGAAGATCATTCCGATCTTCTTTCTCGCCTCTCTCAATTCCTTTGCTGGAAGATCCGTGAGGACCTTTCCGTCTACGGTGACGGTTCCGCTCGTCGGTCTCTCAAGCAGGTTGATGCATCGCACCAGTGTGGATTTTCCGGCTCCGGAGAATCCGATGATACCGAAGATCTCGCCGCTCTTGATATGGAGCGTTACATCGGAGACCGCGTGGACTTTATCCGCGCCGGTATCAAAGGTCTTTGTAATATGGTCTAACTGAATCAATTTTATCCTCCTATGTACGTACCAGTCGTACATTTTCTAATTTCTGTGTGTGCTAATAAGATATCACGTTTTCACTGATCCGTCCAATACAGATAAGAAATAAGTCGTTATAGGTTTTTTCTATATCAGAGAGTCTTTTATGAATTTTTCCGGCTCTGACATTCATCTGTCTTTCTGTGGTGGTCATTTACCAGATTGAACCCTTTGATTTTCGATTGCATAAAAAGAATGTGCCTTTGGTGTAACAGGGAATTTCCTGTTACACCAAAAATACGGGCAGCTATTGCCTTAGCTGCCCTGTGTATCATACCTTATTTTTTTTGCTTTTCCTAAGCTTCCTTCACTGCCTTCACCGCATTGTCTAAGAAGTCTGCTTCTATATACTCTACCGTTCCCTCGTCGACAGCTTTCGCGATCGCCGGACGGATCGGGATCTGAGCGAGAACCGGAATTCCGTATTCCTTTGCGACATCATCAATATGGCTCTCGCCGAATACGGAAATCTTCTTTCCGCAGTCCGGACATTCGAGGTAGCTCATATTCTCAACAAGACCGAGGATCGGAACATTCATTTTCTTCGCCATGTTGACCGCCTTCTCAACGATCATGGAGACAAGCTCCTGCGGGGAGGTAACGATGATGATTCCATTGACAGGAAGAGACTGAAATACAGTAAGCGGCACATCGCCGGTTCCCGGAGGCATATCTACGAACATATAGTCGATATCCTGCCAGAGTGTCTCACTCCAGAACTGTTTCACTGCACCTGCGATCACCGGACCACGCCAGATCACCGGATCTGTCTCATTCTCCAGAAGCATATTGGAGGAGATCACCTCAACACCAGTGGAGGAAGTCGCCGGGACAAGGAGCTTTCCATCCGGAGTCACTGTCACGCCATCATGAATCCCAAAGGCTCTCGGGATCGACGGACCTGTGATATCCGCATCAAGGATTCCTACTCTCGCACCCGTCGCGCGCATGCGGCAGGCCATCAGGGATGTCACTAAGGATTTTCCGACACCGCCTTTCCCGCTGACAACGCCGATCACTTTCTT
>OGGZ01002037.1_pt1 | contig 14907 bp, 8 predicted proteins | sample 1571371 | NCBI WGS metagenome assembly OGGZ01 (sample SAMEA2582025, study PRJEB24529) | metagenome | biome: Human gut stool | place: China | collected 2011
GACGAATGCCCGTGATGATCTTGATGTCAGGAGTACCATTCAGTTCAATGATTCTGTCGAGATACTTTGCTCTTGTAATTATTTTCATATCGTCACTCGCTTTCAAAAGTCGAAGATTTTTCATTTCTTGAAACTGCTTCGATGTACTTATTATACTGTCTACTAATAGTATATGCAAGAGGTTGATTTCAAAAACACAAAATATTTTATTTTTCGAAAGTGGAGACTATGTAAAGGCAATCCGAAGACTACCCCAGGCATTATGCCTGTTCTTTGTTATACGGGTTTGTTGTCCTCATCATCAGCGATGAAACCCTCATCATCGTCCTCGTATTCCTCACTGTAACCATAGTTCTCGTCATCAATCTTCTTTTTTCCGCTTATAATCAGGACAAACTCTTCTTTTTCGTCCCCGAGAATTCCCAGCATCTCATTAAAGAGCTCAAAACCTTTTCTCATGTTGTATAGAAACCAGGCATCCTGAATATATCCCTCCGGATGATCAATTCCTTCAAAGAAATCTTCATCAAAATTACAGTTAACGATAGCTTCTCTCATAGTAATATTTTTGATTGCGGGTTGCGATAGCAACATTTCCTGCTCCTCCGCAGTGCGCTCCTCGCGGAGCGTTTTTACTTACTAGGACAATTTCAACGAAATTTCCTAGCAAGTAAAAAATGAGCTATACACTTTTCATTAAACTGAATTGTGTATAGCTCATTTTATATATTTATGACGATATACCTAAAAATCTTAAAATCTTAAGTCATATATTTTAAATTGTCTTAAAAATAACATTATATATTTCTTACAACTAAACCTCAACTTTTACTTTATCAAGTTTCCAGATATCCTGAACATATTCCTCAATTGTTCTATCTGATGAGAATTTACCAACATTACTTACATTGATAATTGCTGACTTAGCCCAGCCTGCTTCATCTCTGTAAGCTGCTTCTACTTTCTTCTGTGCTTCATCATATGACTTGAAATCTTTAAGAATAAAGTATCTGTCTGCTCTGTCTGTGTAATTAGTATTTAATAATGAATCATAAATAGGTCTGAATCTGTCAGGATCCTGTGGTGAATAGAAACCATTGATTAACTGCATAAGCACTTTTCTGATGTCCATATCGTTATTAAAGATATCCATTGGATTGTATCCGCCATTGTTCTCGTAATTGATAACTTCATCAGAACTCATACCGAAGATAAATGCATTTTCCTTGCCAACTTCTTCTACGATTTCTACGTTTGCACCATCCATTGTACCAAGTGTAAGCGCACCATTTAACATAAATTTCATATTACCTGTTCCTGATGCTTCCTTACTTGCTGTTGAAATCTGTTCACTTACATCTGCTGCCGCAAATATAATCTCAGCATTTGATACTCTATAATTCTCTATAAATACAACCTTGATTTTACCATCAATTGATTTATCATTATTAATTACATCTGCTACGCTGTTAATAAGCTTAATTGTAAGTTTCGCAATTCTGTAACCTGCTGCTGCTTTTGCACCAAATATAAATGTTCTTGGATAAAATTCCATATCAGGATGTTCTTTAATCTCATTGTATAAATACATTACATGAAGAATGTTAAGAAGCTGACGTTTATATTCATGTAAACGTTTAACCTGAACATCAAATATTGAACGTGGATCTACATCTATTCCATTGTGCTCTTTAATATATTTTGCAAGTCTTACCTTATTCTGGTATTTGATATTCATAAATTCTTTCTGGCATTTCTTATCATCTGCATATATCTCTAAATTCTTAATATGCGCAAGATTTGTTGTCCAGTCATCACCTATCTTACTTGTTACCCAGTCAGCTAATAATGGATTAGCATGTAATAAGAATCTTCTCTGTGTGATACCATTTGTCTTATTATTGAATTTCTGTGGCATCATTTCATAGAAATCTTTTAATTCCTGTTTCTCAAGTATCTCTGTATGGAGTTTTGCAACACCATTTACAGAAAATCCTGCACAGATTGCAAGATTAGCCATCTTAACCTGTCCGTCATATATAATTGCCATCTTAGCAATCTTCTCCTGATTACCAGGATACTTGTTCTGAATTTCAAGTACAAATCTTCTGTTAATCTCTTCAACAATCTGATAACATCTTGGTAATAATCTAGAGAATAATTCGATTGGCCATTTTTCAAGTGCTTCACTCATAATAGTATGGTTAGTATATGCACAGCATTTAGTTGTTACGTCCCATGCCTCATCCCAGTTAAGTTCGTACTCGTCCATCAATAATCTCATTATCTCCGCAACTGCTATAGTTGGATGAGTATCATTCATCTGGAATACAACTTTCTTATATAATTTCTTGACATCATCATGATTATCCATATATTTCTTAATAGCTGTCTGTATACTTGCTGATACGAAGAAATACTGCTGTTTAAGTCTTAATTCTTTACCTGCATAATGGTCATCACATGGATATAAAACTTCAACAATGTTTTTGGCTAGAGTTTCCTGCTCTGTTGCTTTCTGATAATCGCCTTTATTAAATGAATCAAGCATAAAATGCTGCATTGGTTCAGCATCCCAGATTCTAAGTGTATTTACTACGTTGTTACCATATCCTACAATTGGTAAATCATATGGAATAGCCTTTACTGAACTGTAATTCTCCTGAATAAAATGTTCTCTTCCATCTTCTCCACGCTCTACCCTGATATATCCACCAAATTTAACTTCACAGGCATATTCTTCACGTCTTACTTCAAATGGATTACCATTCTTTAACCAATTGTCAGGCACTTCAATCTGATAACCATCCTCTATCTTCTGTTCAAACATTCCGTATTTATATCTGATTCCACATCCATATGCAGGATATCCTAAGGTTGCAAGAGAATCCAAAAAGCATGCTGCAAGTCTTCCAAGACCACCATTACCAAGTGCTGCATCAGGTTCCTGATCTTCAATAGCATTTAAGTCAAGTCCTAATTCTTCAATAGCTTCTTTAATCTCTTTTCTTGCTGCAAGATTTATAATAATATTTCCTAATGCTCTACCCATAAGAAATTCCATTGACAGATAGTATACTGTCTTAGCATCCTGTTTCTCATATTCTTTATGAGTTGCAATCCATTGGTCAATGATAAAATCTTTCAGTGCATAAGCAACACCCTGATATTTTTCTAACTGTGATGCTTCATCTAATGTCTTACGCGAAGTAATCTTCACATAATCATTTACTTCTTTTTTGAATTCTGCTTTGGAAAAAGTATCCATTATAATCCTCCATTCTGCAACCACTCCTTGTTGCAACTGTAATATATAATTCGCAAAATCCTTCTCTTAATGCATTACATTTTGCTAATTCCCAATATAAGGTATATTATATCGTGATTTTTTATTATTTTCAATCATATTAGATGATAAAATATACAATTGGTCAGTTTTTTACTAAAATTTAATTTTCCAAAAACATATATTTAAAACGTATTTAAAGTAAATGGTTATTGTTGTATCTTATCAATCACATAATACCACTGCTTTACAATCGGTACCTCATTTCCATTTTCATCGACATCTGACACTCCGGCATGATAATCTGTATATTTTATGTATATCTCATTTTCAACATAATAGACATATATTTCCTGGGAATATGCAGTTTTTATACAATAATACTGCTCACTGTCTTTAAACTGTTCCTTTTCTATAGGTTTCGCCGTTAATAATGTATTATATTCACCAATTGCCTCGTTTTGTGTAAATTCTATTCCTTTTTCACTGAATTCAACATCTTCATCTGCTTTTATTATTGGTAAATCTTTTCCGCAATACTTTAGCATGTCTCTTATTTCATCTTGTAGTTTTCCCTCATCTTGAAAATAATATTTTCTGCCTTTATAGCCTGCTGACTCCCGTCCTATAACCAACCCTGTCTCTCTACCTTTCTGAGTGTATATACCTATTCCATAATCACTCGCTGTAAACTGGTGCTTCTTACCATTTTTTATTATAGTTTCAGCATTAATTTTGTCTATTATCTCTTGTATTGTTTCTTTATTGTAAATTGTATATTTGTGTCCTCTGCCTGATATGGTTGCATATTGTATATCCCCGGCATCAATATCTATATGTATACCTTCCACTTTATCCGCCTTATTACCATTATATTTTCTCATCAAAATAATAGCTGCCACTAAAATTACTACACCTATGACACAAATAAGTTCTTTGTATTCTTTTATTTTCATCCTATACCTCCATTAAATATTATTTATATACATGCATAAATTTTATTCCATAAGACGAATGAAGTCTTATATCATCATATGCCATTTGCGGAGCGTTATCTGTTTTTATTTCTACTCTTTATTATATATTTCTAATTTCTGACGTAATTCATATAACCTGTTTGCATATTCATTTATGTTATTTACATAATCTTCATAACTTCCAGACACATAGCAAACTTCATTTACCAATTTCAGGTAAATTTCATAATACTCTTTCAATTCAGAATTTGCTTTTTTATATTTTGATGGTGGATTTTTCACTTTTTTCATTGCTGCAATAACTTCTGATTTACCATTATTTATTTCTGTCCCTTTACTGATAAAATCTTCATCTGTCCATAGATTTTCCAGTGCTTCATTAAAATTTTCTACATATTCTCCACCTCTCATAGTATATTTATCTGTCTCTTCATCTTGAATCTGTAATATTGCATTATACCATGTTTTAGCTATAAGTTCTCCAGTTTTAGTCAACTCTGCACTATTGTTAGTTATTAAATTAACTGCATTTGCAAAATTATTATAATATTTATTTTCTTTTCGTTCTCTAAATTTTGAAATATCACCCATCATCATCATAAGCAATATAATTGCCGCAATAATATTACCTATTAACCTTTTCTTTTTTTTCTTTTTTACCTTTATCGGATTAGGACAACCACAGGATGGGCATGTCGCCAGACTTTCTTCATAGTCTTTGCCACAATCTGAACACGTTACCTGTTTAGGGCTATACAAATCCGCATTACAATGCAGACATTTTCCTGCCTTATCACTTACCATTTCTCCACATTTCGGACATTTTATTAAACCCATTTTCAAATCCTCCTGTTTTTATTATGTACTTTCGGAATCTACTTAAATCATATAATTCCGAGAGTACATTTATTTTTATCTACTGCCTAAATTTTTCAGAATAGCTTTTCATATATCTACGAAAGCTAATCTCTTATGCTGGTACACATCGATTTTATATTGTTATAAACATCATTTAGCTCATCTATCAATCTGTTTATTTCAGGAGCACTACTCCTAACACTGACAACAGCTATATTACTAATTACATTTTTCATGTTATCATTAGGCAACGTAGAATACACAGTCTGAACAACATTCGTATCGCTATAAAAATTAACATCTTTTCTTGCATATTCCCAACCGGTCTGCTTATTTATTTCTTTGGCATATGCTTCAAAATCTATAATATTTTTTTTAACATTTTTATTATGTTTAATCAATTTTTCTAATGTCTTTTTTAGATATTTACTATTATTTTCTACCATAAGATCCAGTAATTGTGATATGTAAGGAAATACAAATATATGTACTGTATTAACGAAATTACCGGTCATTTGACAATATTTTAAATCTTTTTCAAATTCATCTGTAAAATATTCAATTACTTTGGCATTCGATGTAGCAATGCTTTTTAATACTTCTTTAGTGTATTCCTCTTTATACAACTCTTCCCCAAATCCAGTTGCATTATTATGATGGTTATATGGTCCGAAATACCACCATTTTTCCGGAACTTCTCTGGCTTTCGATTCTTCTATTATGGCTATATCTTCATGTCTTATGGCAATTTTAATGATGTACATACCTAATTGTTTTCTTAACCTCAGAATATCTCCATATTCAATTGCATCTTTTGTGCTGACATCGAAGCCACGAAATACAGGTAGTCTGATGTCACAAAATACAGGTCGTCTGATAATAGTTCCAACATCCAATCCACCATCACAGTAATTTGTACTATTAAACCATATATATTCATTATCTAATAAAAATCTGATAAACTCATCATTATCATACTCTATTGCATAATCTAATACTGTTCTTCCAAATTCATCCGGATTACATATTGCATTATCAGGTCTTTTGACATAATCTTTCCATATCTTTTTATTCTTTGATTTTGCAACACTGTAATTTGTCAATCTGCTTTCATAATCATTATTAATATGGTTATTTTTTCCACCACTTAATATCTGTTCACATGATACCCTAAGAATTTCCGTGAAAATTGGTAAATCATATATTTGTATGGATTTTGTGCCTTTCTTTATCTGAGATATACGATTTTCCATATTCTTTATTTCTGTTTCATTAGGCTCATTATCTTTATTGGTAAATTTAAGGCAATCAATACAAAACTGTCTGGTTGATGAGTAATTTTGTTCTATTAATTTCGACAAATAACTTCCTATTTGTTCATTTTTAATTTCATACATACTATTCCTCTTTTCTAATCATCTTATTTGTAATAAAATCATAATTACTTTGCATAGATTATAGGTAATTTTTTTTTATGAAAGTCATTATCTTTAATTCGCCGGATTGATAACTTCATTATGTTTTCACTTTTACTTTAACCTGATTAAATTATATCATTCTGAATTTAATTAAGTAAATCATAACATTGTATACATTTTAATTATAAATTAAAATTACCTTTTTTAAAATGTATGCAATAAGCATATGTTTTCATAAAAATATATATTTAAAATATTATCATTAAATTTTAATCTTATAATTTCGTATGTATTTATTAATGCAAAAAATAAAAACTGCTATGTGTAAAATTTCCACATAGCAGTTTTATATATATCTACAATAATCTCAATTCTAATAAATCAATAAAACCCTGCTCATCTGATGACCATTTTATATAATTCAGCAGCAATTCAATGACAATTTATTAATTTTTCTTAACGCCCATTACAACGTCTTCGCCATTGATATTCCATTCTTTCTCATAGCCCTCAACTGAACCAATAACTAAGTCAGTTGCCATAACTTCTGAAATAATGCCATCTTTATTCTTTGTCATTATGTCTGTAACCTTATCATTGCCTTTAGCATAAATTGTAATCTTATCCATAACTTCAAAGCCGGCTTCTTTTCTCATTGTCTGAATCTTACTAATGATTTCTCTTACAAAGCCCTCTTCAAGAAGTTCAGGTGTAAGATTTGTATCAAGAACAACCGTTATCTTATTGTCACTCTGTGATACATATCCTTCTGTCTGTGCAATGTCGATGAGTAAATCATCTTTTTCGAGAACAACTTCACCACTTGGTAAATCAAGTTTCAATGAACCATTTGCATTAACTTCATCCATTGCTGCATTTCCATCTAGTGCTGAAAGTGCCTGTCTGATTTCACCTAACTGTTTACCGAATTTTGGTCCGACAGTCTTAAGCTGTGGTTTAAAGCTGTATGAAGAAAATGCTCTTACATCATCTGTAAATTCAACATTTTTAACGTTAAGCTCATCAGCGATAATGTCTGTATAGAATTCTGATAAATTAAAATCAGCTTTAACATACATCTTGCCAATTGGCTGTCTGTTTTTAATATTAGAAGCATTTCTGCATGCACGTCCCATAACAACTACCTCTAATAAATCTTCCATGTCTTCTTCTAATTTCTTATCGATATGGTTCTCATTTACTACAGGGAAGTCGCAAAGATGAATACTTTCCTTAGCATCTTTATCAATACTTCTTACTAAGTTCTGGTAAATGTCTTCTGTCATAAACGGAATCATTGGTGCAGCTGCTTTACAGATTGTTACTAATGCTGTATAAAGTGTCATATAAGCATTTATCTTATCCTGCTCCATTCCTTTTGCCCAGAAACGTTCTCTTGAACGTCTTACATACCAGTTACTCATTTCATCTACAAATTCATCTAATGCTCTTGCAGCTTCAGGTATTCTGTATTTATCAAGATTATCATCAACTGCTTTAACTGTTGTATTTAACTTAGATAATAACCATTTATCCATTACACTTAATTTATCATAATCAAGTGTGTAATTCATTGGATTAAATTCGTCAATGTTGGCATAAAGTACATAGAATGCATATGTGTTCCAGAGTGTACCCATGAATTTACGCTGTCCCTCAGTAACGGCTTTATCATGGAATCTGTTTGGAAGCCATGGAGCACTGTTTGTATAGAAATACCAACGAATTGCATCAGCTCCATGTGTCTGTAATGCATCAAATGGATCAACTGCATTTCCCTTTGATTTAGACATCTTCTGACCATTTTCATCCTGTACATGTCCAAGAACGATTACATTTTCATATGGTGCTTTGTTAAATAATAATGTTGACTCTGCCATTAATGAATAGAACCAGCCTCTTGTCTGGTCAACAGCCTCTGAAATAAACTGTGCTGGGAACTGCTGCTCAAATAAATCTTTATTCTCAAATGGATAATGATGTTGTGCAAATGGCATTGCACCTGAGTCGAACCAGCAGTCAATAACTTCAGGAACTCTGTGCATATCTTTACCACATTTTGGACACTTAATTGTTATCTCATCAATGTATGGTCTGTGAAGTTCAACTGTCTGAGCCTTAGGATTGCCACTCATTTTCTCAAGCTCATCACGGCTTCCAATAGCATGCTGGCATCCACATTCACATTCCCAGATGTTAAGTGGTGTTCCCCAATATCTGTTACGTGAAACGCCCCAGTCCTGGATATTCTCAAGCCAGTCGCCAAAACGTCCTTTACCGATAGATTCAGGAATCCAGTTTACTGTATTATTATTTCTTACAAGGTCATCTTTAACGGCTGTCATCTTGATGAACCATGATTCTCTTGCATAGTAAATAAGCGGAGTATCACATCTCCAGCAGAATGGATAATCATGCTCGAATTTTGGAGCATCGAATAATTTTCCCTCTGCATCAAGGTCTTTTAATACCTCTGGATCTGCTTTCTTAACAAATAATCCGGCATAAGGTGTTTCTTCCGTCAAATCACCTTTACCATCTACAAACTGTACAAATGGTAAGTCATAATTACGTCCTACCTTAGCATCATCTTCACCAAATGCAGGTGCAATATGAACGATACCGGTACCATCTGACATTGTTACATAAGTGTCGCATGTTACGAAATGAGCTTTCTTATTCTGTTTCTTTGCTGCATCTCCTGCGCATTTATATAATGGTTCGTATTCTTTATATTCGAGGTCTTTTCCTTTATATGTCTCAAGAACTTCGTAATCCTTACCCTCTACACCTTTCTTTTCAGCAAGACCGCCTAAAACTTTATCTAATAAAGCTTCTGCCATATAATAAACATATCCGTCTGCTGCTTTAACTTTACAATATGTCTCGTCAGGGTTTACACAAAGTGCAACGTTAGATGGTAATGTCCAAGGAGTTGTTGTCCATGCAAGGAAATATGCATCTTCACCTACAACCTTAAAACGTACTACTGCTGAACGTTCTTTAACTGCTTTATATCCCTGTGCTACTTCATGGCTTGATAACGGTGTGCCACAACGAGGACAGTAAGGTACAATCTTAAAACCTTTATATAATAACTTCTTGTCCCAAATCTGTTTTAATGCCCACCATTCAGATTCGATGAAATTGTCATCATATGTTACATATGGATTATCCATATCAGCCCAGAAACCAACAGTACCTGAGAAATCTTCCCACATTCCTTTGTATTTCCATACGCTTTCCTTACATTTCTTAATAAATGGATCAAGACCATACTCTTCAATCTGTTCCTTGCCGTCTAAGCCTAATAATTTCTCTACTTCAAGCTCTACAGGGAGACCATGTGTATCCCAGCCTGCTTTTCTTGGGACCATATAACCTTTCATTGTTCTGTATCTTGGAATCATATCCTTTATAACTCTTGTAAGAACGTGACCAATATGTGGTTTACCGTTTGCTGTTGGAGGTCCGTCATAGAAAGTATATGTCTCTCCCTCTTTACGGTTTTCCATACTTTTCTTAAAAATGTCATTGTCTTTCCAGAATTTTTCAACTTCTTTTTCTCTCTCAACAAAATTGAGATTCGTAGATACTTTCTTGTACATTCTAAAATTCCTTTCTTAATTTATTTCCTATACCGATTAGAGTTTCAAAGGAGCTTTTGATGCCCTAATCCTATATACTAAAAAGAGAGCTTATCCTGTAATAGGACGAAAGCTCTCTAACGTTATACCACCTGTTACAGACATACTATATCAGATATAATCTGATATTTATATGCGTTCCCTTTAACGTTGGAAATACGTCAGTCTCTACTCTTTTTCTGATTCGTATCTATTAATTAATAATATAAATACGATAATTTCGGACTGCAGCTCCGGAGTGATATTCGGTCAATGCTTACTCATATCCCTTTCCACCATACGGGACTCTCTAAAACTTTCTGCATAGACTTACTGTCTCTTTCATAGCCTTTACTCATTTGAAAATTATTATACTAATGCTGTTTGTAAATGTCAATTATTGATTTTCAAAAAATTATGTTCAAGCAATTTCTATACAATTTCACAATCAGAATTATTATATTTCAAAATACGGAACATATTTAATCGAATACTTTCCTTTCGGAAACAGATATTTATACAAATCTATAAAATAATCATCTGTCATACTTGCCAGATAATCTACCACAATATCATCTTTATTCTCATTTGCATAATCTCTTCCATCTTTATAATATCCTCTGTTCAAATTAACAAAATCAATGTGATGTGTATAGATGACTGACTTTTTATTTTCCTCTTCTAAATCTTTAATCATCTTATCATATATTTCATAGAACATCGGCTCAATATTTTCAGAATATAATCTGTCTAACTTCTCGTTTAAATAGATTTTCTCATAATTTTCTCTCTTAGCTATCTTAATTGCCTGATAATATTTCTCGTCCATATAGAGATAATCTTTTCCATAACTGTTCTCGATGATATTAACTACCAGATTATTAGTCATATCTGCATTTTCCACACCGATTCCATTATCCTCGAATTTAACACTACTGTCTATGAAACCAGCTTTTCTTGCATCCTGCCTGTCTTTACCCAGATAAGCAATCATATCACAGATTCTTACTACACAACCCTCAAGTGTCATCGGAATAAGTTTATCAATTTCATCTTTATCCGTATAACATCGCTCGACCATTTCATCGTACTTATCAAATGTAAGTCCTTTCTTAGGTCTGTATTCCTGCATCTCAAATTCACCGTTATGACATATTATTCCGTCTAAGGTCTGTAAGCTTATATTCCTTGCAAATAAATTGTCAAGCACACGTACACTATGAACATTATGATTAAAGTATCGTCCTGTTCTGCCATTGTATATTTTATTAAGTATTCTCTCTCCTGCGTGGCCAAATGGTGTATGTCCTATGTCATGTCCTAATGCAATCGCTTCTATTAAGTCGATATTCAATCCCAGAATGTTTCCTATATTTCTTGCAATTCTTGATACTAACTGAACGTGTAAGGCTCGCCTTGTAATATCATCATTTTTATAAAACGAAAATACCTGCGTCTTATCTGCATATCGATTATAATATGGACTATGTATAATCTTCTCAATATCTCTTACAAATGCAGGTCTCCATAGATTCTCCTTATCCATATCAGGGTTTCTTCTTATAATATCTGTATTTTTACATGCATATGGGTTCTTATAATTATTTTCTCTATCATTAGTAATTCTTTTTACCATTTCTCCGGATAACTTTTCATACTTCATAATTAACCTCATTTCTTACATAAACTATATAACAAATAGCGACTCTCAAACCCGCACTTTGCACTTGTGTCAAGTAAGTACCAAATAATCCACTTACTTGTATAAAGTAAATACCAAATAATTTACTTTCAAGAAACATCGAAAACCGACAGTTTATGAAAGCATTCCTTGTATATAAGTATATCATTGAACCTGCATAAAGTCATCCACATTCCACTCAAATTGAATACTCCATAGATTTCTATAATTCGAATAACATTGATTTAGAACGCATAAACTACTATCCATTATAAGTTTTTTGTTGTCATTTGTTTAAAAAGATAGTAAAATATATTACAAAATTATTACATAACGAATAGGTGAACGTATGAAATTAATAAAACACTATAAATATATAGGCATATTAAGTATAGTTCTCTTAGTTTTTATTCTGATTATTTTATTTAAATCTGATATTACTATATTTAAGTCTGACAAGAAAACTTCATCAGGTTCAGACAATCAATCCATAAATACAGCATTAATTATAGATTCTGAACTTCATAAGGAAGAAATCTCCCAGTTGAAGCAAAGTGTAGCTGATTGCTCTGATAAATATGATAAGAAATATTCAGTTTTCAAGACTGATGACTACAATGGTTCTTACGAAAAGACAATTGATAGTGCCATTAAGTCTGGTGCAACACTTATTATCTGTCCTGACTCAACGTTTGAAGAAACTGTTTATGATATCCAGAATTCATATATCGGTGTATACTTCCTGATTATTGACGGTATACCACATAATAGTGATGCATCAGATGCAACACTTAATTTTAATTCGATATCGCTAACTTTCAGCGAGGCTGAATTAGGTTTTCTTGCCGGTTATGCTGCTGTATATGAGGGATATTCGAAGTTGTCATTTGTTGGAGTTGATAATGATATTAAGTCGCTTCATTATTATTATGGTTTTCTGCAGGGTGCAGATTATGCAGCTAAAGATACTAATCTCAAAGATATACATATTTCTTCAACTTTTACTGCTATCGAAGACTACGATATATCATTAAATAAAGCTTACGCAACTAAGCCTGATGTGATGATAATATGTGATGAAGAACTAGTTAATAAATCACTTGATTTTGCTACCGAAAATGATGTGAAGGTAATAGCCTGCGATGACAGCTATCCTAAAGACAGTGAAAATATAATTGCCAATACATTTAAGAATTATTATCTGCCTATATATGATTATCTTACTAAATTCTATAAGAATAATTTTGAAGCAGGTAAAGTCATCGAATATTCAACATCTGAAGAGGCTGTATCTCTCATTTACAATACATCATCATTTACAAAATTTGATTCTAAAATATATGATTCAATATACCAGAAGCTTGCAAGTGATGAAATTCAGATAATAAGTGATACAACCGTAAGTCCGGAAGAGATTGGTTTAACTAATATTAAATTAGACTAGAAACATTTACATATACAAACTTTAATATATCATCAGCTCTTCACATTTAACTGTACCGAAGTATTCACTTTTTTAGCAATTCCTTTTCCGGAATTAGGATATTTACTTGAATATATCTGGTCGCTTATGAATAAAGTCAAAAGCACTATGCATATGATTATGGTGAATTTTGCATTAACTCTTCTGAACAGACTATCTATAATAGGAGCAACGATATAGACAAGTGCCATTCCTCCCACACCGAATACGAATAATCCTTCAGCGCATATACGTCCGTTAAGGTTAAGAAAATATCCGCTGTAATCCCACCATCTCATTCCTTTGGTTAATTCTAAGTAATAAGATGTGAAATATTCTACCACTCCACATATAAGAACCGTTGCTAAGAATTCTAATATAGGCCATTTTCTTAACCTGTAAAGTAATACAAGAATTAGTATTCCTCCCGAACCATATATCGGAAGCCATGGTCCATGCAGAACACCTCGGTTAATAAAGATTCCACGCTTGAATAAATGTATGCTGACTTCCCATGTCCAACCGAGGAATGAGAAAATGAAAAACATAAATATTAAAGATGCTACCGAATAACGTCTGAGATAATGTATTTTTAATGGTCTGTCCTTCTTCTGTGTTATCATATTAGGCGATAATCTATCAGGATATGTCTTTCCTTCTATCGCTGCTTCTGCTGCAATAACTGCCAATTCACGTTCTTTCTCAGTCTGGAATCTTTTCTCATCAGGTCTGTTATGCAAAGTAATTCCGAAATTCTTCTCTATAAAGCCACGTAATCCCTTGTACTGTGGCTCGATTTTAACCTCTTCTCTTATCTTGATTACATCTGCATACTTCTCTTTTAAGAGAGCTGTATCAGCTTTTTCAAATAGATAAATATCATTAAATATTGATATATTTTCGATATTATTTTCTATTGCAAGGCTTCTGATTTTCGTATAATATTCGGAAAAAAACGCTGTTTTGTATGCATTTGCATAGAACAAATCAGTTAATCCAAGTGTGACGATACCTAATATGTCCCACCACAGAAATGTAAGTTCATAGACAAAACATTCGAATTTATGTCCATTCATCATTTTTCTTGATAAATTTATGCAATCTTTCCAATGTATATCAGGATTCTCGGCTACAATATAAGGCACCATATAATATGAATATCTCTTAACCACTGCACCCACAATCGTCAATGACCACAGAAAATAAAATATATACTGCATAAGCATATTGACGCACACATTTATCCATTTTCTTGCCTTGATAAAGAATAGAAAACGTTGTGGTGTAACTCTTTCATAAGTACGGCATTCCAGAAAAATTCTTCTGGCAACAGCTTTGTAAGTATTCTTAATGAGAAACCAGAAGCCGACTATGATTGTCATTATCACAATCACGACTATACCAATAATTGCATCTTTAGACAGCCCTATCTGATAAAATATCCTGACTATTTTTACAAATATAGAACCACTCGTAACTCCATTTACTATTTCTGCAAGATGTCCTCTGCTCCTGCCAAGTACTTTATTACCAGATTCTTTTGAACTTTCCACAGCATTTTTCTTAATTATATTTGCTTCCTGTTCGCCCTGCTCTAAA
>OGGZ01002041.1_pt1 | contig 14885 bp, 7 predicted proteins | sample 1571371 | NCBI WGS metagenome assembly OGGZ01 (sample SAMEA2582025, study PRJEB24529) | metagenome | biome: Human gut stool | place: China | collected 2011
GCAAGGGGTCTCTTGTTATTTTCCGGCATAAAGCATCTTCGAGAACAATTCTTGCAATCTTATTTATGTTTAGGGAGGTTTGATATAAATCAGCTAAGTCTAGCTTCGATAATTTCCAGATTACACAGTCTGTCAATGCTTGTATATGTATGAGTGATGGCTGATTTTCTTTAAGGGAAAAGGACGAGTTGGCGAATTCGCCCGGGAAAGAAAACCAAAAGGTGATTTCTTTGTCCGGATCACCATATTCTTGTGCAGTCCAATAACGTAGGATACCACTTTCTATGAAATAAAGATATTTTTCGTAATCACCGATTCTTATGGTAAACTCGTTTTTCTTGATTTCTTCACGTTCGAAGTGTTCACAAAAAAATTGTTGTTCTTCGGGTGTTAATCGTAGTCCTTTATTTAAGGAGTCTATAACGTTAACGGATTGCTCTATTAATAATGCGATGTTGGTTTTCATGTGTTTAGTATGTTTAGATGGTTATGTTAATGCGCTCTAAGAACAAAGATAATATTAAAAGTTGGATAATCAAGATTTATTCAAGGTAACTGCACCAAAATATCTATGAAATAGAGATTGGGAAGAAATACTGTTTAGATTTGATGATAAGGTAGGCTTATTGTATATTTCCATATACGCTCTTGTTTCCTGTCGTGTGATTCAGTAAAAACATGTACGTGTTTCCCGAAAAACATGTACGACTTTTTCCAAAAACACGTACGTGTTTCGCGGAAAGTATAATCGTCTTTTTAAGATGTTTATGTTCAATGATTTATATAAGAACATTATTTACGTGCTTATTGTCTAGGATTTGCCTTGGGATACGTATGCTCTAAATAGACTCCGGATACTGAAAATCGGGTGGGAAAAGTAAACAGGGATCGTTGGCAAACTTACCAGCGATCCCACTAAATCCCTATTATAATTTCGCTTGATTCACTTGCGGCGTGCGGATACCCGGTTTCAATTCTCCGTTGATGATAGTTAACCGGCCATCTTGGATAACCGCTCCCGCTCCGGCACGGGCCAACTGCTCATATTCGCCCAGATCGCTCCATGCTTTCGTGGATAGGTCGTATTGAAGTAAGGTGGTATTGAATCGGTACCATTCTACCGGATGGTGCATATAGGCCTTGGCTTCGGCTTGCAGGCGGGTAATGGCCGCCGAATCTCGCGCCGCCTCCGCTTTCGCTAAATGGATCGGTCGGGCGATGGCGGCTAAGAAACAATCGTAGTTCACACCTCCCATAAATAAGATTTTATCCGTTTGGAAAGTCACGGCACAGCCTCCTGTTAGGGTACGGTTCGTTCCGTCCTTAAACGGGGGAAGAACGGTCTCTTGTTGCCAGGTAAAAGTTGCCGGGTCGAATACCAATACATCCGTCGGGACGATCGGTTCCTCTTCGTTTAGGATGGGCTGGAAGCCTCCGGCTAGATAAATACGTGTGCCGTTGGGACTTTCTCCGGCCGCTAATACCGGTTGTACACGGGCTGCTCCCGGGAAGTCCGGTAGTTGTTCCCATCCCTTTTCGATATTCGCGAGGTTGAGGCGTAAGAAGGTATGGCAGGGCTGTCCGTTCTCATTTCCCCCTGCTACGTAAATCTCCTGTCCGGTAAAAGCGGCCGAGAGATTATCCATTGGAGACGGTAAGGGGGGTAAGGCGCAAACCGCTACCTCTCCTTTCGTGGGGTTATAGGAGATGCGGGAGACCTCGACCAAGGAAGAATCACTGTTGTTTCCTCCGATGCAAACGATACCTTCCGGGGTGGAAACCGTAGCGCCGTAGGCGACGGGACGAGTCGGTCGATCTCTTTCCAGCCTTCGGGAAGAAGGACGAATATCTCGCTATAATATCGCTTGGCTCCTCCCTCGGTGACGGGTTTGTCCGGAAAGTTGCAACCTCCGGCAACGATCAATACGCCGTTATGGATGCCGGCGAACGGGGCGGAAACGCCAAGGGAAGCCGTATCGGCTGCTCCCGGTAGATCCGGTAATTTTGTCCAGTTTATCATGGTGTTCTGTTTTTTAGATACAGGCTGGCCGCATCCCGCTACGCAGAGTAGCAGGAGGAACAACCAGCCGGTGATTTGTTGTTTATTATGCATAGCTTATTCTTTTATTGCCCGGAACGTAGAGGCCGGCATGCCCGCCTCGTTTATAAGATTCGCTCTCGTGAAGGGTTGCCAGCCGTAGCGTACCAGCTTCGGGTGAGTCACTTGATCGTTCCACACCTTTACTTTCCCGTTCTCTACCACGGCTTGCGCCGGATAGTAAAGTCCTTCCTGCTCGGCGATCTCGAATGTACGGATGGGGTCCCCATCGGAAGTTGTCAAGCCCTTTGCGTAATCGAAAGTGATATAGGCGGCGTTATCGGTAAACGTTGCGCTGCGGAACAAAGGGCCGGATGGGATTACGTTATGTCCGTAGGTCTTGTTCAAGGCCCAATGTGCCAGTCGTTCGCCAATCTCTTTTTTTCGGGTAGGGTGAACGTTTAAAGAATCCCCGCGATCGCTACTAACGGCCATACCCGTATTCGATACGGTTTGCGCCAGGCGGCGTTGGCTGTCCCTGAACCAAGTCCAACTCGGGCGGTCTATGCTGGATAGTTGGACATAGTAGAAAGGCAGGGCTGCGTTCCAATTCTGGCGCCAGCTGTTCACCAATAACGGGAATAATCGTTCGTGTACTTTCATATTATGGGCGTTCGATTCTCCTTGGTACCAAATAATCCCTTTGATGGGATATCGATGAAGGGGTTGGATACCCGCCTCGAACAGATAACAAGGCTCATACGGATGGCGTTGGAGCGGGTTGGACGCTTGCTTGATGTTTAAGGCCGCCCGTTCACGTACCCAATCTTGGATAAAGTCGTTCTTCGTCCAATCCTGTAAGATATCCGGAAACTCGAATTCCAGTGTTTTCCGGTCGATCCATGCCTCCGTAGGCGAGCCGCCAACAGCGTTCAATATCAATCCTACGGGTACTTGTAAGCTATCGGCCAGCATACGCCCGAAGGCAAATCCTATGGCCGAGAAGCGTGCGGTATTCCGCGTGTCGCATACTTCCCATTGGGCGTCGTGGTAATATTGCAGGCGGTTCAATGAATCCAGTACGGAAGCGTCCCATTCCACGGCGTAGGTCTCCCAGCGGGGCTTTAGGTCGAATAAACGGATTTGCGAGTGTTGTTTCGCGTAATCCAATTGTTGCTGTTGTTCTTCCTTTACGCTCTCGTTTACCCGGAACGCCATGTTGGATTGTCCGGAGCATAGCCAGACTTCCCCGGCTACTACATCCCGATAGTTCAGCGTGCGGCTGGGGGTAGAAACCGTTAAGGTATAGGATTTCCCGCTTACCCGTAAGGGATCGAGCGTGACAGTCCATTTCCCGTTCGTACCGGCTACGGTCTCCTTCCTTTGTCCGGCGAGGGTAACGGTTACTTTCTCCCCTTGGTTGGCGATGCCAGATATAGGAAGCGGTTGATCCCGTTGCAAGACCATCCGGTCCGAATAGATGGCAGGAAGCTGTAATCCTCCGTAATCGCCGGTTAGCGCCCCATAAACGGTGCGGGCCAAGATACCGGCACCTTCAGCGTTGGGATGCAATGCGTCAGGCAATAGATCCGGACGGTCGTATAATCCTTCCTGCAAATCGACCAAAGTCGCGCCGGCTATCCGGGCGATTTCTTCGATAAGCGCTTGCTCCATCCAGTACCAGTCTCTTGTACCGGATTTAAAACGAGGATGGCGGTGAGATATCGGAGTCATACGGCAAACCCATACCTTGCATTTCGGATTGGCTTTCCGGAAGGATTCGATCAAGGAAAGATAATCCCGAACGAAATCGTCCCGGTAATTCGGCCATGCCCGAGGGTCCGTATCGTTCAATCCCAGATGGATGATCACGTAATCCCCGGCAAACCTCAGTGCCTTTTGATACGCCTCTTGTTGGGTATAAGGACGATATCCCTTGTTTAATAAAGTAGCCCCGCTATGCCCGAAGTTCTCCACTTCGTAGGCATCTCCAAGCATCTGTTGCAATTGGGCCGGGTAGCAGTTTGTTTCCCGGTTCTCGATTCCGTAGCCGTAGGTCACGCTATTACCTACGCAAGCCACCTTGATCTTTTGCGCTTGGCTCATAAATGCGAAAGCGAGGAAGATGGATAAGATTCCTATTATTTTTCTCATTTCATTCAACCGAATTAGACGTTATTTAAGTTGTTTATCTGGAGAGTAAACCAGTCCTTCCACCGCTTTCTCTCCATCCGGGGTGACGCAAACGAACGTAAACATCCATTTCACCAGACGGACCTCGGGGGTATTGAACGTACCGACCGGAAGCTTCATGAACACCTTGTTCCAGCCTTTTTCCAGATGGACCGGGGTTGGTTTACGGCTTACGCAGTTCTCGTTCCCCAGTGGGATCTCATTGGACTTCTCCCGGTGGGTAGCGGTCCATACGGGGGGCGTTATCTCTTGATCATTTACCCAGATACGGCTTTCTTTATAATCCCATTTTCCTTGCATTGGAGGTAGATCCATTTCAGAACGGCTATAATTTTGAAATTCGATCCACGTACCTACCTCTTGCGCCTTGGGCGAATAGATCCAAGTCCATGCGTAAGCGGTATGGTTCGGTTGCGGGTCTTTATAGGCACCGGGAACCAGCGGTCCCCAGACATGGCGCAGGTAGATACCGGCACCGATGGCGTCGTGCGTACCGTAATTTTTCCCTTCATAGGTATATTGCGCTTGAAGCGACTTTTCCGGAGGGAAAGAACGGGTCAGTTCCCCATCATTCGGGAAAGGGTCGGTGATACGCCATCTCACGTTGGTTTGCTTGACGTAGGCGAACGGGTATCCTTGGAAATGATGTTCTTTATGCCATAACATCCGCCGCTCAAAATCGACAAATGCCTTATGTTCCTCGTTATCGGGATCGATAGGCAGCATCGTTCCGTTCTTATCGAAATATTGATAGCCGCCGCCCAACCAAGAACGTTCGGCGATCGCTAATAGATTCGGATACAAATTATTCTCCCGGATCAATTTGTCCTCCGGCTGTACGACCCGGTCGTGCCATACGGCAAGGATCGTACCCGCCAAATCATGGCTTCCTTGCGGTTCATTGTAAATACGGCTTTTGTATAAGCCGATCAAGTCGGCGAACGTATCAAAATGGTTGATATAATGGAAACGGGAGTCGATCGCAGGAATGCCCGGTCGCGCTTTTCCCCGGTAACTCCACATTTGCTCCATGTCGATCTCACCCGGTTTGTACTTCCATCCCGGGTTCCAAGAGATCACTTGTTTCCCTTTCGCACGGATATAAGCGACCATCTCGGGTACGAACTTCGGATTGGTAAACTTTACCTCGTCCGTACCGATATGTAAGTAAGGAACCTCCTCGAATACCTCGCAAACCTCATCCATCAATAGTTTTAAGATCGCCATACCCTCCTTGCTCTGCATATCATGACGGAAGGCCCGTATGAAAGCGGCGCTATGTCCCGGCATATCTACCTCCGGGATGAGTAGTACGTTATGTTCTTTACAAAAGCGAACCAGCTCCTTTGCCTCCTCGATCGTGTAATATTTTCCGGGCATACGGCTCATATTGCAGCTGTCGTTCAGCATCGGAAAGATCTTGCTCTCCAGACGCCAAGCTTGGTTCTCCGTGAGATGCCAATGAAATACGTTCATCTTGTAGCGGGAAAGTACCTCGATCTCCCGTTTCAGTTCTTCCATGGAGATATAGCTTCGCCCTACGTCTTGCATGAATCCTCGTATGCGGAAAGCAGGCCAGTCGGTGATCTCGCAACCTTGGATGGAATATCGCTTCCCTTGCCGCTCGGTCAGTTGGCGCAAGGTTTGTATCGCCCAATAAGCTCCTTGTTCGGATACCGCCCGGATGGTTATCCCCCGGGAAGAGACGCTTAGTTGATAAGCCTCCTCGGAGTTGAGGGGGATTCCGTCCAATTTGTCAACCAAGGAAACCTCTATCTTGTATCGGCTGTCCGGTTGGACGCTTACCGGCAGCTCCTCCAAGAATTCCATTAGGATGGAACGGAGTTTCCCTTCGGAAGAAACTGCGATTTCCTTCGGATGGAACGAAGCGTTTGTCCGGACGTATTTTTGGGGCAAGGGCAATAAAACAGGATTCCGGGCCATCAGAGGCCCGGAATACAAGAAACTTAAAACAATTGCAAAATGCAGTATATATCGCATATACTTAGATTATTGATGAATGATATCCTGTAATTTGATAGCTTGGAAGGTCATATGTGCTACGCTTGACTCGTAGAAGATTCCTACCGTTTCCTTATCGATCATCGAAAGACAGGAATATCCCCACCCCTCGGCCTCGTCTAATAAGACTTGATGCTCCGTGGGCCAAGTAAGTCCACCGTCCAGACTCGCCTTGATCGTGATATGATTACGCCCTTTCGTCGTGTTCGGATTGGAGAAGAGTAGAAGGTCCTTGCCGGTGATGTTATCCTTGGCGTTTACCTTGATCAAGCTGGCCATACAAACGGATTCCTGTAAGGCGCTACGGCTGGAAGGATGCTCTGTCCATGTCTTGCCTAAATCCTTTGTGGTGGCCACGGCACGGCTACCGCCCCGGTTATCACGCATATTTAACATCAATACGCCCGGCTCTACCTCGGCAACTTGCGCCTCTGTGGTATTCGTGCGGGCTAAGTTATGCAGGTGCCATGTTTTCCCGCGGTCTTTGCTATACATAATGCCGGCGTTGGGCACACGGGTAGCGTCGATAAACTGGATCGGGAAGACCAAGGTACCGTCTTGCATCGTGATGCCTCGTCCCGGGCCTTGCAATAGGAAATACCAAGACGGGTCTTTTACTTGGGAGGTGATATTGATCGGTTCGCTCCACGTCTTACCATCGTCCTCACTTTTCACGAGCATAAGTTGGGCGGTCTCGTCCGGTGTCATTCCCGGCATGGAGTTCCACCAAGCCCGTTCGTTACCCATACCATGCGTCCACGCGGCTACTACCCAGATCGTATTGGTCTTTTCGTCTACCAAGATCGATGGGTCTCCCACGCCGTTTTGTCCGTGGGGCAGGCCATCCGTTTGTTTGAAAGTCATGGCTACTCGCATCGGTTCCCAAGTTTGTCCCTTATCGGTACTGCGGCTTACTCCGATATCGATTTTCTCTTGCAGGTCCACGCTGCTATTATAGCGAATATCGTAGACTCCGAGTAATGTTCCGTTATTCGTCGTCACTAATCCCGGGATGCGGAAGGCCGCCGATCCGTCATCCCCGGCTTGGCGTACGCCGATACCTACATGGCGTTCGTCCACCTTTCCTTTCCAAGTGATGTCGATCGGTTTGTTGTTGATCTGGGCGTTAGGTATCGTGGTCGCTACTTTTGCCAATAAGGAAGTCTCAGGCTTCATCTGGATACTTATCCAGAAATAGTTGATGCCTTTAAGCATCGGTTGCTTAGAGGTTAGTTTTACCGTGCGCGACAAGGGGGCGGTAACCTCATCTTGCCGTACGGAATAAGATTCAAGAGCCTTACGGGTATTTCCCGGTATATGGCTGGATATGTACGTAACGGGACTGAAATGTTCCCCTTTGCGGGAAGGAGCTTCCACTCCGCTATAAAATAGACGTATCGCTTGGATGTCCGACAGGTCGACATTGTCTCCGATCTGTATCGTGATCTCGTTTAATACATCCCCTTTTTGGGCCGGTATCCGCATCTCGTAAAGTACATTGTCGATCCGGTCTATCAAGATGGGGATTTGTTGCTCTCGCACATAAATACTGTCTGCCGCAAAAGCCGTTTGTACGATGAAAAGAAGGCAGAAATACAGGAAAGTTTTTTTCATGATGTTTTTTGTTTGTAGGTTGAAATTAATAGATATGTGAATTCCAAAGGTAGCGATATTCATTCATATGAACAAAGCCCCTTTGGAATTCGTGCCAAAAACCTAGTTATATCCAATCGCCTTAAACCTATGTACGATTAGTATCCGGGAGTCTGTTTCAATGCGGGATTGTTTGTCAATGCCCCTTCATTGATCGGCCATAATAAACGTGATTCTTGTGCTGTGGTATATTTTAATACATAATCCTTACCGAAGCGTCTCAAGTCGTACCAACGTTTACCCTCAAAGAAGAACTCGCGAAGTCTCTCTTTAAGGATAGCTTCCATCACATTCTCGTCGCCCGCCTCAAACGGGTTATCGTTATAGAAACTTCCTTTGTCATTCGGATAAGCCACCTCGTTCTTATGTGCGTTAAAATATTCGGAACCGTAAGCACGCTCGCGAACGGCGTTGATCTCTGTAGAAGGATCTTCTCCGAGCAAGGCCTTAGCCTCGGCTAATAATAGCAAGGCATCCGCATAGCGATAGATAGGATAATCATCGTACCAACTTCTCTCGTTACTACCTTCCAAGGTGGTTCCTTGGAACTTGTATTGGATTGGCGCGATATACTCCAAGGTGCCGTCTTCGTGCTTTTTATAAACGGCCTTCAAGGTACCTTTCAAGCGGGTATCACCTTCGCGGAATGATTTTAGGTAATGATCTTTCTTTACTTGGTAGCGCATTAAGCCTTGTAGGTTGTATCCCGGTATTTCAAGGAATGGAGTTCCTGTCTCGTCACAGTAGCCTGCCATGTACTCACGTTGAGGTACCATATTGTTACGCCAGTTATAGTCTCTCCACATCATGAAATCATCCTCCTTACCACTATGGAGCGCGAAGATCATCTCGCTGTTCTCCTTATTGTTGAAAGAGAAAACGTCCGTGAATTTCTCTTGCAGCTTTAAGTTGCCGTTTTGTTGAAGATCTTGCAAGGCTGTCTTGGCTACGGTATAATCGCCCGTGCCGCCACCCATCTGGCGTCCGCTCCATAGATAAACCTCACCTTTCAGCATCAAGGTAGCGGGTTTAGACCAATAACACTTTCCTTGTTTATAAGAATAATCTCCGCCAAAAGCTTTTTCCGAGGCATCGATATCCTTCTTGATCAGATCCATCACCTCACTCGCTGGAGAAGCGGCCTTATCAAGGTGAGAGATATCCAATTCGCTACCTAAGGTTGGCTCCGTAGTAATGATAACGTCTCCCCAAGAGCGTAACAAATGGAAATAGATATAGGCGCGTAAACCGTAAGCCTGCCCTAAGTAATAGTTCTTTTCGGCCTCGCCTAATAAATCGGTCTCGTTCGTTCTACGGATCATCAAGTTGATTTGGTTCAGTGTCGTATAAAAATTAGCGAAGTTGCTGATTCCTGTAAACTCTGCGTTGATCGTGTTGTATGAGAAACGCTCTACGCCTTGGGTAGCCTCGCCTCCGAACGGCTGATCTCCGTAGATGTCCGAGCGAGGTTCGCCCAATACGAATATGTTATAACTGGATTGTGAACGGAGCAATCCGTGTAAACCTATGTTGAATGCCTTAAACTGGTCCGGGGATTTCCAATAGTTTGCGTCGGAAATACTACTTACGGGTTCCATGTCCAAGGAGTCGCATCCGCTGAAATTCAGTAATGAGACTGCTGCCATCATGGCTATAATTATCTTTTTCATAAATGTCTGTCTTTTTTAATGGGTTTGACTAAAATGTTACGGATAAACCAAGAAGAACCGTTTTAGGAGTTGGGTATCTACCGTTATCAAGACCTTGACCATAGGTAGTATCTACCGCCGGTTCCGGAGATACACCGGTATATCCTGTGATGTAGAACAAGTTTTGTCCGGTTACATAAACAGAGGCATTGCTCATCAAGGCTTTGTTAATCCATTTCTTCGGTAGGTTCCAAGTCAATGTGATTTCACGTAAAGCTAGATAATCACCCTTTTCGTAGAAGCGGGAGCTGTTGTTGTCAACTGCTGTCAAACCATTGTTGGAGCGAGTAATATTCTTCTTGCTCAACTGATCGGCATAGTAGAACTTAGGTATATCCGTATTCTGGTTTGTCTCCGACCAACTGTCTTTCACCATATCGATGATGTTAAACGAACCTTGATATTGTCCAAGTGAACGTGCGGCTAAGTCGTTATACAGCGTATGCCCTAACGCATAATCAAAACGAGCGTATAAAGAGAAATCTTTATAGCCTAATGTCGTGGAGAAACCACCGGTTACTGTCGGGAAAAGATTACCTACTTTCACGCGGTCTAGATTGTTGATTACGCCATCATTGTTCAAGTCGGCCCAACAAACGTCACCCGGCTCGATCGGTTGCTTACCTGCCTTATCCTTTAAAGCTTCCCATGCGGCGGGGCCATACAATTCTCCAATTGCGTCGTAACGGTTATTGGCATTCGCTTTCACGTCATCCCAATCCTTGAAGATATGATCTTGCTTGAAGGCAAATAAATCACCCAGCTTACCACCTTCTTGTTTTCCGCCAACCCATACGACTTCACCCTTTTGCGGGTCGTATACTTGGTAACCTCCTTGGCGGTTATTTTCGTTCCCATTGGCCGGAAGCTTGACAATCTTGTTCGCTACCGTAGATAAGTTTGCTGATACATCCCAACTGAATCCGTTTACGTTGTTTAGGATATTCGCTTTTACTTCCATCTCGAAACCTTGGTTACGTAAAGTTCCCAAGTTGGTTTTGATGCTGTTGAAACCAGTGTAATTGGGTAAATCCAAATCTGTCAACAAATCGGAAGTCGTACGATTATAATAGTCTAGGATAAAGCTCAGGCGATTGTTGAAGAATCCTATACTTTGCTCCCAACGTAATCCACCGTTTACCAATTTGTCATTATAGAAACCTACAGAGCCATCATAGTTTGTTATGATCGATCCGTTCGCGTCTTTCTGCCCATAGCTGCCATATACGTCGTAGTATCCTAATCCGTTTACGTTACCGTTCACGCCGTAGCTGATACGAGGCTTCAGGTTAGAGATCACATCTACCAACTTCGATTCCTTAAAGAACTCCTCTTCCATGATATTCCAACCAGCGGAGATACCCGGGAAGAAGCCCCAACGGTTATCGCTCAACTTGGAGATTCCGTCATAACGAGCTACGACCGATAATAGGTATTTGTAATTGTAGTTATAGTTTACACGGGCAAAGCCAGAAAGGATACGATAGCCTTCCTTGTAGCTATAGGTATAGGTACGATTACTACCAGCGTTCAAAGTAGGGATGTCATCCGACGGAGAATTTTCGGTCCTTGCGTTCAGCGTATATTGATGCCAATTGAAATACTCGCCACCAAGCATTGCCTCCAGATTGTGTTTTTCTTTGAATGTGTCTGTGTACGTCAAAGTAACACTATGTTGCTGTTGGTTCTGCTTTATATATTTGGCCTCAGCCTTACGGGTAAGATTCGGGCTAGTGGCGTTTTGTTGTTGGTAAGATTTCTCGAACTTATCTGTTTGATCGTCTACGTGGTATAGGGCGCTATTCTCTTTCAATATTAATTTCTTCGGGATGATCTCTAGATCAAAACCGATATTATAGGTAGAGCGGCGGGTTCCATTCGTATTCGTTAATTTATCTTTGTAGTAAAGAGGGTTTCCATCACCCGTGCCGAAGCCTGAAGCGGGAGATCCGTCTTCCATGTATGGGTTCCATGTAGGGCGTTGGCTCATTGTGCGATAGAAGAACTCATATGATCCGATCCAAAGACCCGGCTGGCGAGACCATGTATAAGTCGTTCCAGCGTTGACTGTCAAGATCGGAAATATCTTATAGGATCCATTGAATGTCCCGGAGAAACGCTCGTAGCTGGTTCCCTTAATGAGACCGTCTTCTTTGTAGTAACCTAAGCTGGCTGCGAATGTACCTTTGTCGTTACCTCCTGTGATATTGATATAATGATCTTGCGTGAAAGAAGGGTCTTGGAAGGCTGCGTCTTTCATTTGCCCTGAGTAATCCTTGAATAAGATTTGTTTATTCGGATCGGTTGGGTCTTGCATTTGTTGCCAACCTTCTGCCAAGAGGCCTTTGGTACTGTCATCCAAATAACGGATATCAAATAGGTCATTCCCGATACCGTATCCCATTTGGTTATCCATGCCTGAACGTCCTGTTCTTTGGTATCCTAAGCGATTGTAGTAAATATAATCGTGAGCGTTTAAGTAATCATAACCTGTGCGAGCAAAGTTGGCACCTCCCTTGAACTTGTAAGAGACGGAAGCGGATCCTTCTTTACCACGTTTCGTGGTAACCAAGATTACGCCACCATTGGCACGGGCACCGTAGATAGCGGTTGAGGCTGCGTCTTTCAATACTTGGATAGACTCGATGTCGGAGGGGTTGATGTCGGCCAATGAGTTGCGCACGATACCATCTACAACGACCAATGCGCCATTATCCTTACCTGTTATGGTAGCTCCGCCACGAAGTACGATATTTGGGTTTGCTCCCGGTTGACCGGTCGTGTTTACGACGCGCAAACCAGATACGGTTCCTTGCAAGGATTGTCCGGCGTTAGACATCGCTGCGTTTTCCAGTACGGCGTTATCCAATTTAGAGATAGAGGTTGTCAAGGTCGCTCTCTTTTGTGAGCCACCGTAACCGGTTACCACTACTTCGTCTAGCTGTTCGGCGTTTTCTTGTAGGATCACGTCTACTTTGGCTTTCCCAGCTACTGGAATTTCTTGTGTCTTGTACCCAATGAAAGAAAATACTAATGTGGCGTTTTTGTTGGATACGGTGAGAGTGTAATTACCGTCGAAATCGGTAATCGTTCCATTTGTCGTGCCTTTTTCAACGATAGACGCACCGGGGACACCCATGTTATAGGTATCCAGCACTGTTCCGGAGACTGTCTGCTCTTGTCCGTACATAAATGCCGGAAGTAGGAGCGCAAGCATTAAGAGCAGTAGATTCTTCTTCATAATGAATTACTTTTTTGTTGTTTATTTAGTTTATTGGATGAGATTAATTAGCATTCGTCGGTCATATTAGCGACTTTCGGACGTAAGAAGATCACTTGGATTAAAAGTGCGATGAGTACCAATCCGGCTAGCATGGCGAAGTCATGGCCAAGATTACCAGCGTCGGTAGATTTTCCTAGTATATCCGTGATGGCGGCTCCGGCAAATACACCGGTCATATTCATAATTCCATAGGCTGTAGCCCGATAACGGGGGGAGATGAATTGGCAAAGGATAGGCATATTATTGGCGTCGAATATACCATAACCGATACCGAAGCAAAGACCACCGCCGATAATCATCGGGAAGTTGTGCCCAAATCCTAGTAATAGGAGAGAGGGTATCGTTAATGCCAAACCGATGGCGCCTGTGTATACACGTCCCCGGACATTCCGCTGGATCCATTTATCGGATAAAATACCTCCGGCGATTACCCCTATAAAGGAAGAGATAGCGATCGTGAATGTAGATAACGGACCGGCCTCGGACATATCCAACGAGAGATTTTCAGCGAATAGGGTAGGGAGCCAGTTCTTTGTCGCCCAACCCGGTAAGCTCGGCGTGGCGAAATAAAGAAGAATGATCCAAAAAGCGATGTTCGTGAATAACATCCCTAATCCTTTAAACGCACCGGAAATCGGATTCTCTTTCGGATAATTTTCCAGTTTTACGGCTTGTTCCACATGATCTTTCTTATCGTGTAAGAAGATGATCAAGACCACGCTATAAGCGATGCCGATGATACCAAACCAATGGAAAGTCGTTTCCCACGTATAAGCACTGGCCACCGTAGCTCCGAATCCCCCCAAGGCTTGGCCTACGTATAGACCTGTCATATGGATACCTACGGCTAATGAGCGTGTTTTCTCTTGGTGATAATCTGTGATAAGCGATAATCCGGCAGGAATATACAGGGCCTCACTGACCCCCATCAAGGCACGTAGGTAATAGATCTGATTGAAATCCGTGCAATACCCCATCATCAAAGTCACGAAGGACCAGACAAATAAGCTACCCACGATTAGCCACTTCCTGTTTACCCTGTCTGCCACCATACCGGCTACAGGGCTCATGAATCCGTAGATCCAGAGGAAGACCGCCATCAAACGTCCGAAGTTCGCCGCAGACTCTAGTTCCACGATATCCACCATCATAGCTGATTTCATGGTTGATAGCATCTGGCGATCCATATAGTTCAGTAAGGCGACAACCCATAGTAAACCGACTACGATCCAAGGATATAATTTCTTATTTTTCATTTGATTGAGGAAAATAAAAAGGAAAACAAAGCCTTAGAAACATCAGGAGCCACGGTTGTGACCCCTGATGTCAATTGACCAATTTTCAGTATTTTAGATAAAGTTATTTAGAAAGAATTTCGTCGCAGAGTAAACTACATTTGAGAAGCATTCTAGGAATGTGGAACGGACCTTTGAATAGATTGCCTTTGGCAGATTGAGAGAGACTACCATCGAAGTGTAGGTAGCCATACCATTCCCCATATTCTTTGTCGGGGAGATGATTAAATGTGTAATCGTTTATTAGTTTGTGCATTTCGAGATATTTGGCGTCGCTAGTCGCTTGGTAGGCGTAAAGCGTAGCGATAACCGCCTCGCATTGTGGCCACCAGAACTTCATGTCGTGCCAATACTCTTGGGGAGGGAAGTTTTTGCAATCCTTGAAATAGTTGATTCCGCCGTACGTCTTATCCCAGCCCCAGTCCCAAGACCAGTTGAGGATTTGTAAGCCCATCTCTTTCAGTTGAGGGTCCCATCCTCGGTATTTGGCCTCTTCTAAGATAAACCATGCGGTCTCGATGGAGTGGCCGGGATTGATGGTACGCCCGGCGATAGAGTCGATAAACTCACCGTTGGGTCCTACTGTCTCCAAGATAGCCTTGAATTCGGGATGCATGAAATCACGGCGTAGCTCGGCTATGGAATCATCGATTTGTTGTGTAAGTATGGGATCGTTTATGGCCTCACGGATC
>OGGZ01002066.1_pt1 | contig 14712 bp, 10 predicted proteins | sample 1571371 | NCBI WGS metagenome assembly OGGZ01 (sample SAMEA2582025, study PRJEB24529) | metagenome | biome: Human gut stool | place: China | collected 2011
AGCAGTACTTTCTGATCAAGAAAGCTAAGGTGGCAGATATTGACACCAACGAGACTGTGTATTTTGCCACAGAGGAATCTTTATCAAAGGATCGCCTTCTGGAACTGGACTCCATCGCCTGGGAACGGGGAACTGCCAACGTGCAGCCCTCATCCAATCATCGGAACAGCGATGTTGTCCTGATCATTCTGACCGGTCATGCAGAGGAGGATGCGCTTACACAGGTGAAAAAGTGCAAGCATTATCAGAGTTACCTCTGGGGATTTCATGGCTGGAGTAATTACCGTTTGATTGTCGCCGAGTTATCTTCGGGTCGGATTGTCCACAACCGCCACGGACAGATTCTGAAGAAGCTCGTGAAAAAGGCAATACAGTAAATACAAGGGACAGAAATTCCAAATATCGTGCATGCTTGCATGGTAAGATATTTGAATTTATGGACCGAAAAACTGTGAGGAAGCAGTAATTTACAAAGTAAATTAACGGATTCCGAACAGTTTTAGAATTGCGAGAGCGGATTTTAGCGGAGCAATTCGTGTATTTGCGAAAAATTAAATCTGTGTATAAGAAAAGGAGAAACACAAATGACAGCATTATTAATTGTTTTGGCCGCTATCGTATTATTGTTTACCGGCTATGTGTTCTATGGCTCCTGGCTGGCAAAACAGTGGGGCATTGATCCTACCAAGAAGACTCCTGCTATTGAGAAGGAGGATGGTGTAGACTATGTTGCAGCAAAGCCCGCCGTACTTATGGGACATCATTTTTCCTCTATCGCCGGAGCAGGCCCGATCAACGGACCGATCCAGGCTTCCATCTTCGGATGGGTTCCCGTATTCCTGTGGTGTATTATCGGTGGTATTTTCTTCGGCGGTCTGCAGGACTTCGGATCTTTATTCGCATCTATCAGACATGACGGTAAATCTGTAGGTGAGATCATCGAGGATTCCATGGGATCCAGAGCAAAGAAGCTTTTCATCATCTTCGCACTTCTGGTATTGATTCTGGTAATCGCTTCCTTCGTTAACATCGTGGCAGGTACTTTCCTGACTGTGGCAGACGAAGCCGGCAAGACCGCTTTCGGTTTTGTGACCAATCCTACCGGTAACCAGTCTACCGCTATGATCTCTTTGTTATTTATCGTTCTGGCTGTTATTTATGGTTATGTGACCAACAGAATGGGTGTCAAGACTCTGCCCGCTACCATCGGTGGCATCATCGGTATCGTACTGATCACTGTTCTTGGCTTGAACGTTGGTTTTGCAATGAACCGTATCGCATGGATCGTATTCGTAGGTGTGTACATCGCTGTAGCTTCCCTGGTTCCCGTATGGATCCTGTTACAGCCCCGTGACTATCTGTCCAGCTTCCTGCTGTACGCTATGATCGGTCTGGCATTCATCGGTGTGGTTGCAGGTGCTTTCACCGGTACTGTTGCTTTCGATATTCCAGCTTTCACCAGCTGGGAGCCCAAGGCAGGACAGACCCTGTTCCCTATGCTGTTCATCACTGTAGCATGTGGTGCATGTTCCGGTTTCCACAGCCTGATCGCTACCGGTACTTCTTCCAAGCAGTTAGCGAACGAGAAGGATGCCAAGGCAATCGGTTACGGCTCCATGCTGATCGAGTCTGCTCTGGGTATCATCGCTCTGGTAGCAGTCGGTGCAGTATATCAGAAGTACTTAAACGGTGAGTTCGGATCTCCCGCAGCTGCATTCGCTGCAGGTATCGCATCCATGTTCGGTACCGAGACTTCCAAGGCATATGGCACCATTTACGCACTATTAACTCTGTCTGTATCCGTATTCGCGCTGACCAGTCTGGATACCGGTACCCGTCTGAGCCGTTTCATGTTCTCCGAGCTGTTCCTGAAGGAAGGCGAGGCCACCTACAAGGATGCCAAGGGCGCACGTAAAGTGCTGGCTCATCCTCTGTTCGGTACTGTTTCTATGGTACTGATCGGTTGTATCCTGGGTGGTCTGTCTCTGAGCCAGATCTGGGGTCTGTTCGGTGCAGCCAACCAGTTGCTGGCAGGTATCGCACTGATGGCAGTAGCTGCATGGCTGGGTGAAGTTGGTAAGAACAACAAGATGTTCTACTTCCCTATGGTATTCATGCTTGCTGCAACCCTGACCAGCCTGGTGATCACTGTAATCAACAAGTGTAAGGCTATCGGCGCCGGCACCGCTGCATGGGGTGACTGGTTCCAGCTGTTCTTCGCAACTGCAATGGCAGTGCTGGCAATCTTCCTGGTAGTGGAAGGTGCACAGACCTTCGCTAAGCAGATGAAAGAGAAGAAGGCTAAGAAGGCTGCTTAATATAAGCGCAAGATACAAAAGATAAATAAAGTTAAGCAAAGAGAAATCCCGGAGACTGTGAAAGGCCTTCGGGATTTTTATTGTGTATGCGGGGACCGCAGAAGCGGTGTCCGGAATAATAATGGATGCGGCAATCGCAATATCAGCCCCGCGTAAGGAACCGGGGCAATTCTTCAATGGGAATCGGCTTGGAGAACTTATAGCCCTGTAAATAATCTGCATGACTGATGATACACAGTTCTTCCTGGGCATCGGTCTCTACACCTTCGTACAGTACCTTGTAACCCAGACGCTCAAAGGCGGTAGAGAAGTAATCCAGCATGAAGCGGGAATTGGCATCCTGATCCGCCATCAGTAAAAGGCTTCTGTCGAATTTGACCACATCCAGTTTCAGGCTTAAGATCCGGTCAAAATTGGAATAACCGGTTCCAAAATCATCCAGATAAGTACATACCCCCAACTGTTTGAACTCACTGACGCATTCCTGTACCAGTTCGTATTCCGTATCGTTCTGGGACTCCGTAAACTCAACGGCAATGGTGTGGAAGTCGATTCCGGTGGCTCGTACGATGGATTTGAATTCTTCCATGAAGTCCTTTTCGCCCAGCTCTTCCACAGAAAGATTTACGGATACACGGGAGATCTGATAGCCCTCATCTTGCATCTGCTTGATCTGCCTACAGGTCTTATTCAGAATGATCATGCTGAGGCGGTGGATGTAGCCGTATTTTTCTGCCAGAGGAATAAAACGATCCGGGAATACCAGTCCTGTCTGTGGCAGACGCAAACGCATCAGGGATTCTGCGGTATCGTAAGTACCCGTGTGGACATTCCGTACCGGCTGACAATAGACCAGAACGCGTTCGTCATCTAAGGAGCCGTGTTCCGCAATATCCTTCAACTGGGACTTGATATAATGCATTTCTTTATAAGTCTGGTAATCTTCTTCCCCGAAGACACGATAGGAATTCTGCGCTACTTTTTCGGAAAAGTAATTGAATACTTCGTAGAACTGTTCCAGATTCTCACAAAAGTCCAGATGGTCGAAGAGTACCAGCTTGTAGGGAAGCTTATATTCTTCATAATATTTCTGGAACACCTTTTTAATCAGGGATACTGCCCTTTCTGTGGCATCCGGGATATTGTGGCTGTCCACTGCCAGTACGAAGAAGCTGGTGGAAGGATTGAACAACATACCCTTTCGAAAATAATCCGTCCAGAAGCCGTAGAACAGCTTTCCCATTTCCTCTGTCATGACGTATTCGAAATCCATGTCAAAGCGCAGGCACAGGTAGTAGGTATCCTGAGCGGTCTGCCGCTGCTGGCGCAGATATTCATCCAAGGATGCGGAACCCAGGGCACCGGTCTTCGGGTCGTAGGCGTTGGCATGGAGCATGTACAATACCACCAGAAGCGGCAGAAAATAGGTTGTGGCCAGGAAAGAAGTCGTATTCATGGCAGCTTCCATGACTACGATCAATCCACAGACCGTCTCAGTAAATATCAGCATATGGAACAGTGCGGTAGGAAGTCTGCGGCGGTAGCGAACCAACAGAAAGAGGATCACCGCCAGATACAGAAGATATCCGACCATAAAAGGAGTGGACAGGATATTTTCATACCAGATTCCGTAATGATCCTGATGAAATCCCCAGCCGGTCAGAGGAGATGCCAGATCGGCAACTCCGGTCACCACAAGGATGGCGAAGGACAGAAAGGTATATTTCCTGCCGATATTTTTCGGGAAGACGATCAGTATTTTCAGGTAAGCAATATAGAGACAGAACAGGGACAGAAGACTGATATGGTAGACGGCCCGGAGGATCCAGAGAAGGGTGTTCTGTCTGGAAAAAAGATCGGCATAATAAAAGGCGATATTGGAAACTGCGGCAATGAAAAGCAGGGCAAAACAGGCCTTGAAGATCCGAAAGGTCCGGCTCTGTTTAATGAAAGTCTGTCGGATCAGTAACAATGCCAGAAGACACATAACCACCAACAGAAAATCTGCCACGGGAGAGTAACTGTGGATGACGATATGATTTGTGGATAGTAACAGGTTCAACCCCATAAAAATTCTCCTCTCTGGTAATGTAGAAAATGAACAAACAATATAAAATGAATTTACAATATACCATAAGAGGAGAAATTTGTCAGTGGGGCAGCTGTGGGAAATTAGTCCTATTTTGAGCAAATGGGAAAAATTGTAGTAGATTTAATGTTCGAAGAATGCAACGGCAACAGCACCCGGGCCCACATGGGTTCCGATGGTGGCACCCAGAGTGCTGACGGGAAGCTCCTTGGCATAATCCTTCCAGAGATGCTCACTGTCGTGAATGTATTTCTGTAAAAGTTCGTCACTCAGACCGGTATAGCCCAGACAGAAGGGCTTGGAGAAGTCCACGCCGTCCGCTTTTTCAATTTCACGGATGAGGAAGTTACTGCCGTTTTTGGAACCACGGGCTTTTCCCAGCATAATGATCTCACCGTCTACGACTGCTACCACGGGCTTGATGGCCAGAGCGCCCCCGATGAATGCCACAGTGGGGGAGATACGGCCCCCTTTTTTCAAGTATTCCAGAGTGTCTAAGAGTCCCATGGTGTGGATCTTATGCTTTTGCTCTTGCAGAACGCTTACGATCTCTTCCGCGGTCATTCCCTGCTTTTTCAGCTGCAGGCCGTATTCTACCAGAATCTGTTCCCCAATGGTGGCATTCAGACTGTCTACGACGAAGACTTTGCCTTCATAATCCTCGGCAGCGATCCGGGCACTCTGGCAGGTGCCGGACAGCTTGCTGGAAATAGTAACCACAATGACAGTTTCTCCGGCCGATACAGCTTTTTCGTAGGCTTCTTCGAAGACTGCGGGAGATACCAGACTGGTGGTGGGCAGAGTATCACATTCGATCAGTTTCTCATAGAATTCCTTATGACTGATGGTGACACCGTCAGCATATTCCTCCTCACCGAAGCGGATATGCAGGGGGAGAATCGTGACGTCCTCTCTTGAACTGTTCATATCGGATGCGGAGTCCGTGATAAAACGTATTTTTTCCATAATTGTTTCCTGTACTTTCTATATATAGTTATGATGAATATTCTTTCGGGCGGAAATGCGCCGGGGCATCCATCGGGATGAACATACGACATCGTTCATGTCACCTTGCTGTTAATTCTGTTGGAAAGCCGGTCAGGGTGAGTTGCGGATGGATCATTTCTCTGTGGGATGCTTGACAGAAAACTCTGTAAGATACTGCTCCAGATTATGGGAGATCCGTTCCAGAGAGCCATAGAGATTCAACCGTTGTTCTTCCGTCATGCCATCACCGCCGTGAGCCAGTGCGGAATAGATCCGGGAACTGATCTTTTTGACTACAGTATTGCCTTCTTCTGTCAGATAATACAGTGTGCGGTAGGAACGTTTATGTTCCGGCAGCTCGCAGGACACCAGCCCCTTGGAACTCAACTGGCTTAAGGTACGGGAGATGGCGGCCTTGTCTTCCTTACACAGCTCCGTCAGCTGCGTGGCGGTCAGCCCCTCCGGGTGCTTTCCCAGATAATACAGACACATGGTATAACCGGCTTTTAAGTCCATCTGTCCCATTTCCAGTTCTTTCAATTTTTGCAGATAACGGTGCAATTCTGTGATAGATACCACAAATCTTTCAAAACGATCCTGCATGAAGGTTCCTCCTGTAAAATGTTGACACTGCAACAACTTTATGAAGTGTAACACAAGGATGTTGATAAGTCAACAAAAAGAAGGGCAAAAAAATACCTTATCCATTAAGATAAGGTACTGATAAGAATAAACTATGCAATTTCCAGCCGCTGCTTTATTTTTCGGACATCATTTTCCAATACATTAAGCCGGACGCGAACCAGTTCATCATCTTCTTTTACTTTTAAGGCCCGGTCGAATTTTCTGGATAAATCTAAATGAGCTTCTGCAATTGTACAGATATTACGACTGACTTCATTCTCAAGAGTCAACTCTATATTGGTAAGGCGATTCGCCATAGAGAGTTGACCGGATTCCAGATTGGCAAGGCGCTGTTCCATGGCAATCTGACCGGATTCCAGATTGGAAACACGTTGTTCCAAAGAATCGAATCTTTGCTCCAGTGAATCAAGTCGCTGCTCCACCCTGTCGAGTCGCTGTTCGACCTTATCAAGTCGCTGCTCCACCCTGTCGAGTCGCTGTTCGACCTTATCAAGTCGTTGCTCCACCCTGTCGAGTCGCTGTTCGACCTTATCAAGTCGTTGCTCCACCCTGCCCAGTCGTTGGTCTATACTTTCTAATTTAATTGCTATCGTCTCTAATAATTCCCGGTTGGTCATGAATTCTCCTCCTGTACATGTATACTAGCACAGTTCAAAAGTGCTGACAATTGGGCAATATAGAGAAAAAAGCGATTGTGAATTATTACAACAAAAAATATGATAAATGGATGATAAGCCACAAAAACATGATATACCCAAGGAAAAAGAGTACGGCAAAATAAACAATGCCGATTGGAACGGTAGAAGAGCCAGAGAGAGCGGCTACGGTATGGATTGTACTGCGTATTCGTTTATGCTATGCTAAATAGCAGAAGTATTCCGGAAACGGGAATGCACAATGTGCAAAAAGCATAATGCACTAAAATCACATGGTGTGATAGATCGTATTGAACATAGAAAGAGTGAGGACTACAGCATGCTCAGACCCAGCATCGGTATTGATTGGGACGATGTTACCGCCCCGTTTAACAGTATCGCCATCCGTATGGCAAATGAAAAATATCATCCGAAGGAACCCTATCGCATGGAGGAAATCACTTCCTGGGCCAACGAAGGGCGGACTTCGGTGATCAAAGAATTCTATAACGATCCGGAACTGTACCGAAGGCAGATCCCGACCGAGGAGACGAAACGAGGGATCCGCAGACTGATGCAGATCGCGGATGTCTTTTTCATTACTGCGGTGTCACCACATTTTATGGGAGTGCGGGCAGAACAGATCATGACCCAGTTCCCGGAGCTTCCACCGGAAAATATTATTCTGGGAAGTGCCAAGGATCGTGTCCATTTTGATATTGTGCTGGATGATGCCATCCACAATATTCTGGAGAGCAAGGCGGAGTATCCGGTGCTGATGCGGAAGCCCTGGAATGCCAAAATGACGGGGCTGTTGTCCGTAAATACCATGGCGGAATTTGTCTCTCTGGTGAAGCAGATCATGAAAGCATCCACTTCTAAGACAGAGAAGATCACTGCTCCGGCGGTGCTGGCCCTGGTGGGGCCGTCCGGCTCCGGCAAACGGGAGATTACGGAAGCTTTGTGCGGTAGCCGAGGGACAGGCGCGAGCGAAAGGACAGAGAGTGGGGAGATTTTTGTCCGCCCGGTGAACTACTGCACGGAACCGGGGCGCTACGGCCACAAGTACGTCCCGGAGGAAGCCTTCGACCGGATGAACTTTTTTGAAAAAACGGCTTATGCCGGGGTACGGTACGGCACCAGAAAGGAAGACATTCAGACCTTGCTGGATCAGGGAAAGTTTGCGGTGATCCCCGTGGATATGTGCGGTGCCATTGCCATGAAGCGTTCCTTTCCCACCCATATTATCTATGTGGCGAGAGATAAAGAAAAGCTGATCGCCGATATCATTGATTCCGACTATGACACCGAGGAAAAGACACTTCGGATCCTGTCTATCGATGCGGAGAAGCGTAATCGCAAGATCTGTGATTATGTGATCCATAATGATACCATAGAAGGGGAACGTGTCAGCGGAGCGGAAGAAATCCGGCGGCTGATCCTGCTGGAAGGCGAAAAATACTGAAATGTACCGGGGAGCGATACCCGGAAAACGGAATAGAGTTGCACAAAACCGGATAGAGAAGGATCGGGGCGGACGGATACGTATGGAAGAAAAACAGCTGAAATACTATAAAATGCATCATGATTTACAGGAACAGATCCGACTGGGAGAACTGCGCAGCGGTGACCGTGTTCCCTCGGAGAACCAGTTGGCCGCCGCTTATCAGGTGAGCCGCCAGACCGTCCGCAAGGCACTGGCCATTCTGGAACAGGAGGGATACATCTATGCGGTACACGGGAAAGGCACCTTTGTGTCGGAGCGGGTCCGCCCGGAGCATAAGTCTCACAACATTGCCGTGGTGACCACCTATCTGTCGGATTATATTTTTCCCCGGGTTATTCAGGGCATCGATGAAGTTCTTACGGCACAGGGGTATAGCATTTTATTAAAAAATACAAGAAACTCCCGGAGCCAGGAGGCACGGTGTCTGGAGGAACTGTTGCAGAAGGATATCGACGGGGTCATCATCGAACCCAGTAAGAGCCAGATCAGCTGCAGACATCTGCATCTGTATGAGCGGCTGGAAGAATACGGAATTCCCTATGTGTTTATTCAAGGCTGCTTCGACCAGATGGAAGACAAGCCCCAGGTGCTGATGGACGATTGCAGGGGAGGTCATCTGATCACAAAATATCTCCTGGATACCGGGCATCGTGATATTGCCGGAGTGTTCAAGGCAGATGACATCCAGGGACAGAACCGTCACCGGGGCTATGTACAGGCCCTGCAGGAAGCAGGTGTCCTCTACGATCCGGACAAGGTGATCTGGTTCCATACCGAGGATCGTAAAGTCCACCCACAGGAGGGAATCCGGCGTCTGATCTCCAAGGGAACCAGACTCGACAGTGTGGTCTGTTACAATGACCAGATCGCCATGCAGGTCATCCCGACGCTGACTTCACGGGGGATTCGCGTCCCGGAGGACATTTCCGTCACCGGTTATGACAATTCCTACATGGCCATCGGCGGAGGTTTTCAGCTGACCACTATCGTTCATCCCCAGGAAAAACTGGGAGAAATGGCGGCACAGCTGTTACTGTCACTGCTTCATGGGGAATCTCTGGGACCGGAAGAGAGAAAGATTCTCATCCAGCCGGAGCTTGTCGTAGGAAATACAACTTGTTAGCAGAAGCATACAAGCTGTAATATGGTAATATCGAAATTGTATTCAACTACAGGAGGTATTACTTATGTTACAGACAAAAAAATATCAATTCTGGTTTTGTACGGGATCACAGGACTTGTATGGGGACGAGTGCCTGGCAAAGGTAGCGGAGCACTCTCACAAGATCGTGGATGCCCTGAACGCTTCCGGTGTGTTACCTTATGAGGTGGTATGGAAGCCGACCCTGATCACTAACGAACTGATCCGCCGTACTTTTAATGAAGCAAATCTGGATGACACTTGTGCCGGTGTTATCACCTGGATGCATACTTTCTCTCCGGCAAAATCCTGGATCCTGGGATTACAGGAGTATCGTAAGCCCCTGCTGCATTTCCATACTCAGTTCAATGAGGAACTGCCCTATGACACCATCGACATGGATTTCATGAATGAGAACCAGTCTGCCCACGGTGACAGAGAGTACGGTCATATCGTGACCCGCATGCGCATGGAGCGTAAGGTTGTGGTAGGCCACTGGTCTGATCCTGTGGTACAGGGCAAGATCGCATCCTGGATGCGTACTGCAGTCGGCGTGGTGGAGAGCAGCCATATCCGTGTCATGCGTGTGGCTGACAACATGCGCAATGTAGCGGTAACCGAAGGTGATAAGGTAGAAGCACAGATCAAGTTTGGCTGGGAAGTAGACGCTTACCCTGTAAACGAGATCGCAGAGAGTGTAAATGCCGTATCTGTATCCGATGTCAATGCACTGGTAGACGAGTACTACGAGAAATATAATATTTTATTAGAGGGAAGAGACCCCGAAGAGTTTAAAAAACATGTGGCTGTACAGGCACAGATCGAACTGGGATTTGAACGTTTCCTGGAAGAGAAGAATTATCAGGCCATCGTTACCCACTTCGGAGATCTGGGTGCGTTGAAGCAACTGCCCGGACTGGCCATTCAGAGACTGATGGAGAAGGGCTACGGCTTCGGCGCAGAAGGTGACTGGAAGGTAGCCGCCATGGTACGTCTGATGAAGATCATGACCGCAGGCAAAAAGGATGCCAAGGGTACTTCCATGCTGGAGGATTACACCTACAATCTGATCAAGGGCAAGGAAGGTATTCTGGAAGCCCATATGCTGGAGATCTGCCCCACCATTGCGGACGGTCCCATCAGCATCAAGTGCCAGCCCCTGTCCATGGGAGACAGAGAAGATCCTGCAAGACTGGTATTTACTTCCAAGGAAGGTCATGGTATCGCTACTTCCCTGATCGACATGGGCAATCGTTTCCGTCTGATCATCAACGATGTGAACTGCAAGAAAGTGGAGAAACCCATGCCGAAGCTTCCTACCGCTACCAACTTCTGGACTCCCGAACCGGATCTGTATACCGGCGCGGAAGCATGGATCCTGGCAGGAGGTGCACATCATACCGCATTTACCTACGATCTGACCGCAGAGCAGATGGGTGACTGGGCAGCCATGATGGGCATCGAGGCTGTATATATCGACAAGGATACGAAGATCCGCGATCTGAAGAGAGACCTGATGCTGGGAGAAGTATTCTACCGCTAAAATATGCTACCCGAAAAATCTGTTTTCGTGTATAATAGAAAATAGTATTGCAGAGAACGAAATAAAAATCTGCAGGCAGAATCTGCGGGTAGAAGTTACCTGCAGATAGAAGAAGGGTATCGTAGAAATGTTAAAAGTGTTTTTGGTGGAGGATGAATTTGTCATCCGTGAAGGAATCAAAAATAATATTGACTGGAAGGCTCATGGCTATGAGTTCTGTGGGGAGGCCGGCGACGGAGAGCTGGCCTATCCCATGATCCAGAAATTGCGTCCGGATATCGTGATCACCGATATCCGGATGCCGTTTATGGACGGCCTGGAATTGAGCCGTCTGATCCGCAAGGAGCTTCCGGACACAGAAATCATTATTCTGTCCGGTTACCAGGAATTCGAATATGCCAAGGAAGCTATCAAGCTGGGAGTGGCCCAGTATCTGTCCAAACCCATCAATGGTGAGGAACTGCTGGCGGAATTGGATGAATTGTCGGCGAAGATCGAGGAGAAGCGCAGAGCCATTCAGATCAGAGAGCGGTATTTGCAGGAGATGGAGGAAAACAATCTCAGAGAGCGGAAAAAACTGTTCCAGGAACTGGTCACCGGAGAAAGCACCGTGGCAGAACTGTTGGAATCGGCAGAGATTCTGGGGATCGATCTGTCGGCACCCTGGTACAATATTATTCTGTTCAAGACCCAGTCTCTGCGTCATGCGCAGGATGAGTATTCCGGCAGCCTGATCCGGATCGAACAGGAACTGCGGGGACTGGAAGACGGCAGGACGGTGATCACCTTTGATCGTAATCTGGAAGGAAAAGCATTCTTACTAAAAGCCGATTCCGAGGAACAGCTATTGCTGTTGCAACAGGAATACATAGAAAAGATCAAGGACATTATGGAAGGCTATGAGCATGTGCGGTATTTCGGTGGTATCGGCAAGCCGGTGAATCGTCTGCGGGAGCTTCCGGCATCTTTTGAACAGGCCAGTCATGCTTTTGCCCACAGATATCTGGTGCAGGACAGCCGGATCCTGGACAGCGGACATATGACGGAGGAAGCGCAGAAGGAAGATAATTTTGACATCAAGGAAGTCAATCCAAAGCAGATCGACCGCACAAGAATCCAGGAATTCTTAAAACAGGGTGACCGGGAGGAAGTGGTCTACTTCGTGGAAGAATTTTTCCGGGATCTCAGCAACAAGGCACTGCAGTCCAATATTTTCAGGCAGTATATTACCATGGATGTCTATTTCTGTGTGGCAGATTTTCTGGAAAGCCTGCAGACGGATACGCAGGAACTGGAAACACCCAATCAGGACGAGAAGACCCTGCAGGACAGCGATAGTGCGATCCATTACATTACCAGAATTCTGCAGAAAGCACTGGCGGTCAGAGATAAGGCTGCCAGCAGCCGGTATGATGATGTGGTGGAACAGGTGATGAAATACATTGATGAGAATTATGCAGACGAGGAACTTTCCCTGAATCTGCTGGCATCCCACGTGAATTTCTCACCAAACCATCTGAGCATGATCTTCAGCCAACAGACCGGACAGAGCTTTATCAAATATCTGACAGACTATCGTATGAACAAGGCGAAGGAACTCTTGCGCTGCACCGGCAAGCGCAGCAGCCTGATCAGCCAGGAGGTGGGCTACAAGGATCCACACTATTTCTCCTATCTGTTCAAGAAGACCCAGGGGATGACCCCTACCCAGTACCGGGGCGGCACCAATTAGCCGTGGCCATGGATAAGGGGGATTCCTATGAGAAAAAAGATAAAAGAATTGTATGAACATTCGACACTGGTGGCAAAGATAAGATATTCCTATCTTTGCCTTCTGGTGCCTTTTGTATTGTTCCTGATCTTTTGCTTCTATAATTTATGGAACAATAACCGAAGATACGAGGATATGATCAATTCCTCCGTCATGGCCAGCCAGTTCAGCCTGGATTTCCAGAAGGATTTCGATTATGAGACTTATCTGCTGATTGTAGGGAACAAGACACTGGAAGAGTCCAGTCTGCATGATATGCTGGTGGAGGCAGATGGCATCGTGGCCGGTCTGGAAGAACTGACGGAATCTCAGGAGAACCTGAAACGACTGACCAGTGTCAAAAAATATCTGAACAATCTGGAGACCTATATCGGCAGGATCGAGGACAATATCCGGGAAGGCAACCGCTACGAGGACAACATGGAAATCTGGGAAAATGATGTGCAGATTGTGACGTCTCTGGTGGGTGATACCATTTCCCAGTACATCTATTACGAGATCCGGGGGATTCAGGAGAGCAGGCAGCAATATCAGGATTTCTTCGTGAATATGATCCGTTTCTCCATCATTGCCTTTGCACTGATCCTGATTCTGTTTTTATTCTTATCCTATTATATACCGTTAAGTATCACGAGCCCCATAAGACGCCTTACCCAGGTGACGGATCAGGTGGCAAAAGGTGACCTGACGGTGCGCTCCGACGTGACGGGGGGCGTGGAGGCCCAGGTGCTCAGCGATTCACTGAATACAATGATCGACAAGATCAACGAACTGTTAGAGCAGGTGAAGACGGAGCAGATCCGGTTGCGCAAGGCGGAATTTGAACTGCTGCAGTCCCAGATCAATCCGCACTTCTTATATAATACGCTGGATGCCATTGTATGGCTGGCGGAAGCGGGAGAACAGAAAAAGGTCGTGAGCATGGTAGGCAGCCTGTCGGACTTTTTCCGGATCTCATTGAATCAAGGACAGGATATTCTGGATGTAAAAGAAGAACTGCAGCACGTCCGCAGCTACCTGGAGATCCAGCAGATGCGTTATCAGGACATCCTTCAATATGAGATCTGTGTTCCGGAAGAATTAAACCATTGCCAGATTCCCAAGATCACGCTGCAGCCTCTGGTGGAAAATGCACTGTACCACGGAATCAAGAACAAACGTGGCAAGGGCATGATACGGATCGAAGGAGAACTGGACGGAGAGGATTGCATTCTGTTGATCACGGACAACGGCAAGGGGATGACGCCGGAGCGGCTGGAGCAGGTGAGGAAAGGCATCCGCAACCGGAAGGCCCGGGAGACCGATATCTACGGCCTGTACAATGTGAACGAACGTATCCGTCTGAATTTCGGCGAAAACTATGGTATCACCATTACCAGTACCTACGGGGAGGGCACCTGTGTCACGGTCCGGCTTCCGCAGCATTAAAAAAATGAACCACTATCGTAAAAAAATCAACTTTTTACGCCGGTGGTTTTTTTTACCATAAAAATTTCAACTTTTCCGTGAGGTATCTTCATGGTTTTTTCCCCGGATCCGCTTTACAATAAGATCATCAAAGAAATAGTTCTTTGGGGAACAAAAACAAATTGGGAGGTTACACAATGAAGAAGAAAATTTTAGCAGCAGTAATGGCAGCAACCATGGTATTCAGCCTTGTAGCATGCGGCTCCTCTGATGCAGGCAGCAACGCAGCAACCGGAAGTGCAAACGCAGCAACCGGAAGTGCAAACGCAGCAACCGAAAGTGCAAGCGCAGGAACGACCAGCTCCAGCTCCTCCGGAGATATGATCAAAGTCGGCATCATCAATAACGACCCCAACGAGTCCGGTTACCGTACCGCAAACGATAAGGATATGAAGAATACCTTTACCGAGGCTAACGGCTACGAAGCATCTTTCGCATACAGCTTAAAGAACGATGAGCAGATCACTGCAGCACAGAAGTTCATTCAGGATGGCGTTGACTATCTGCTTCTGTCCGCAGCAGATACCGCAGGTTGGGATTCCGTATTGAAGGATGCACAGGATGCAGGTATCAGAGTTATCCTCTTCGACCGTACCATTGATGCAGATG
>OGGZ01002072.1_pt1 | contig 14673 bp, 11 predicted proteins | sample 1571371 | NCBI WGS metagenome assembly OGGZ01 (sample SAMEA2582025, study PRJEB24529) | metagenome | biome: Human gut stool | place: China | collected 2011
CCGCCACAATAGCTGCTCATCAGTTCGATTGTTCTAGTTTTGTTCGTTGGGCGTATGCTCAAGCCGGTATTTCACTGAATGGTGGGCTTTGGGCTACTACCTATACGGAAATCTATTCAGGAACTGGAGTACCAGTCAGTCAGATGAAACGAGGGGACCTGTTCTTTATGGACGATAACGGTCATGTTGGTTTGTATCTTGGTGGCGGCTGGTTCATTCACGATTCACCATCGTCACCTACGAAGGGTGTTGGTATTAACAACTTAGATGATCATTTACCTGCGTATCCAAATCTTACTTGGCGAAATATTATTACTGCAACATGGAATGGTGTTTATGGTGTACGTAGGGTTGCATAAGTTGCTAACAATAAAGATCTCTTAGGAGGTCTTTTTATTTGTGAAAAAAACTAGAAGATAAGATTACAAGTCTATTGCAAAAATTATCGTTCTTTAACAAAAACAATGAATAGTCATTTGACGGATAATTGTGTGTTAGTATGAACATTGTTATCAATATAAAATAAAAATTAAAACCATTAAAAATTTAGCAAACTTTAGTAACGGAAGGGTAGGAATATTTAAATCATGGATGTACGGAAACACTATAAGATGTTTAAGAAAGGCAAGAAGTGGTGCTGCATGGCTTTGACGACCGTTGCAGTTGCTGCTGGAACGGTGATGGCAACACAAACGGCTAATGCGGATACAGCAGTTGAAACGGGCAACGCTGTAGTATCAACAACTTCTGAAGTTCCGTCAGCCAGTGCAAACACTTCTGGTTCGGCTACATCTAATGAGAGCGCAGCTTCAGCAATGTCAAGCACAACTATTACAAATCAGGCTAGTGTTTCCAGTACAGAAAATATAGCTAGCGCTGTGAGCGAATCTGCAAATATTATCAGTCAATCTGTTGCAGATGATGCCAACAGTCAATCTTCTGTTGCAAATACAGCTAATGATAGTGCAGCCAGTGTGTTAGAAATTACTGAAAGTACTAGTTCAGCATCAGCAAGTACAAACTCTGATACCGCTGTAAAAGAGGCCTCTACGGATTCAAACGATTCTGAAAGTTCAGCCGTTAGTTCTGCAGTAGCTGATACTGAAAATATAGCAATGACTTCATTAGCCGTTGCTGCAGAAAAGGATGGTTTAGTAACTGAAAATGGTAATACTTATTATTATCAAAATGGTCAGCAATTAAAGGATAATTTTGCAACCATTAATGGTAAGACTTACTATTTTAAAGCAAATGGTACTATGGCCACGGACTACTTTTATCAGAACTGGGGTCATACGTACTATTTCCAAAAAGATGGTTCTCGTTTAGATAATGGATTTTATACCAATTGGGGTAACGTCTACTACTTTGGTGATGGTGGTGTTCGTTTAGACAATAGTTTCTATACAAACTGGGGTAAAGTTTATTACTTTGGTGCAGATGGAGCACGTGTAACTAATGCTACAATTAACCTTGGATTTGGCGATCTAACCTTTGATGGCAATGGTGTTCTCTCCGATTCTAATTCATTTATTGGTAGTATCGTAAATGGTGCAATTCGTGGATGGACTCAATATAAAATTTTGCCATCACTGACGCTTGCTCAAGCAATCCTTGAAAGTGGCTGGGGTAAATCAACTTTGGCTTCTCAATACCATAACTTATTTGGTATTAAGGGATCCTATAATGGGCAATCCGTAACTATGGCAACCGCTGAATTTATCGGCGGGAGATACATTACTGTGAATGCTGCTTTCCGAGCTTATCCTGATAATGATGCAAGTGTTGCTGACCATAGCCTCTTCCTTATCCAGAACTCTCGTTATAGTAACCTGATTGGGGTTACAAATTCCAATAACGCAACGAAATGGATTCGTGAGGATGGTTATGCAACCGATCCATCGTACACGACTTCATTGAGAAATATGATCATTACTTATAACTTGACACGTTTTGATCAAGTAGCTTTTCGTCTATAATTTAAGAAGACGACTTTTACCAAATGGTTGAAGTCGTCTTTATTTTTACAATTATTACAGAAGCATTGCAAAGATTATTGTTGATTAACAATCAACTGAAAACCATCGATTATAGGATTTTTTATGGTAAGGTAGTAAACGTTAATAAATATTAGTGAAAATTAAACTTTTAAAAATAAATTTATGAAAGGACTTTTGTTTGATGATGGAAGCAAAAAAACACTTTAAATTGTTTAAGAAGGGTAAACAATGGTGTTGCATGGCAATTGCCACAATGACCGTAGCTTTAGGCGTTGCTGCTTTTAATGCTCAAAACGTTAATGCGGATACGGTTAATGAAGCACAAACCACGGCCGTTGCTTCCACAAGCACGGAAGTTCAAAGTGATAATGCAGCCGAACAATCTACTGCAAGTGAGGTAGCTTTATCGGCTACTGATACTACTGCTGTTAGCGAAGTAAGTGGAGCAGACTCATCAGCTACCAGTTCAGTTGCTGAAAGCAGCAGTGAGAATGCTCAAAGTAATACCCAAGCAGCTTCTCAGAGTAACTCATCAAATAGCAGTGCAACTTTACCCGTTGCAAGTGCAGAAGTCTCTTCAGCTGCTGAAAATGTAGCGTCTGTTTCTTCCTCTGTAAATGAAGAAGTTGCTGATAGTGATGTAGCAATGACTACGTTGTCTGCTCAAGCTGTTAAGAATGGTTTAGTTACCGAAAATGGCAACACTTACTATTATCAAAATGGTCAAACGGTTAAGGATTATTTTTTGACTCAGAACGGTAACACCTATTACTTTACCGCTAATGGTACAATGGCTAAGAACTACTTCTACAGTAACTGGGGTCATATGTACTACTTCCAAAATGATGGTGCACGTTTGGATAACGGATTCTACAACAATTGGGGTCATACGTACTACTTCCAAGGCGATGGTGCACGTTTGGATAACGGATTCTACAACAATTGGGGTCACACGTACTACTTCCAAGGCGATGGTGCACGTTTAGATAACGGTTTCTACAACAACTGGGGCAATACGTATTACTTCCAAAGTGATGGTGCACGTTTAGATAACAGTCTTTATAGTAACTGGGGAAACCAGTATTACTTTGATGGTAATGGTGCCTTAGTAAAGAACACTAATATTACCGTCAATGGAGTTGCATATAAAGCAGCCAGTGATGGTGTTTTGACCTCTGTTAACGATGCAATCGTACAATTGGCTTTGAAACTTACCACAATGAATATTCCTTATGTTTGGGGTGGTGATTCATTGCAATGCATGGATTGTTCCGGTTTGGTTAAATATGTGATGTCACAGGTACGAGGCTTAAACCTTCCTCATAACACAATTGCTCAAGAGGGCTACTTAACTGCCCGTAAGGCGGTAAGCCAAGCACAGCCTGGCGATCTGCTTTTCTGGGGTAATGCAGGTGCATCATATCATGTCGCAATCTACATTGGTAATGGGAAATACGTTCACGCACCGCAACCTGGTGAATACGTAAAAGTTGGCTACATTAACTCATACTTTATGCCATCGTTTGCTGGTACGCTTCGTTAAATTTATTAGGCATTGGCATGACAGAAGAGTCTGCCAGTGCTTTTTTATTATTGATTGCTGTTATCAATACTAGTATAATTCGATTATGAAATTGTCCGTTAAATTAAAGGAGATTATAAAAATGCATTTTAAGAAAGTATTGGCCACTGTTGCAACTTTTGGGTTAATGCTATCCTTAACTGCTTGTGGAAGCAAACAAACCGTTTCTACCAGCAGTTCAAGTAAATCAGCTAACGTATCAGCAAAAACATCTGGATCATCATCTTCTAAATCTCAAGATAAAAAATATTCAGAAGCTCAATATGCTATGATGGCATATCTTAAGAGCGCAAAAAAAGAGGGTACTAATACTGGAAATCAATCAGTACAGATAACTACTAATAATAATTTAAGACGAAGAATAAGTGACAATCAAGAACAATATACGGTTACTAATACTGCAAAGAAGGTAACTGTTAAGTCTTCAGAAGCTTCCTATGTCTTTTCAAAAGATCAACTAACTAAGTCTTTACAGAAAGATATTGAAAATGTGAACGAATTACTGGATAAAGATAGTGATTCATCTGATAACTTAAGTTCTTCAACTTCATCATCGAAAGAAAGCAACGTTACTGAATCTTCTAGTAGTAGTTCATCATCCAGCTCTTCGAGTGCATCCTCATCATCAAGTAGTCAAAGTACCGCAAAGATGACAGCTGCTGATGCAAAGGCTATGCTTAAAGAACACGTCAGCGTTGAAAGAGAAAAAGCCGGTTTAAGTGGTCAATCAGTATCCGGGATGCCAACTGCTGATGATGTTGACGGTTTTACTATGAATCAAAACTCTGATGGAAATTGGACGGCAACAGGCATGATTAATGGGCAGACTGTTACTTACAACATTACTCCATCACAAGTATCCTCAAATAACTAGCAATAAAAGGATAGTACATCATGGATTATTAGAAATTCATGATGTACTATTTTGTTAAAAACGTAAGAAGGGCTTTTCTTAAATGTTAAAATTATCAATTGTAGTTCCTTGTTATAACGAAGAAGAATCGATTCCATTATTCTACCCAGCCGTAGAAAAAGTCGTTCGCCAAATGAACGATTTACAAATTGAATATTGGTTTGTCAATGATGGTTCATCAGATAACTCACTAGCCGAAATGCGTAAGCTACATGAGCAGGCCCCCGACCGCGTCCATTATGTTTCTTTCTCTCGCAACTTTGGTAAGGAAGCCGGATTATACGCCGGATTACAAGCCGCCACTGGCGATTACATCGTGGTAATGGACGTTGATTTACAAGATCCGCCAGAATTTTTGCCACAAATGTATGAATTGCTTCAAACGGGCGAATATGACTGTATCGGAACGCGCCGTGTCGATCGTACTGGCGAAGCCAAATTCAAGTCGTTTTTAAGCGACCAGTTTTATCATGTCATTAACCGTATCTCACAAACCAACATCGTTCCAGGTGCGCGTGACTACCGGATGATGACGCGGCAGATGGTTGATGCTGTTCTATCATTAAAAGAATATAATCGTTTTTCAAAAGGCATTTTTAGCTGGGTTGGATTTAAGACCAAGTATCTCGACTATCATAATGTTGAACGAGTAGCCGGCGAAACTGACTGGTCAACTTGGAAATTGTTTAAATATGCAATGGATGGAATCACTGATTTTTCGCAAGCGCCGCTTTCGATTGCGGTGTGGTTGGGAACGACTTCATTCGCACTTTCAATTATTGGCCTGCTGTTTGTTATTATTCGACGGATTGTTGAACCAGGCAGCAGTGTCTTTGGTTGGGCTTCATTGATCTGTATCATCCTATTATTCGGGGGACTTCAATTATTATGCATTGGAATTCTTGGTAAGTACATTGGTCGTGTCTACATGCAGGTCAAGCAGCGACCAATCTATATCATTAAGGAAAAGAAATAAAAGAATAGGTTTTAAATTCGGGGGATTATAAATGTTTAAAATAATTTCCTTTTCATTGATTGCTTTTGTATTTATTTTTTTAGTCACTTTAATTCAAAAATATGGTGAAAAAGATAACTACCATTATAAAAAATATTCTATTGGATTAGTAATTGTAGTATTAGCTTGTTCAGTATTTTTACTCTATAAAATAAATAATTTTCCAGACATCTTTGTCGATGAAGGAAATGGAATGTATGACAGCTGGTCCTTAATTCATTATGGTGTAGACAGTAATCTTAACGCACATCCAGTTTATTTACAGAGTTTTGCTGGTCAAGGTCAGTCTATCTTATATGCTAATATAGCTGGGCTTTTTTTGAAAATATTTGGATACAAATTATGGGCCTTTAGACTTCCATTGGTTTTACTGAATATTATCAATTTATTGTTGTTAAGTTACATAGGCCTTAAAAACTTCAACTCGAAAATTGCCTTTTGGGTAGTAACTGTTATTGGGACATCTCCATACCTCTTAACAATGTCTAGATATGGCATGGATTGTAACGTTTCTTTATTCGTTTTTTCAATTGGAGTGCAGTTGCTTTATCTTGGGATGATTCAAGATAATTATTTAAAAAAACAGTTTCAATTGTCGGTCGGTTTACTTGTAATTGGACTAACGGCATACTCATATAATGTCGCTTGGATTTTTTTACCGGGATTCTTAATCTCACTTTTTATATTTATTGTTTGTTCTCATCATATTCGTATAAGAGATATAATCATTCCGACATTTATTATGATGATTGAGATTGTTCCAATTCTTACTTTCGCTATCAGGAGTAATATTCCTCATCTTAATGAAACAACTAAAATCTTGTTTTGGACATCTCCTAAGTTGCTCGCTAGTAGAGCTGCCGATTCTCTAATTAGTTTTAAAGGAAATATATTTAATAACATTTATATTAACCTTTGTGAAGGATTCAAAATATTAATAACCGGTACCGACAATCTTACATGGAATAGTGTGCTGAATTTTGGTCCTTATTATATGTTTACACTCCCTTTTTTTATTGTCGGGTTAGTAGTTCTTATTAAGAATAGCAAGAATATAGTATATTCTATTATTATTTCTATGATTATTGGATGTATACCCATGATTATGACTGTAAAACCTAATTATAATCATTGGATATTTTTGCATTTGCCAGTTTTGTTAGCTATCGCAATAGGAATATTATCATCTATTCAAAATTCCAAATTAGAAACTGGATTACTAGTTTCCTATCTTATAATGAGTCTTTCTTTTTCTAACTATTATTTTAGTCAACAAAGATATACCGGATGGAGCTTAAGTGGTTTGTCAGAAGTTAAAGCATTGCACACAAAGAATTATAAAAAAGTCTACTTTGTTTCTAAAGACCCAAGCTTTCTTTATAATATACGCACTAGTTTACCAATTTCACCCTATTTATATCAAAAAACTAAAGATCATCCATACTCTAAAACTATTTTAAATATGGAGACTAAATATGATAATTTTGAAAAGCTCCAACTTACTGATGACCTAAAAAACAGATCTTTATTTTTAATTCAGCAAAATGAATTAACATCCTATCATGATTTAATAGATAGACTAGATTTAAAAGGAAGCATTACCATTAATTCTATAACCTACAACGTTTATAAAAATTAAGGAAAAGAAATAATGATAAAACGAAAAAGCCTGCTGTTTTGGTCAGCAGAACTATTAATCGTCGCGACTTTAATTTGGGTTTGCACTAAACTGGACTTTCTGTTTCATCCCATCATCGTCTTCATATCAGTAATCTTTGTACCACTGATCGTTTCAATCTTTTTATATTACATGACGAGTCCGGCCTTTCGTTTGTTAATGAAGATTCGCTTAGGTAAACGGCAGATGAAACGTGGGATTGCCAGCATGGTGATCGTCTTGGGACTTTTGCTGCTGATAGTTGGTAGTCTCGCAGTCTTGATTCCCCCAATGATTAAAGAACTTAATCAAATGATTCACTGGCTGCCAAGTGCTACCAACGACATGCAGCATTGGCTCGCACAAGCTTCTCAAAAACATGAATGGATTCGCAAGATCGACCTGGCAGATTATTATCAACAATTCAACAAGCAGATTACCAAATACGCTGAAAAGCTGTTGGCGGGTCTAACCAGCAGCGTTGGCTCAATCATCGGTACGATTACCAGTGCAGTTGTCGTGGTCGTAACCGTACCAGTCATGCTTTTTTATATGCTGAAAGATGGCGATCGCTTTGTACCAAACATTCAGCGGTTCTTTTCTGAAAAGCATACCAAAGAAGTTACGGAACTACTGCATCAAATGAATAAGACGCTTTCTTCATACATCTCTGGACAGATGATCGAATGTATCTGCGTTGGAATTGGTACCTGCATTGGCTATCTGATTATTGGCGAACCAATGGCAATCGTTTTAGGCCTGGTAGCTGGGATCACTAATATCATACCTTACATTGGGCCATATATCGGCATTGCACCAGCTTTAATCGTTGCTTTGGCAGTTGACCCGCAGAAAATCATCTGGGTTATTGTGGTAGTGATTGTGGTTCAACAAATTGATGGTAATATCATCTACCCAAATATTATTGGCAAGAGCCTGCAAATCCATCCATTGACGATTATCATTCTGCTGTTAGCCGCTGGTAACATCGCTGGTTTGCTAGGGATGATCTTATGCGTGCCACTGTACGCAGTAGTTAAAACGATGGTTGATTACTGCATGACGATTTATAGCTTGGAAAAAAATGACGCAAAATAAGGATTAGAAAGCTTGTTTGCAGCAAGCTCCTAATCCTTTTTAAATGCCGTGGCTAATAGACTTTACACCATATTTGTAATACTATAGATAGGATAATTCTCGAAAGGAACATAAAAATGACTGATTCAAAAAAATTGGCAGAAGCCGTTAACAAGCGCCGGACGTTTGCGATTATCTCGCACCCCGATGCTGGTAAAACGACAATTACTGAACAGCTGCTTTTATTTGGGGGCGTCGTCCGCGAAGCCGGGACTGTTAAAGGACGAGGCAGCAGTAATTTTGCCAAGTCTGACTGGATGGAAATCGAAAAAAAGCGTGGGATTTCCGTTACCAGTTCTGTAATGCAGTTTGACTACCAGGGCAAGCGGATTAATATTCTAGATACGCCAGGGCACGAAGACTTCTCTGAAGATACTTACCGAACTTTGATGGCTGTTGACTCTGCCGTCATGGTAATTGATGGCGCCAAGGGTATCGAACCACAAACCAAAAAACTGTTTCAAATCTGTAAGATGCGGGGAATTCCAATTTTCACATTCATTAACAAGTTTGACCGTGATGCCCGTGAACCGTTGGATCTGTTAAACGAAATCGAAGATGTGCTGGGAATCGAAACCTACCCAATGGACTGGCCAATTGGGATGGGGCGGCAATTTATGGGTGTTTATGATCGTTATAATCATCGAGTTGCCCTTTCCCACCCACAGGATCCTACCAACCCTTACCTCCCATTAGATGAAGATGGTCAGGTAATTGGCGAAAACCCATTGGCTGGTGAAGGGGAATGGAAAGACGCCTTAGATGGAATGGAACTGATTGAAATGGCTGGCAGCGAGCTTGATGAGGAAAAGATCGCGAAGGGGGATCAAACTCCTGTCTTCTTTGGTTCAGCACTGACCAACTTTGGGGTTAAGACTTTTCTGGAAACCTACTTGAAATTTGCTCCAGCCCCTTCAGCACACAAGACAGAAGACGGTAAATCAATCGATCCACTGGCACCAGAATTTTCTGGCTTCATTTTTAAGATTCAAGCCAACATGAATCCTAAGCACCGTGACCGGATTGCTTTCGTACGGATTTGTTCTGGTGAATTTACACGGGGCATGGACGTTACCTTGGAGCGGACTAAAAAGCCAATTCGTCTATCAAACGTGACCGAGTTCATGGCCAATACGCGTGAAAACGTTGAGAATGCTGTTGCCGGTGATATTATCGGGCTTTACGATACCGGAAACTTCCAAATTGGTGATTCAATTTACACTGGTAAACAAGACATTAAGTTTGAAAAGCTGCCTCAATTTACGCCAGAACTGTTTGTCCGCGTAACGCCAAAGAACGTTATGAAGCAAAAATCATTCCACAAAGGGATCAACCAATTGGTACAAGAAGGGGCCGTTCAGCTTTACACTGGCTATAACTCCAACGACTATATTCTAGGAGCTGTGGGTCAATTGCAGTTCGAAGTGTTCAAGTTCCGGATGCAAAACGAATATAATTCCGAAGTTATTATGGAACCACTGGGTAGTAAGACAGCACGCTGGGTTGATCCAGAACAGCTTGATCCTAAGATGGCTTCTTCACGGAATATGCTGGTTAAAGATCGTTATGGCGCTCCACTATTCTTGTTTGAAAACCAATTTGCGGAAAACTGGTTCAAGCAGAAGTATCCAGACGTTAAACTGACGGCTAAACTGTAGGAAATAATGATGACAATTCTTAATAAGTTTTATGCAAGTGTTATTTCAATAATTAGAGGATTATTTGGCTTTTTAATGCTGATTACTTTAATTGCAGCGATAAGATATCCTGAAATTAATTTTTCGCATTTAAGTAATAAACAATTTTTGCTAACGGTTGTTCTGACCATTATAAGCGTAATGATACTATTGTTGGTAATTAAACGTAATGACTCTAAAATTAGAACAATAGGGATAGTCTTATTGTCTGTATCATTTATTCTGCAATTCTTAGCTATAAAGAATTCCTTTTTTCCAGTTGGCTATGATGTCAGCTCCGTTTTTTCATTATTAAGTGGGAAAAATATAAAATTTAATGAGTTCTATTTTTCTTTGAATCCTAATAATATTCCTGTAGTTATTCTATATAAAGGAATTTTAGAATTATTGAACTTACATGTATCATGGGTGAATCTAGAATATATAACAACGGTTTTAGTTGATTTAGGAATTATTGCAAATTTAGTAAGTATAAAATTATTAAAGGAAAATAGTTTTAATGTTGCTTTATACTTTTATACTTTTTTTGCGCTAGTATTTTCATTTATATTGGTTCCATATACTGATTCATTAGCTTATGCAATAGTAAGTTTGTATACTTGTTTTTTCTTATTGAGTAAAAAGATCAGAAAAAATAGATATAAGATGTTGACACTAACGCTTTTTCTTTTATTTGTCATATTTGGATACTTTATAAAACCATCTTCAATAATTCCGTTCATTGCAATACTCATTGTTCAACTGCTAATGATCCTAAAGAATAGGAAGCAGAGAATTTTATCGAAAAAACTCTTTGTATATATTGTTCCCGTATTGCTTGGGATTGGATTTTTCTTAGGTTGTTCATCTTTAGTTTCAAATCAAAAAATGCTGAAAATTCAACCTGATCGAGATAAACCAGTTACTTCGTTTATTTTAATCGGCATGCAAGGAATTGGTGCATATTCTCCAGCAGAAGATCAAGTAATGCAAAGTTTGCCAACCAAAAAAGCAAGAAATGATTACTGTATAAAACAGATAAAAAAACAATTAAAAGAATATGGTCCAGTCGGGTATATAAAATTTCTACTAACGATTAAGCAAGCATACAATACTCGGGATGGAATGTTTGGTTGGACGGTTGATGGGGTTGATGCAATTCCTAGAAAAGCAAAGAATATTTTTCAAAACTATAACTATCCGATCGGAAATCTGTTTAGTGTACATCAGATATTAGCTCAATTTTTATGGATCTTAATAATTGCTCTGTCGCTTTTCTCTTTGAATTCCAAAGATATAAAGGTAGTTTTACTACAATTGGCTGTTGTAGGAGGAATGTTGTTTCTATTGCTTTTTGAGGGTGGCAGAACTAGGTATATGATTCAGTTTCTACCTCCCATACAACTTTTGGCAATTTATTCGTATAGAGATTTTATATATAGAACGAAAAAATATATTTTTGGTTAAACATAAGGTTGCATATAAAATTTGGTGAACGTATTGATTGATAATAATAAAAAGAAAATCCTTCTAAAGAATCTAATTTTGTACACCTTGTTTGTGTTTCTTGCATTCCTCTATACTTACCTAGCTTGGAAATCGAATTGGATATATGTAGGGCATGATCGACCTTTTCACTTGGAACGTCTAGAGGAAGCATATCAAAATGTAAAGCATGGGCACTTTTTTGTTTCATTAATAAATTCCTATAGTTTTGGAAAAATTGGGCAAGCAATTGATGCTTATTATCCATGGGGAAATTTGTTGCCTTATGTAATAATAAGAAGCCTTTTTTCGAATCCGATTATTTCTTATTATGCGTACTTAACGTTAAATCAATTCCTAGGATTATTAATAGCATTTTATTGTTCAGAAAAAATTTATAATTCATTTAATAAGGGATTACTATTTACCTTAATTTTGCGCTTTTCAACAATTGTTATGTTTAATGATTATACAAGAGTTGATATTGGCGAAAGCTGGGCGTTTGTTTTTGTTCCTATGTCTTTTTATGGGTTATATAGTCTATTGCAACGTAAAGAATATAAAAAGGGCTGTTTATTGTTAAGCTTGGGACTGTCCCTGGAACTTTATTGTCATGTGATGATAAGCTTTCTTACGGTCGTAGTGATGTTCTTGTTGTTAATAGTCTGGATGTTTGATAATTATGCCAGTAGTTTTAATAAGCAGTTGGTATTTAAAACATTTAAATCACTTTTAATAAGTATTTTTCTTTTTATATTAAATACGCTTGCCATAACATTACCCATTATTATCTTTAGTAGAGGGATCGCACTCAAGCTTCCCGACAAGGCATTTTTTGCAACTAGACAATTATCGTTTAGTGATTTTGTGACTGCTTCTTTTAACAATGATATTTTAAGTGTTATTAATTTCGGAACCATAGGAATAGTAATACTAATTTACTGTATTGCTAATTATTATAGATTTACTAAGCTAAGCAAATCATTATTCGTAGTAGGTTTTAGCTTAATGCTGTTCAGTACCAAATTATTCCCATGGTACTTATTAAAAAATACGATTATTTCTTCTATTCAATTTGGATGGCGATTCATGCCGTTTGCTTTTTTGTTGATTGTATTTATTTTTGTATTTGAGATCGATGTTTCAAGTTTTAAAGCTATAGTTTTTTCAGTTGCAATACTTATTTTGATGATAGGTTCGATTACTAATTTTATTAGTGAACAAAGTAATTATGCGGATGATGCTTTGAAGTCTGCAGATGCCTATAGCTATAATTTAAATTCTAAATCATATAATAATTCTTTATCATATAATCATATAGTAAAGAATTCCTATTATTTAGATTATTTACCTGTTACATCTCTGAAAAAAAGTGGACTTACATATAATCACATCGCAAATATAAATGGTAAAAGAGTGCAGTTGTATGAAAAAAATATAAGTCCTATTTATCAAGGAGAGCATTATATTTTTACTAATACTGATAAGGTGTATAGAGCTGAGATTCCTTTTGTTGTATATAACTTAAAAGATTACGTTCTTAAAATAAATGGTAAGCAACAGAAGGTAAGAATCAGCAAGAACAGACTATTATATGTAGAAAGCAAAAAGCCTATTAAGAATATAGATATAAAATATATAACTCCCAAAAAGTTCATTTACGCAAGGTATATATCTCTCGTTTCTTTGTTGGTAACGAGTCTTGCCTTAATAAGAGTAAGCTTAATAGGAATAAAAAGGGATTAACATATAATGTGGAGGAATTAAAAATTACTACTAGTAAGGCTTCAAATAAAAGAATATTATGGATAGACTTAACCAGGGCTGTAGGTATGCTATTGATTATATGGGGACATTCCTTGATGAATCCGAATGATTGGCTTGGCAGTATGATTTTTGCCGTAAATGTTCCTATTTTCTTTGTATTATCGGGTTATTTATATCATTCTCAAACACTAAAAAAACAAATATATAAGTTGTTTTACAATTTAATTATTCCATATATAAGCACTAGCTTATTAATGTGGTTGGTTTCTGTTATATTGTATTTATTTAAATTAAGAGAAACTATGATTGGGTTAAAAACTATGTTGAAGATGACTTTTTTTGCGATAGGAACGCCGATTAATTTAATTGATAGTAAAATTTATATGCCTGCAATTGGCGCGATTTGGTTTTTAGTAGCTTTATTTTGGGCTTCTATTATCTTCAACCTTATTATGAAAAATGTCCTAAAATTAAAATATGGTTTTTGGGTTGGTGGGGGCATCTTTCTAATTTTGTTGTTTTTTGGATTTGGCTTGACTAAGGGGGGAGTCTTGCCATGGTCATTAAACGCTGCATTGATTGGTACTTTTTTCTTGTGGTTTGGAAATTTGATGAGGAGAGTCAACATCTTTGAATTAGGGAAAGCTAAACTCTCTTTTATAAGTGCCATCTGTTCGATTATTTGGATTATTTCTGGATTTTATAATCGTTTTTGGTTAGATATTGCCTATGCTGATAATAAAGTTATTGCAGTAGTCGCTGCATGCTGTGCAAGTGTTGTACTAATGCTAACGTGTCATTTTATTGAAAAGATTTGCTCTGAGAAAGAAACTAATACTTTAAGGATTATTGCAACGTATGGGAAAGATTCTCTGGTTGTTTTATGTGTTCATATTATTGATTTAAACGTTTTGATGTCAGCAAACTATATTCAAAAAATGCTAATAGGCGCTACTCCTAATTTTTTAATTACTATGGTAGTCGTAATATGTCATGTATTAATTACGTTGATATTCCTTCCTATCTTTAAAAAAGGACCAGTTCTTAGGAATATTTATTTTAATCGTGATAATCCTTTTAGCTATCAACTTGAATTTTATAAGAAATATATTAGTTAAAATAAATATACGAATTGCTATTTAAGCACACCATAAATGTTAGAAAAATAGCTGTTAAAAATCAATATAAATTCCCATCTGACGTGGGTTTGACTCGCTTGACAAACAACGGAGAAATAAATTCCAAAAGTAGTTTTATTTGCGTCGGCTTAATTGGACAGCATCATTACAATGCCGTGGCCACGTAGACCACCATTTTCAAAACGTTTATAAGCAAGATGAACTCTGTTTTCAGCGACCATTACAGTTGCGCAAGTCGGTTTTGCCGCAGACGATAAAAACATGCTTCGGCTGGGTCCAATTAACTAGCATGATCAACGAGG
>OGGZ01002077.1_pt1 | contig 14651 bp, 10 predicted proteins | sample 1571371 | NCBI WGS metagenome assembly OGGZ01 (sample SAMEA2582025, study PRJEB24529) | metagenome | biome: Human gut stool | place: China | collected 2011
CTCAATACTACAACTCCACCGGTCCGATGACTTACGAACTGAACAGCTCTATGCTATTACTTCCCAAGGAACCGATGAAACCGAGATTGCACGACGACCGGGTAGGTTACTTTGCTGTGAGCTATAAGGATTTTGACGAGAATCCGCAAGGAGTGAAGTATAAAGCGAATATCACCCGCTGGCGTCTCGAACCCAAAGACGAAGACCGCGAGAAATACCTGCGTGGCGAATTGGTGGAACCAAAGAAACCGATTATCATTTATATCGACCCTGCCACTCCGAAGAAATGGGTTCCGTACCTTATTCAGGGAGTGAACGACTGGCAAGCCGCTTTTGAGAAAGCAGGATTCAAAAATGCCATTTATGCCCGTGAGGCCCCTGCTCCGGAGGAAGATCCGGAATGGTCGGCAGAAGATGGCCGTTACTCTGTGATTGATTACAAGGCATCCGATGTAGCTAATGCATTCGGTAAAATCCTGTGTGATCCGCGTTCCGGAGAAATCATCCAGAGCCGGATTCATTTTCATCATTCCTTGTTGCAATTGCTCCAATCCTGGTATTTTGTACAAGGTGCTCCCCTGGATACGGCTGCCCGCAGTTTTCCGTTGGGAGAAGAACAGATGGGTAACATGATCCGGATGATCATTTCACATGAGGTAGGACATGCCATCGGGTTGACACATAATTTTGGAGGGACTTCCGGTTTTTCTGCCGATCAATTGAGAAATGCCGACTTTCTGAAAACGAACGGGCATACTACATCTATCATGGATTATACCCGTTTGAATTATGTGGTACAACCGGAGGATGGGATTGCTCCCGAATTACTGATACCCCGAATCGGGGTGTATGATGAGTGGGCGGTTGAATGGGGGTATCGTTTATATCCCGGGGTCAAGGACGCCCGGCAGGAAACTGCTTTGTTGGATAGGCTGGTGGTTGAAAAAAGTCAGGATCCCCGTTTACGCTTCGGACGGGAAGACACTCCGGCTGATCCCCGTTTCCAGGCGGAGGATTTAGGGAATGACCCTATGATTGCCAATCAGTTGGGAATAGCTAATCTGCAACTGGTGATGAAATATCTGAAAGAATGGACTGGAGGAAGGGTTGAGGAAATGGCACTACTCCATAAAGAAGTTTTCTATCAATATCGCAGGTATCTGGGACATGTCCTGAAATGGATCGGGGGTGTTTATGAAACACCTGCCGGCAAGAAGGTTAATGGAGTGTTGCGAAAACCTGTGGAGGGTATAAAACAGCAGGAGGCTTTTGATTTTATTGCCCGGAATTTTCTGACGGCTCCTCCGGAATGGCTTTTTTCTCCGGAAGTGATGGATGGCCTTCCGGAAAGTCCTGAAGTAAGTATGGAGATACTTTGCAATCAGGTTTTCGGGGAATTGCTGAATAAACAAAAGTTAATCCGGCTGTTGGACAGTGAAGGAGAGGAAAGTGCTTATACTGTTCCGGATTTGTTTACCGGTTTAGACCGGACAATCTGGAGAAACGGGAGTAAAAAAGAACAGTCATTCGTAACCCAAAGACTGATTGAGAAAACGTATGTGTCGGCTTTGTGCCGGTTATACCAGGAGAAAGATCTGAAAAATAACGGGGATTTGAATGCAGTCCTGCTGGCTCAGTTGAAGCGGGTACAGCAGTTGATTGCCCGCAAACGAAGTTCAGCAAGTCCATTGCAAATAGCACACCGGGCTTATATGCAGGCCATGGTTATAAAAGCACTTAATAGTTAAAATTTGACGTATGAGAAAGATAAATTTGTTTTTTTTGTTTTTGTGGCTGGGGGCCTTGTGTTCCTGTCAAAAAGACGAGGTGGCTACGGATGCAATGTTGTCAGTATCACCTGCCCGGTTCAACCTTTTGTTTTACGATACGGTGTTACAGATTACAGTGGCGGCTAACGTTGATTATGAGGTTGTTCCTGAAAGAAAAGTAGCCTGGCTGACGGAACTTCCTGTCATCCGGGAAGGTGAAAACAGGATACACAGTTTTCGGGTAGAGGCTAATGAAGAAGGAGTCGATCGTAGTTTGAATATCCGTTTCCGTTCGAAGGATGGGGAATTGGACCGGAGTGTTTTTGTCGGGCAAACCTGTCATAATTATACTTATATTCCGGCTGATTTTGATGATTCAAACTGGGAAAAGGAAGTAGAAACCATTTTTACAGATGCAGAGTGTTCTGGTCTTCGAACCGGAATCAGCACTGCTCAGGTGAAAACTATGCAGAATGCTTTTTTACGGACTATTGCTCAAAGTATGCTGGATGGAACTTATCAGCAGCAATTCCGGGTACAGGATTATGAGGCCTGGCAAACATTGGAGACATTAAATAAACAAATGAAGACCTGGTTCCCGTATAATCCGTTGGAAAATCCTACCGGAATATATTTTGAGGCCAATAAAGAGGTGATTATATTGGTGGGGGATACCCAAAATGAGGAGATAAAATTGAAGGTTGTTCATGATTATAGTTTAAATCAACGCAAGGCTACGGAATACGCTTTGAAACCGGGTATAAATAAAGTTACCGTTACAGAACCAGGTTTAGGATATATTCAATATTATACGGATAATTACAAAGACCGTAAACCGGTGAAAGTACATGTGGCTGGGGGAAAGGTGAATGGTTATTTCGACAAATCGAAACATACGGCTCAAGAGTGGGCAACTTTGTTGGATGCTACTGTTTGTGATTATTTTGATATGATTGGCGAACGGATTAATTTAGCTTTTAAGGTAAAATCTTTGAGACAATATTGCGGAGACGGGAAAGCGTTGCTGGATAATTATGACGAGATTGTAGATTATGAGCAGGAGTTGATGGGGTTGAAAAAATATCAAAAACAGCCTAAAAATAAAATGTTTGCCCGGACGGTAGAAGTGGGGGAAGGTTTGCATGCGGATACCTGGGGTGCCGCATTGGCAGAGGACTGTATGTGGGATTTAGCGGATCCGGATCAGACGCACGATGGAGGGCTTTGGGCTATTGCTCATGAATTGGGGCATGTAAACCAGATCGTCCCCGGATTGAAATGGGTATCTACCGCTGAGGTGACTAATAATGTTTATTCGATTTGTTTACAATATAAGTATCATCCGGACGAACCACTTCTTGAAACCAGTCAGTCAGATGATGGGAATGGAGAGTCTATACCGGGTGGTTGTTTTAATCATTTTTTGACGAGTGGGGTGGTAGAGGGGAAATTATGGCCTTTGCAAGAAGATGCTTTTGTGAAGTTGTGTCCATTGTGGCAGTTGATGCTTTATTACCGGATGGCACCGACGGCTTCATGGTATAAACCGGATTGGTATGGGGATGTGGCAGAGATTGTCCGGAATACGGATGAGACTGGAATGAGCCATGGACAGTTGCAATTGAACTTTATGCGGAATGTATGTGATGTAGTAGGAGAAGATTTGACTGAATTTTTCAGTAAGGTAGGTATGTTGAAACCGATTAATGAACGGATTGATGATTATGGATATACTTGGTTGACGATTACTCAGGATGAATGTGATGAACTGAAGAAATATGCCTCCCAATATCCTAAACCAATCAGTCCTGTCGTTTATTATTTGACGGCCAATAGTCTGGAGGCTTTTGAAAAACAATTACCTGTCAAAGGAATGTATGGGGCTGGAGTATTTAAAGTAAACTCTTTAAGGTGTAAAGTGCTTAGCGGAAGCTGGGAAAATGCAGTGGTATTTGAAACCTATAAGGGAGAAACCCTGACTCATGTGGCCATGGCGGGTTCCGGATCTGAAAATAAAGAATTTACCTCGGTATGCTATCCGGAAGGTTCTACACGCATTGAGGCAGTGGGGTGGGATGGTAGCCGCACTTTAGTATACGGTTCGAGATAAGTCAACAGACTTATCTCTGTAATTTATTTAAATAAAGAATATTATAAATTTGAAAAATAATATATGAAAAGAATACTATTATTAGGGTTGTTTTTGGGTATCGGTGTACAGCTTTTTGCTCAGGGAATAGATTTTAAACCGGTTCCTTTTTCGGAAGCTTTGAGAATGGCTAAGACACAGCACAAGATGCTGTTCGTAGATTGTTATACTTCCTGGGGCGGACCATGTCGGTATATGGCGGATAGCATCTTTACCCGGAAAGAAACCGGCGATTATTTTAATAAACGTTTTATTTCTGTGAAGTATGATATAGAAAAAGACGAGGCAAAGGAATTTAATGCCCTGTATACGGTGGGTTCGTTTCCGACATTTTGGATCTTTTCTCCTCAGGGGGAAGTGATATACCGGATGGGAGGAGCTTCGCTCACCGTAAAAGAGTGGTTGCGCCGGATGGACGTTGCCGTGGAAGAGGGGACAAAATTGGAAAAGCTCCGGCAGAATTACCGGAAAAACAAGAATGAAAAAAATACTCAGGCCTATCTGGAAGCAATGGGAAATATCCAGTTTGGAGAAGGAATCAGTGAATTATTTTTGGAACAGTTTAGAGAAACTTCCGATAAGATTGATTTTCTGTACCAGCACAAAAATTTCCTGACCAAGCACTTGTCGCCGGTACATTTTGAAAAATTCAGGAAAGCCTTGAAGGAGTGTGACGGTTATGTTCCGGAAATGGATGAAATTTTCAAAGGCGTGTTCTTTTAGGCTACAATAACGATCGGATGAAACAGAGGAACGGAAATTGGGGACCATCCGATCTTTCAAGAATGGAAGGGTGGAAAATATGTTTGAATGAACTTAAATAGATCTTAGCTGTTGTTTTTTAATTAGAATCTGATGCAAATAATAGCATTGGGTGTTTATATACATGTTTACACTAAATGTATCTTTTTCAGTGACAACGGTTAACTTTTGAAACTTCTGTAGCTAAACGGTACGTAATTATAAGATCGATGCCCCCTGCGGCCGTAAAAAGGCGGTACAGGGGACATCGATTTGACAAACCAATTGTTCTTTTAGTTATTCCAGTACTTTTTTGATTTGTCGTTTGGCTAAGGTGAGGGGAGCTAATGAACAGGGACCGTTGATACAACCTCCGTCGCAGGCCATCACTTCGACGAATTGAGCGTCGGGTTTTTTAGCCATACTCTTCAATAGGGCTTGATTTTTCTTATCCAACCCTTCGATATGAATATTGGAATATTTGTTACCGATGGCATTGACAACAGCTGCCTGGACTCCGCCGGCCTGAGCAAATCCACGGCCGTACTTCGTCACTTCGTGGTTGAGCTCTTTCTCGCTGCAATTGGCTACATCTATGTCATAAGCCACCATAAAAGCACCCAGCTCTTCGAAGCTCATCACATAATCCACTTCGTCGACCGAATCGGCTTCATGGCGTTTGGCCAGACACGGTCCGATGAATACGACTTCGGCATCCGGATATTTCTCCTTCGCGTATCGGGCTGCATAGACCATCGGGCTCCGGGTTTCCGAAACATAGGGTTTCAGCATCGGAGCATGCTTGTCCACCCAACCGGTATAAGCCGGGCAACAAGAGGTGGTCATAAAAGCTTGGCCTTCCTGCATTTTTTCTTCCAATTCTTTGGCTTCGTTTGCAGCTGTGATCTCGGCACCGAGAGCAACTTCGATCACATCGTCGAAACCGATTTGTTTGATCGCTGCCAGTACTTGCCCCGGAGTGGCATTGAACTGTCCATAGATAGCAGGAGCAGGGATAGCTACGATTTTTTTCTTCGGATTACTAATACTTTTGTGTATATCGATGATTTTCGACCGTTCCATGATAGCTCCATAGGGACAGGCTTGCATACATTTTCCGCAATAGATACACTTTTCTTTATCGATATGTTCTACGCCTTCGGCATCTTTACTGATCGCTTTTACGGGACAAACGTCTTCGCAAGGAACAGGCGTGTATACAATGGCATGATAGGGGCAAACTTTCTGGCATAATCCGCAGCTGACACAATCCTCACTGCTGATACTGGCTTTGCCGCCGATAAACGAAATTGCAGCTTTGGGGCAGTTCATCACGCAAGGCCGGCCTTCACATCCCCGGCAAAGGTTTGTGACGGCATATTGTGATTGGATACAGGCACTACAAGCTTCGTGGACAACAGAAAGGATATTTTCCTTCATATTTTTATTAGCCATCGCCATGCGGGCGAAATCGGAGAGATGGATCAGGTCGATCTCTTCGTCTGTAATTTCAAAGCCCAGAATCGAGATAATCTTGTGTTTGAGGATGTAACGGTCTTTGTGGATGCAACACCTCACCGGTCGCTTGTTACGTGGACGCATTTCGACAGGGAGATATTTCAGACCTGTGATCAGTTCGTCTTTTTTTAATAACTTGACAATCCGGATTAATAACTCCCGTTTGGTGAGCATCGCCAAATTATCGTACAACATGTCTTAATTCTTCTTTTATAATTCGTAATAGGGTTTCTTTACTGACACCGGTTATGATTTCTCCGTTCAGTTCTGCAAAAGGAGGTGTATCTTTGCCGTTACACCGTTGCAGACAAGGAGAAAAGGTGATTTCAATGCCTTGTTTTTCTTCTTCAGACAGCAATTCTTCTATTTCCATTAATTGGGCTCCGCCCATGACATAACACATGGTTCCTGCACATAATCTCAGCTTGATTTTGTCCATAGGATTCAAATTTAAAATTTCTTTCCTGTTAATGTGTAGTCTTTGATGTGTGTCATTTTGAGGGGTCAAAGATAGGTAATTTCTACATCTTTCAGGAATTTCGTTTCTAATAAATATTTAATTTTTTTTACCACATTACGCCGGATTTCCAGTTCTACGGGTAGGTTGGGATCCTGATGTGCCACATTGATCCGGGTACCGACGATAAAGGTGATTTTATCACTGTTTTGTATCAGATTAACCAGGTCGTTGGCCGGACCCTGTGATTTTTCGGGGACCCCTTGGGTTAAAAGCCGCTCCACCTTACTTAAGGTCAGAATCCCTTCCGTGATTAGGTCGATTCCTTCCATATAGGAGAGTGGGGGGAGTTCTTTATCGGTGATATCCATACTGACCTGCAGGGGGAATTGAAGTTCCCGCGAAATAATCGTGGCTGTCGTTCCTCCGCAGAGTACTTTTTTACCTTTGAAATCCCTGACTTTTTCTGCCAGATACCGGTCTTTTTTTTCATCGTAAGGCGGGCCCGTACAGATGAGCAGATTGCGCGGCGTTCGCCGGTAAATGACACAACAACTGGTGTCGTCCAGCAAACGATAGTTATCGTTGCGTTCGGCCCTTAAAACGATCTTGCGGGCTAATTCTTTCGCCGATATACCGGGGTGCTGGCTTAAGGTTTCTGCGATATAGATACCGACTCCTTCGTCCCAACCGAAAGGCATATTACTGCTACCCATTCCCGATTGGCTGACTCCGTCGGAAAAACAAATCAGGCGGTCTTCTTTTTCCAGCTTGAACTCCGATATCCACAGATAGGTATTTTCCAGATCTTCCCGTTCGATCGGGATCTTTTTTTTCCGGATTTCCACTGCCTGTCCGCGACGAAACAGATAGACCGCCGGGCTTTCGTATTCCACAATCCGGGTATTCCCGAAACAATCGATGTCGAAGATACAAAAGGTGGAATAACTGATTTTACGGACCATATCCTTAGGCAGGGTATGGATAATCGAGAGAGCGGTTTGGAGAATACTTTCGTTCATGGCTGTGTAATTCATGGCCATGGTAGCGGTCATCGCCGATAAAACACTGGCTTTGATGCCACTCCCTAAACCGTCCGATAATACACTGATGATCCGGTCTTCCTCTTTTAACTTCTGAAGCTCGTCCAGTGTCAGGCTCTCCGAGAGTTCAAACCGGCCCACCTTTGTCCGAAGCAGCTCCTTCATACAGCCGCCGACGGAGAGCTTCGCGCCTATATCATGGCACAAGGTTCGGATATAAGTTCCCTTTGAACAGGACACGGTCATCGTAACTTCCGGGAGCTCCATCTTCTCGATCTTGATATCGAAGATCTTAACCGGGCGCGCCTTCCGCTCCACGTTTTTCCCCTCTCTCGCAAGCTCATAGAGCTTCTTTCCATCGACCTTGAGTGCCGAGTACATCGGCGGAATCTGGGCGTAATCCCCGATAAAGGAGAGGACCGCGTCCTGCACTTCTTTTTCAGTGAGGCCCGATGTTTCTTTCGTCTCCAGCACCGTACCCGTCGTGTCCTCCGTGTCCGTCTCGGTTCCAAGAAGAAGAACAGCCCTGTATGTCTTGTCGTGGTCAGTCAGCATATCGCAGAGCTTTGTGCCTTTTCCGGCGCACACCGGAAGAACGCCTTCCGCCGCCGGATCGAGAGTCCCCGTATGACCGATCTTTCTCTGACCCAGGATCCCCCGCATTTTCGCCACCACATCGTGGGAGGTGAATCCTTTTTCTTTATATACGTTAATAATTCCGTCGTACATTCTTTCCTCCGGTGTTCGTTACTTGAGCTCTTCCCACTGCTCGCGGATCTTTCCGCTGATCTTCTCCACGATCTCCTGCGGCTCCCCCGTCATCGTGCAGCCTGCGGCCTTCACATGTCCGCCGCCGCCGAAGCTCAGGGCGATCCGGCTCACATCCACTGCGGAGTTCGTTCTGAGGCTCACCTTGTACTCGTCAGGATTTCCCGTCTGGTAGAGCAGAAACGCGATCTCGATGCCTTCAATGATCCGAAGCTGGTCCACGATTCCGTCCGTGGCCTTTACGGTGCAGCCATATTCCCTTAACTCATCCGTCGTGACAACCGTGTATACACAACGGTTATCCAGAATCCGGACACTTTCGAGAACAGCCCGGCCGTGAATCTTCGCCTGACCATATGTCTTCGCAAAAAAGCTGTCGTCGATGATCTTTGGGAAATCGATGCCCTTTTCCATTAAAAACCCGGCGATCTCCATGGTCTGTCTCGATGTGTTTGAGAACTTGAAGATACCGGTGTCATGAGCAATTCCCGTATACAGGCACTCTGCGACCGCTTTGCTGATCTTTCCCTTATCGAGAAGGCGGAACACCACCTCACTTGCGGAGCTTGCCCAGCTCTCGATCACGTTGACCCTGCACATTCCCTTGTTCGTGATGTGGTGGTCAACGCAGAATGTATCTTTTGCTGTCTCCCGGTACGGGGCGAAGACGCCCAGGCGTGGAACGTCGCTGGCATCCGATGTGATGCAAAGGTCAAATGTTTTTGTGTCGTCGTATTCTGTGTGTACATCCTCAAAACCGGAAAGAAAGGAAAATTTCACTCCCATTTTCTCCAGATACACCGAGACCTCAAGCCCCTCATAATTTTCCTTCAGATAATTATAGAGTCCCAGACAGGAACCGATACAGTCCCCGTCAGGATTTACATGGCCCAGGATCACAACGCTCTTCTTTCCTTCCAGCATCTCATCAAGAATTCCCAAAAGTTCCGCCTCCCTTAATGTGTATTGTAATATAAAAAACAGAAAAATCCGGCAGAATCCGCGTTACGCGTGTCCGACCGGATTCCTCTATATGATTTCAGTACGCTCCTGTCCGCGTATTTTCCACGCAGACCGGTTCCTTCGTTTAATTTTCGCTCTCAGTTCCGTCGTCTTCCTGCTCCTCCGGCATATCCTTTGTCACCTCATCGATGAGCTTGGACATGCGGACGCCGTACTCGATAGACTGGTCCAGCACGAAGAAGATCTGCGGGGTGTTCCGAAGATTTACTTTTTTTGCCAGCTGGGTTCTGATAAAGCCCTCCGCGCTCTTTAAACCGCGGATCGTATCTTTCGCCTGCTCCTCGTCCGCAAGGACGCTGATGTAGGCCTTACAGATCTTAAGGTCCGGTGTGACCGAGACCTGGACCACGCTTGTCATCGGATGAACACGCGGGTCCTTGAGCTCGGAGCGGATGATTTCGCTCAGAGCTTTCTGGACTTCGCCGTTGATCCGGATATTTTTTACACTGTTTTTTCTCATGATATTACCTCTTTTTTTACGACTATCCCGGACATAGCCGCGAAACGAAACTCTCCGCGGCTATGCACAGACCTGACAGACAACTATCTCGGCACCTCTACCATGATATAAACTTCGATCATATCGTCTTCCTGAAGATCGTTGAAGCCCTCGAATACAAGACCGCACTCGTAGCCTGCGTTGACTTCCTTCACGTCGTCCTTGAAACGCTTTAAGGATGCAAGCGGTCCCTCGAAGATCTGCTCTCCGTCTCTCGTGATGCGGGCTTTGCTTCCGCGGGTGATCTTACCGTCAAGCACATAGGAACCAGCGATGGTGCCGACTCCGGATGCCTTGAACGTCTGGCGGACAACTGCATGACCGGTTACCTGCTCCTCGTATACCGGATCCAGCATACCCTTCATGGCAGCCTCTACATCCTCGATCGCCTGGTAGATGACGCGGTACAGACGCATGTCGACTTTCTCGCGGTCCGCGATGGACTTCGCCTGTGCGTCCGGACGAACGTTGAAACCGATAATGATCGCATTGGAAGCGGATGCAAGTGTAACGTCGGACTCGTTGATCGCGCCAACGCCGCCGTGGATGACTTTGACAACAACTTCCTCGTTGGAAAGCTTTACGAGACTCTGTTTTACAGCCTCTACAGAACCCTGTACATCGGCTTTTACGATGATCGGAAGCTCCTTGACATTTCCGGCCTTGATCTGGGAGAACAGGTCGTCTAAGGAGAGTTTTGCCTTTGTATCTTCGATAAGCTTATTCTTGCTCTCTGCGATGAATGTCTCTGCGAAGCTTCTTGCCTCTTTCTCGTTCTGGTGCGCGATGAATACCTCACCTGCGTTCGGAACATCGTTGAGACCGAGGATCTCAACCGGAGTGGACGGGCCAGCCTCTTTGACACGGTTGCCCTTATCGTCCATCATGGCGCGGACTTTACCGTAGCAGCAGCCAGCGGCGATAGCGTCACCGACCTTTAAGGTACCTTTCTGTACAAGTACCGTTGCCACCGGTCCTCTTCCCTTATCAAGCTGCGCCTCGATCACGAGACCTCTCGCGCGGCGGTTCGGGTTTGCCTTTAACTCTTTTACCTCTGCTGTTAAGAGGATCATCTCGAGAAGTTCCGGGATTCCCTCTTTTGTATGTGCGGAAACCGGTACGAATACGGTGCTTCCGCCCCAGTCCTCAGGAATCAGCTCATACTCGGATAACTCCTGTTTTACTCTCTCTACGTTTGCGCTCGGCTTATCGATCTTGTTGACAGCAACGATGATCTCTACGCCTGCTGCCTTCGCGTGGTTGATGGCCTCAACGGTCTGCGGCATAACACCGTCGTCCGCTGCGACAACGAGGATCGCGATATCTGTTGCCTGGGCACCGCGCATACGCATTGCCGTGAACGCTTCGTGACCAGGTGTATCCAGGAATGTGATCTTCTGTCCGTTGTATTCAACAACATAGGCACCGATGTGCTGTGTGATACCGCCTGCCTCTCTGGAGGTCACGTTTGTCTGGCGGATCGCGTCAAGAAGGGAAGTTTTACCGTGGTCAACATGACCCATTACGCAGATGACCGGCGGTCTCGGAACCATGTCCTTCTCGTCCTCTTCTTCCTCTTTTAAGAGTTCCTCGATGACGTTGACCTTCTTCTCCTTCTCGCAGAGAACATCGTACTCCATAGCGATCTCTTCGGCTTTCTCGAAGTCGATCTCCTGGTTGATCGTAACGATGGTGCCCTGTAAGAAGAGCTTCTTAACGATTGCGGACGGCTGTAATTTCATCTTGTCCGCGAGTTCTTTGATCGTGACAACCTCCGGGATTACGATGGTCTTGATCTCCTCGACCTTCGCCTCCTCCTTCTTCGGCTGCGGCGGCATAACCGGAGCTTTTACGCCCTTCTGGCCCTTTCCTGCCTTGCCTTTCATCTCGATATCGCGGTCTTTCTTTGCGTCATGCTCTTTCTTGTAAGCGTTCTTGCTCTGCTTTGTGTTCTGCTGCTTCTGTGCAAGCGGTGTATCGAAGGACGGCTTCGGAATGCCCATGCCGCTTCTGTTTCCGCCCTGACGGTTGTCGTTTCTGCCCTGGTAACCGCCCTGACGATTGTTGTCACGGTTGCCCTGGTAGCCACCCTGGCGGTTTCCGTCTCTGTTGCCCTGGTAGCCGCCCTGGCGATTGTTATCTCTGTTACCCTGATAACCACCTTGGCGGTTTCCGTCTCTGTTGCCCTGGTAGCCGCCCTGACGGTTGTTATCGCGGTTGCCCTGGTAGCCACCCTGGCGGTTTCCGTCTCGGTTGCCCTGATAGCCGCCCTGGCGGTTTCCGTCTCGGTTGCCCTGATAGCCACCCTGGCGGTTTCCGTCTCGGTTACCCTGGTAGCCGCCCTGACGATTATTATCTCTGTTGCCCTGATAGCCGCCCTGGCGGTTATCTCTTCCGCTCTCACGGTTTCCGTCGCGTCCCGGGAACGGACGGCTCTCTCTGGACTGGAAGCCCTGGCGTCCTTCCGGACGGCTCTGGTTCGGAAGCGGACGGACATTCTCACGAAGATCCTGTGCCGGTGCCTCTGTCTTAACTGTCTCCGCCTTTTTCTCCGGTGCCGGTGCCGGTGCTGCTGAAGTCTCAGCTGCCTTTGCCGGTTCTGCCGGCGCGCTGTTTGTCGTCGGTCTCACCTGCATGCCGGAACCGTTGTTCTGTCTTGCCGGTCTCTGACCGCCCTGCTGGCGGTTTCCTGCCGGACGTTTCTGTGTGCTGTTCTGCGGACGGTAAACTGCCGCAATACGCTTCTTTGCCGGTGCTGCCGGCGCATTATTTTCTCCTTCAGCCGGAACTGCCGGCTTTGTGGAATTCTCCTGATTCTGATTCAATGTATCTGTTCCCTCTTTTTTCTTTCTTAAATCCTTTTCAAACTCACTCACGCTCGCCACCTCCAAAATAGTCCCTGCAAACCATCGCCAATGTACATGACCCGCCGCATGCAGGCATGCGCTCCTCATGTCCGCAGGACTACGCTTTTGCAGTAAAATGCTTCAACAACGCATTGGAAAAATTCTCGTCGATCACGGCCAGGGACGCTCTCATCTGCTTTCCCAGGATGTGTCCGAGCTCTTCCTTGCTTCCGAACTCAAAGTACGGGACCTTATAGTAAGTACACATGTTCCGGAACATTTTCTTTGTGTTGTCCGAAGATTCTTCCGATACGATCACCAGTCCGGCTTTTCCGGACTTTACCGCCTTCTCTGTGGAGAACTCGCCGCTTCTTACCTTGCCGGCTTTCTCCGCCAGGCCCAGCAGGCCCAGGACCTTATTTCTGTTCATCGATCTGTTCCATCTCCTTTTTCAGACTTTCGTAAACCTCTTTTGGAATTGCCATTTTAAAGGAGCGTTCCAGTCCCCGGCTCTTCACTGCCTTTTCAAAGCATGCCATGGATGGGCAGATATATGCGCCGCGTCCGTTTTTTCTTCCGGTCGCGTCAATGGAAATCACGTCGTCAGTACCTTTTAAGACACGGATCAGCTCCCGCTTGTTTTTCATTTCACCGCAGCCAATGCACTGTCTCTGCGGAACCTTCTTTACTGTACTCACTGTGGTCGTTCCCTTCTCTCCTATTCTTCTGTCTCAGCCTGTGCTTCGGAAGTTTCCTCTGCCGGAGCTTCGTCCTCTGCCGGCTCTACATCTTTCTCGTACTCGCCCTCAAAGCCTTCCTCGCCGAAATCCATATCGTCGAAGAGGCCAAGCTCTCTCGCCTGTGTCTCACTCTTGATATCGATCTTGTAGGTGGTAAGTCTTGCGGCAAGTCTTGCATTCTGTCCTTCTTTACCGATCGCTAAGGATAACTGGTAGTCCGGAACGATGACCTGTGCCTCTTTCTCGTCCTCATCCGCAACGACGGAGATGACCTTCGCCGGACTCAACGCGTTTTCAATTAAGAACGCCGGGTTGTCGTCCCAGTTGATGATATCGATCTTCTCACCGCGGAGCTCGTTGACGATCGCGTTGACTCTCGCGCCGTTTAAACCTACACATGCACCTACCGGATCAACGTTCGGGTCTGTGGAGCTTACAGCGATCTTTGTTCTGGAACCTGCCTCACGGGCGATGGCGCGAATCTCAACGGTACCGTCGCGGACCTCTGCGATCTCAGCCTCAAACAGACGTCTTACGAGGTCCGGATGCGTTCTGGATACGGAGATTCTCGGTCCCTTCGGGCTGTCCTTAACTTCCAAGATATAAACCTTGATGCGCTCAGTTCTCTGGAATACTTCGCCCTTTACCTGCTCAGCTTCCGGAAGGATCGCATCGATCTTTCCGAGATCTACGCTGACATTGCGGCCGATATAACGCTGGACAATACCCGTAACGACCTCTTTCTCCTTGCACTGCCACTCGCTTAACTGGGACTTACGGCTCTCCTCGCGGATCTTCTGTAAGATCACGTTCTTCGCGTTCTGCGTCGCGATTCTGCCGAAATCATGGGAATCAATGGGGATCTGGACGATATCACCAAGGACATGTCTCGGAGCGATCATTCTTGCGTCAGCGAGGCTGATCTGTGTGATCGGGTCCTCCACAGTCTCAACGACCTCTTTTTCCATATATACAGAATAGTCGCAGCCATCCGGATCAATGATGACTTTCACATTGTCAGCTTTGCCGAAATGGTTCTTGCAGGCTGTGAGAAGTGAATTCTCAATTGCCTCCAGCAATGTGGCCTTACTGATGTTG
>OGGZ01002080.1_pt1 | contig 14641 bp, 13 predicted proteins | sample 1571371 | NCBI WGS metagenome assembly OGGZ01 (sample SAMEA2582025, study PRJEB24529) | metagenome | biome: Human gut stool | place: China | collected 2011
AAAATACTAATAAACAAAATACTAAAAGACAAAGTACTAATCTATCAGGGCAGACAGCCGAAACAGAGGATTTCGACCAGATGGCAACACGAGTGCGTGCGGAGTTCCGGGAGAAGCTGGAAATCGACATCCTTGCCAAGCGGTACGCCCCGGAGATGCTGCAAGAACTGCTGGATAACATCGTGGAGATGTACTGCTGTCCGCTCAGGACTCAGTACATCGGCAAACAGGCACAGACCACAAAAGCGATCCGGCTCCGGCTGGATAAGCTGACCAGCCAGCACATTGAGTACATCTTCGATGTGATGGCCAACACCACCCAGCCCATCAAGAACATCATGGCCTACCTGCGTACCACCATCCTGAACGCGCCCACCACGACGGAGCACTACTATCAGGCGCAGGGCAACTGGCTGACCGCACAGAGCCGGAAGAAGTGAGCGTCGTTTTCCACAAAGGCCGCAAAACGCGTTGAAAATGCAAAGGAGAATTTCCATGAAAAGCACGAATGCTGTCCGCAACGAGATCCATTACGCACAGGTCGGGGAGTATCAGCTGCCCCTGCTCATCCTGTCGCAGACCGATGATTCCGAACCGCTGGGCAAATATGGCCGGATGCGGCTGGCCTACCTCAAAACCCAGCGCCCTGTGCTGTATCACCAGATGCTGCTGAACGGTACGCTCTGGCCGCATTTGCAGGATGCCCAGAAAACGGCCTGCGCGTGGCTGGAACGCACGATGACCACTCTGTTAGACAACTACCCTGCGCCAGACAAAGAGTACGCACAACTTCTCTGGGTGGCGCACATGAACGAGCTGAAAGCGCAGGCAGAAGAAGTGGTGGTGAGGGAAGTCGTGTATGCAGAATGATTCCTGATAGCATCCGAACGGTATCAAAAGCCGTCATTTTGGATTTTATTCTTGATTTTTGCGGAATATTTGCAAATTTCAAAATCAAAATTTGACTTTATGCCCAGAATAGAGTACACTAGATTCAGAAAATCATCTGGGAGGAATCGCGATGCTGCTTCAATTTTCAGTCACCAACCACCGCTCCATCAAGGACACGGCTATTATCAGCTTGAAAGCATCTACGGATAAAAGTCTGTCTGATTGCCTGATTTCGCCGGACGAGAAGAAACAGCTTGTGCCTGTGCTGGCACTGTACGGCGCAAATGCAGCCGGGAAGAGCAATATTCTCCATGCTCTCCTGCTCATGCGGGAAATGGTCTGTGGCCGATATGCCAAGCTGCTGAAGGGCGAGTCCCTTCCGCAGGAGCCGTTTGCTTTCACTGACCAGCCCACACAGCCGACCAGCTTTGAAGCCATCTATTTTTATGGCGGCATCAAGTATGCCTATGGGTTCTCGTTTGACAAATCCAAAGTCTTGACCGAATACCTCTATCACTGGCCGAATGGCCGGGAAGCCTTGATTTTTTCCAGAGAGGGAAATGGCTACCAATTTCGTGAAAACATCCAAGAACAGCTTACGCTTTCTGGACGAACTGCTGAAAATCGCCTTTATCTGTCCAGCTCGAACGAGTGGAACTGCCCCCAGACTGAAAAGGCATATCTGTGGTTCTTTGAAAAACTGACAGGCTTTATGGGAACGGAAATGCGACTGGACGCAACTTTGTCTGCCATCCGGCAGGGCGGCTCTGAAAAGAGACGTATCCTGCATGAAATGCTGTATGCAGACCTCGGTATCAAGGACATCCGCATTACAGGCTCCAAGGAAGAGCCTATCATTTCCGCACTGCACACCCTCGATGCCGAAGATGGCACTTCTAAGGGTTTCTGGCTCCCGTTGGGGCAGGAATCCGTTGGGACACAGCGTTTCTTCTCTCGCATCGGTATGTGGCTTGCCGCTTTGGAATCCGGGTCTGTTTTGGTAGTAGACGAGATCGAATCCAGTATGCACCCGCTGCTGACAAGGCATCTGATCGAGATGGTGCAGGATGCCGCTATCAATACAAACCATGCACAACTCATCTTCACCACGCATGATACCGGACTTCTCGACCTGACATTGCTGCGGCGCGATCAGATTTGGTTTGCAGAGAAGAACAAAAAGACCATGCAGACCGATATTTACGCCCTGACCGAGTTCTCTCCCCGGAAAGGTGAGAACATCTCCAAGGGCTATCTGCAAGGACGCTATGGTGTGATTCCGTTCATTGGAGGGGATGCAGCATGGGCAGAATAAAAGAGATCAGCCGCAAGTCTGCTCACACCAGAAAGCGAAATCCTGTCGTATACCTCATCTGCGAAGGCAGTGAAACCGAGATTCGGTATTTCAAGCGTTTCCGAAGTCGGGGCTGTAACATCGACATCATCCCGATTTCTTCTCAGTATAAATCTGCCGACAGGCTTGTGCAAAAAGCCAAGGCAACGATGGGCAATAATCCATACTACCCGGAAGATGGCGATTCCATCTGGTGTGTGTTTGACCGTGACGATAACTCCAACGAAGTTCTTCTGCGTGCCAAACAGTCCGCTCAAAAGGAAAGCTATCATTTGGCCTATTCTAACCCATCTTTCGAGTTGTGGTTCCTGCTGCACTTTGTAAATCAACAGGCAGGGGTTGAAGATTGTCAGTCATTGATTCGCCTGCTGAAACAGCCGAACAGAATCCCTGATTATGAAAAGAATAAGGATTACTTTGACGTTTTGAAGCCTTTGCAGGCAACTGCGATTCAGAGAGCGAAAGCTCGTGCTGACCAAGTTCAGAAGCAGGGTCTCGAACCGATTTCACGGCAGAGCAATCCGTTGACAACGGTTTGGGAACTTGTAGAGCATTTGAACTCCAAAATTTGATTCGGTACTCTTTGAAAGTCAAAACCACCGGCTGAGCCGGTGGCTTGAGTAAGCCCTAGAAGGGCATAATACTAGCAAAACCCCTTAAGGGGGTCACGAGCAAGCGTCTTTCATCTGCATTACCTGCCCTACCGCTCTAACGAGCTATATTGCAAAGTGCATCTTCTAAGATGACAATTTCTTTGTCATCTCGCTTCGCTCGAATCTTATAGCTAAAGCATTTTCTACTCCACCAGCAGAGCTGGTGGCTGTCGCTCGCTCAAGCTACCCAATACAGCAAAGCCCACAGATCGGATTCTATATCCAGCCTGTGGGCTTTGCTATTAGAACCCAGTTTTTGAACATTAAGTAATCCATAGAATATACGATTTACCAGCATATTTTGAGGAACGCATACACTTGCTAAATAAAATCATTCTATCTTCGAATTTTAATATTATGATCTGCTCTCTTAACTGGATCAGTTGCTACTCCTTCATATGAATATTCGCCCTGATGCTGTCCTCGATCATTGCACAGTTCAAACGCACCATGTTCAACATCAATCGACAAATACAGTTTTGGAATACTAGAACTGCTATAAATTTTTCTAATACCAGCCGTATTGATTCTGCTTATATTTTCATCGTATTTATAGCCATTTCTCATAGCAACCTCTTTTCCTAACTCCAAAAAGGTTGCTATACAACCTTGTCCATGTTCTATTTTTTCTTTTCTTAATATTGAATATTCTCTACAAAGCTCTACGTTAGGTAATGGATTTTCAAGCGTCGGTTTTTTTAATGCTTCTGTCTTTATATATTCCTGTCTGCTAAACAACTCTGCAAGGTATGATCCGACTTCTTTGTAAATATGTTTTACTGTATGAGTTTTCTGATTTAATATAATACCATATTCAAAATTTAACGGAGATAAAAAGAATATATAATCATCATCTTCAGAACTCATTATTGAAAATGATTCGTTCATATAATCTCTTAGATCATCACGCCATGGCATAATAAAATTTGGAGGCGTAACAGCTTCTTTTATCTGTGCATCTTCGTGAATTTCATCAAGATTTATGTTGCTCCAAAAAGAACGCATAATAGAGTTTTTATATTCCTCCGATTCGCGATACTCTCCCATCGGATCCTGCATCAATCTTGACAATAACACAAGAAATGTCTTCGTTACGCAATAGTCAACATCCAAATAATAATTTATAAATGTTGTTACTTGGTCAAGATAGCTCAAGTTTTTATCAACGTTTTCATAAAACCAGATCAACCCAACATCTAAAAATGCTTTCATTTTTCTTTCTCCAGTGCATTTTTAATTCCCGTACTGATAATTTCTTTTGATTCAGATGTATACTGCGTAAAAAAATCTTTGTATTCTATTCTAGTTCCTTTATATTTATCGATAGAAATAGGAGGGTGAATAACTCCGCCATTTTCGGTCTTTTCGACGAAATAAATTTTCACTATTCCTGAAAGTTCGTCATAATTTTCCATGACTCGATGTACAACACGATTAATTATGTGGTCACTGTGTGTCTCTACAATTACATTCCTCTCACTTCTAGCCAATTCTATTAAAAAATCTGCCATTGTCAATTCCATTTTAGGATGAAGGTGAATTTCAGGCTGTTCTATAATCAGCGTTTCCTCTTTGTTCATGAAGACACCCTGTGTAATAATCGGCAATATTTGGCTTGCTCCAAATCCAACATCTGAAAGATTATAACCATCCAATGTCAACGAAATTGTTCCTTTGCTTCCTCCAAATTTGAGAGTTCCTATTTGAAACTTATCTAGCCAATATTGTACAACTTCGGCATATCGGTTTTTGGATATAGCTTTATCTTTTTTCATAAATCTAAAGTCATTTGTCAAAATTTGATCTTTAAGTTTTGCTAACAAAACAGGCGTATGTTCTCCATTTACCCCAACAGATCTGACATTACCTTGAATCAAATATGTTCTTCTAGGTGTTTGACGTAATGGCGCAATAAAATTTATTCCTTCATATTGAGAAAAAGCCACTTTTACTAGTGTTAAAATATTAGGGATAGCACTTTTTACATTATTAGGCATATTATACGCAAAAACACTTGTGATTACCAGACCATTGAACGAACAGGTGCATTTGTAGTTTTTCCAAGAGGTAGCCGCTTTAGCATATCCTGGAACGTTTTTCCAAGATAACAAGTGTTCTTCATTATTATCTCTATTTTGAAAGCAAATCCAGCTACTACAATTTTCTATTATCTCATTGTTTTCATCATACGCTGTGAAATAAATAGAATATTCATCAACTTTGTTATCTGTAATATATTGAACGAATTTATTGCCTCTTTTCGATTGCTTTTTTACTCTTACTCTTAACTTTACTATAAAGTTTTTTATTACTACGCCATCACTATAATATATTCTTCTGAGTTCATTAAACGCTTTTGCATCTTGCCGTTTAATGTATACGCCTGTTGAAGAGAGTTTTGGATTTTTTATTTCAAAATCATCCGCTATCTCGAATTCTTGTCCTTCACCAGCATATGCCGCATCCCTGAAAGTGCCGTTATCAACGAGTTCTCCACTCAGAGCAATCGATGCATCCGGAGATTTGCTTTCAACTGTTTGTTTCATTGTTAGGATACTTTTAATAACCGAACTCTTTCCGCTGCTATTGGTTCCACAAAGTATGGTGAGAGGAGCAATTTCCACACTGCTTTCATCTTTGAAGCACTTGTACTTATTAATTGTTACTGTTTTCAGCATATTTTCCTCCAACTATTTTAGAAGTTCCTGTCTCACATCAACTGCTTCTTGAATGTCATCTACACATTCTTCCAACTCTTTCCGAATAGTATGCTCCCAAAAGCGCAGAACAATCCAGCCTTGCTCAACAAGAGCTACTGTAACTTCTCGATCTCGCTTCATGTTTCTCTCAATTTTGGGTATCCAGTAGTTCTGATTCGACTTGATTCGAGATTTTCTGTTTTCCCAGTCATAGCCATGCCAAAAATCGGAATCGCAAAACACGGCAATTCGATATTTTGTGATTACTATATCCGGTTTTCCTATTAAGCCTTTATAGTTTTTTCGGTATCGTATGCCTCTCTGCCATAGAGCTTTCCGCAGCGCAAGTTCTATTGTTGTATCCTTGCTTCGGATTGCTCTCATATTTTTTCTTCTCTGTTCAGGTGTTAAATCATCCATAAATCAGGTCGAAGAATCGTCCTCCTGAACATCATAATAAATCAAGTCGTTTGGCAGCTTAATGTTGGGAACCCACAGCTCCTGTCCACCCCAGCCTTTTTTGCCAGTGACCTTATACATTGTCAGCACTGTCGATGCCGTATACTGGCCGCCCAATGCCCAATCATTCGGCGACAGCAATGCGCCCGTTCCTTGAGCAACATCTCTATTTCTGCGGACAATCAGCATTCCCTGTGCATTAGGCTTTTCAGACAGCATCATCTCAAGAATAGAGATAAAAGCTGTCACTCTAAAATCGTCATCGGATTCAATGTGAGAAAGAATCTCCTTCATTATGCGAAGGCTGGTCTGATAAACAGGTTCATCTTCTGTAAAGGGAGCCAGCAACTTATCAAGCTGTTCAATCGTGTTATTGCCGGGATAGAATGGATAATAGTTGGTTCCACCGGAAATAGCCGCAATGTGCCGTTCGTCCAACACATTGCTGCGAGTCGGTTTCAGCCCGCTCGGATAGTAAATTTTTATATGTTCGGTTCCACTCTCTACCTGTGCAATTAACGCATTGTTCGTTGCATTGATATCAGAGAACAGCTTATAAAGTGGTTCATCAATGTAGACCATCATCAATCCCGGATCGCGGTCATACCCGAACATCCGGCTGTGCTGCCACATTGTATCGGCCTGTGGCTTTTTGGCTGTTCTCGTGTAGTAGATTGTGTGCAGGGAAGGGAAAGTTACACCTCTACCGAGCGTGTTTCCACCAATGACTATATTGCTTCCTGTGGAATACTGCTCGCTGGCGATGCTGTTCTTTCCATTCATAATAAGAATTTTAACGGCATCGGTTAACAGTAACTCTTTGGCTTTTCCATAAGCATCATCTCCGGATGCCTTTCGGTACTTTACGGGGGCAAGGGAATCATATACTGCCGAAAATTCTATTTTGAAATCGTTGTCGATATTATCTTTGCACCATTGAAGCTCTTTAGAAACCTCTCGTGCAAAGAGATCGTGAGATGCCTGACGGACACTCGGATGTACTAAGCAGTTTGAGACGCTCCCTCCGGCCAATTCAATCAGAGCAGACACAGCCAAATGCCTCAGAACCACATCATGTGCTGGGGTTTTGAGCGTTTCCAGATAGGTGATGCAGTCCGGCTTCGGCTTTGCGAAAAAGAAATCACCACCCAAGTAGCCGTTACCCGGTGCAAAATAATAAGTAAAGTATGGATGCCAGCCGGACACTTGTGTCTGAAGCAGGATAGCCTGCGGCGTTCCAGTGACCTGAAGATAGATACTGCTCGACGCTCCGTTTTTTATACTGTCCAGATATCTATTTATCGAGGATTGTCGATTTCTGTTTATCAGCGTATTTAACGATGCCGCATCAGCTTCATCGTCCACAATAAACAGCGGATTGCCTTTCATAAAGCCAGTCGATGCAAACACATTTGCCCATAACCGCAGGATGCGGCTGTTCTTTTTAAGCACGATAATAGCCGGTTTCATCAACGAGTTTTGGATAAACAGTCCAGAGTCATTCTCTCCGCAGATACAGTACCCGGACAGATCGTTCTTCACACGTTCAAGCGTTTGTTGTTGAAGCACAACATTATCTGTGGTAAGCAATACGAAAGCTGGAAAACCCATATCGGTTGCTTTTGTAATAATTTCGAACATCTGCCCCGTCTTGCCAGATTGGACATTGCCGAACAAAAGGCCAATACGATGCTCACAGAAATTAAAATCCTGAATGTATTTGTCACCAACCTCCGTTGCTGTATGTTCAATCGACCGTGCTAAATCAATATTGCCACGGTCAGTTATTGTTTTTAGATAAGTTTTCAAGTAGTTCATTCTTGTTCATCCTCCGGTCCTTCTTTGAATGACAAGAGCCATACGTCAAAGGTGTTGCCATCTTCGTGGATTTGGCAGTCGGTTTTTGTCAAAAGAAGGGAGTTGCACCTATACTCATCCAACATTTCTTTCGTTATCATGCCCTGACGGTCATGATCTGCACTAGTGTCGTTTACTGGAGTCACAAGACCTGCTGCAACCAATCGACCTTTTAGCCATCGGCCCAAAATCAGTTCATCTCCGACTGCACTGAACTGTTTATTGTTTTGACTGGTTGTATGGCACTTAAATGTGTAGCCATCATCAGTTATTACAACAAATGGAACATTTTTCTGCGGATAACCGTACTTGGGTGTACCATCCGGCTCACACCGAACAGATGTGGAAACTGTAAACTGCGTTTCATACCAGTCTCTAGGCTTTCGTGCACTTCTAGGAGCGGCATAGCATACATTCAGATTAGACTTCGTGTAATGCCGGTTATCATCCATCATCCTCTCATCGTATGCTGGAACTTTGACAGGCAACGGAAAGCGAACGGCTGTTGCATGACTTTCGTAATAGTGCAAGTCCGCCTGCGGAATTTGTGAAACGGTGTCTACACCTGTCAGCGAAACGTTCAATTCTCGAACAAGCCGCATATCCGTCACATTAGCAATGTTGTCGGAGCATCTGGTGCTTAGATTCTGAATAAGCTCCTTCGTATCCTGCAATACTTGTGGTTCTTCAACGAGAACTGCTGTTTCGTACTGCCGTAGATTGGCCGCTTCGGGCTTGATAACACCAAAATTGGCAGAGCCAATAATTGCCGAAACAGGAATCGTTTCGCGATTTTCAACAGCGGCTCTCTCTTTTGAGAACAGATAGACCTTGCCGTGATATTTGAAAGACTTCACTATGCGGACTTCGCCAACACCTGAGCGCATCCATTTTTCATTGAGGTGCATCGCAGTGCGGTATGCACTTTCCGGCATACCTTCAATATAGTACATTCCAATCGTGAGGACGATATGTGCAACGTGCAGCTCATCAGCCAAACGATCTATTTCTTCTAACGATGCTCTCGACACATAGCCCACAGCAATGTCTACTCTGTCTGCCTGCATAAGCTGCTCTCCAAAGCAGTCAGCAATCGTTCTCTGATGCTCGGTTGTTCTCAGTGGCAGGATATTTGAGTATAGCAGTTCCATATAGATATTCCTCCCGTGCAATATTCCCTCGAATATAACTAGTATAACATAATCGCTTCGGTTTTCAATCCAAATTACAGCAATCCGCACAAAAAAGAAGCACCCACTCTTTTAAGTGAATGCTTCCGATTCTCATACAGAGAAGTCCATATAGTAGGTTTCATCGTCTAGCTTATAGAAAGTGACATTTGTTCTTCCATAAGCCTCCAGATCATTTCTAGTCACAAATGCCCCATTTGGCAGACCAAGCCGATTCCTGAAATATTCGCCCAAGTCGCTGTTGCGTTCCGGCGTCGTTATCGCCTTATCGTTTTGCTGTTCAACTCGAAGTGTAAGCTGTTTTCTATCGTCAGTTATCGCTGTAAAGTGCAAATAACTCGGTGGAAAGAATCCATTTGATGCAACAACCCTCGGAAGCGGGATGTAGGCTTCATTCCGATCCCGGTTTGGCCTCTGACCCCAGTTTAATCCAGAACGGTTTCCGGGGCTTCCATTCCGCGTAACAAGGCTTAATGTGACAGATTCATAGTTATCTAAGCCCGCCACAAGATTTAACTCCATGTCCAAAACCGGATGGCTTGGAACAAGCTGAACATATTCCTCGACTTCTACATGATTACAGTATATGCTGCGGCCTACAAGAGAGTCATACAGCGTCCACGCTTCCTCAGGATCACACTCGGTCATGCTCTCCTGAACATTATGTTGAGTAAGTGCACTCTGAATGAAAGGTGCAGACCCCATAAATGCCTTAAAAAGTTCGCCATTTTTCTTCCATACATACAGATTTCCATGAAACGCAGGATAATCGTACAAGTAGCTGCACTCCACTCTCTCAACCTGCGGAGGATAAGGCGGTCTTACAAGAGCGCAAAATCCATCATGAACAGTCACACTTAAATAGTTATATGGAACCATTCCAATCATCATAGCAATCCGCAGGGTCTGATGCTGGTGCAGCTCCAAGTTCGTTAAAAACCATGACAGCATCGTGTGAGTTGCGTATGATGCCGCCACATAGAGTTCATCCGCTCCCTCACGCAAGGGATTCATCAGAACTTTTTCCGCAATATCTTCCGTAAACATATTCTCTCTTACTCGTTGATATTAGCAGGCATTGATTCATACGGAATTCCCGCGAACGATTTCAAAATAGCCTCAAAGATAATTTTTGCACCTTTGCAGGGCACAGCCATTCCGATCTGCTTACGGACACTTTCCTTGTTCCCCTCAAAGATGTAATCATCCGGGAAAGTCTGCAGCCGCGCCCTCTCACGATTTGTTAAAGCGCGATTCTCAGACCAGTGATAGATATGAGTTCCACCACCGCCGCTGCCGGTCACAGTATAAGCAGGCTTTGTCGGGTCAAGTCTTTTATAGATCTGGCTGATTCTTGCGCCTTTGATATTAAGCTGAAGCTCCAGTGGAAGATCGGCGGTAAATGCATTCTGTCCGGGCTTGATGTGTTTCAGTCGTTCAACAACAGCTGCAGACTGCTTTGTGATTTCATTGTTCGGTGCGTCCACAGGGATTGGCGGTACTGTAATAGCAGTCTTGCAGGTGTTATCAATGCCCGCATACGGCTTTGTGGACGGAATTTTATATTCAACGTCAATATCTTCCCGAATGCCAACAATGATGATTCGATGCCGTGCCTGTGGAATACCATAATCCTCAAACTTATAAAGATTTGGATACAGTTTGTATCCAGCCTTACGCATTTCATCAAGGATTCTGGTGAACGCCTTACCATCATTTGCATTTTTCAAGCCGCCGACATTCTCGGCCAAAAACCATTTCGGGTGATAAAGCTGCAGAACTTTCACACCATAAGAATACAGCGGTCCATAAATACCATCCATGCCTTTCTGCTCGCCCACAACACTATAATCATTGCAAGGGAAGCCAAAGGCCAGTGCATCAATGTCTGCCAGATGAGTTAAGTCGAACTTCCGAATGTCCTCATGATAAACAGTCTCTGGCTGCTTTGGGCAGATATTTCGTCTGTAGGTCTTGCAGGTGTTCTCATCATAGTCATTAGACCATTGGTGTACAATCTTCCAATTAGGATCACCAATATCAGCATTTGTTGCACCCCATGCAAGACCACCCGGCCCGCAGAATAATTCTCCTAAACGAAAAATCATACGTTCACCTCACTAGGTTCATCCTTGCAGTCTCCCCTGCAACTATCATGCACCTAAATCCTTTTTGAAATTAACTTTACAGAGATATGCAAAATCAACCTGCTCTTATTTTCGGCAGCCTGCTATCCCATTACACATGTTAACATATTCGCAGCATTTTGTCAACAAAATTGTTGCAAATATGTTGCGTGTTGACTATCTTATATAAAAATGCCAACCGTTCAGTAAGGGCTTACATAAATGCGCCCTCATAGAACAGTTGGCATTTTTGTTTCATGAGCTTCTTTTACCGATAGGACAGCACTATATCTTCGGGAGTTCTCCAGAAAACTTCAATTTTCGTTCCAACATGAGCCCCGATATACTTATACCATAGGCCGATTGCTCGAAGGTCACCTTGCTGCGAAAACTGTTTCGCGTATAGGGAACCTCCTACACTGCTGCCTTGTGCTTTAAGAAAGCCTTTGCAATAGCCGTCACAAGTCGTATACCTAAAAAGATTTTTTCCAAGAACATCCTTTCCGCCAGTAGCGTTGCTGTTGACCAATTCCAATCTCCGTGCATCATTGAGCGGAATTGGAATATAGCCTTCATCTTTAACAGTTTCCCGTGTGTCGGTATACCGATACTCTCCCCATTGCAGATGAGGTTCTTTCAGATCAACAACGTAGCGGTCACCTTGCTGTGCCATACTTCAGCCCTCCTTTTCGAGCCTCTTAAATTGTTCACGCTCAGCTTCCTGAACAGCTGAGACTAATTTTCGGTTCTCCAACACTATTCCCGTTAGAGCTTCCGCTATAATTGTACCACGCCATTTAATTATGTTCAATTCTGCTATGTTGCACTCCTATGGAGTGCTGAAAGAGCGTTTTGCAAAAACGCGCAGCCTGCATCCACCGGATGCAGAACACAAAGGGCTTGGGATTTCCCAACAAGCATTTTGCAACGCAAAATGGTCTTTGTATATACGAAGACACTGCTTGCTACGGCTATGAACGCCTTTTGAATTGCAAAATGATTTTTCAGTTGCTATACTGGGCTTATCAAAATTTTTTCGGGAGGACGCCGCAGTGACTGCACAGACAATGCAAATCGGGAACAGACCTTGCCGCATTTGCGGCGAAGCCCATGCAGAATACCTGCTGCTCCAAATGACCGGCGAACACGAGTTGCAGAGCATGGAAAGCGAGGTTGCCGCTATTGCACAAAGTGCGCACCACTTTCTGTTTGCGGCCGTGCCCGTGGAAAGCTGGAACGATGCACTTTCCCCGTGGAAGTCTCCTGCCGTGTGGGGAACGCAAGGTTTCGGCGGCAATGCTGCGGACACTCTGCGCTTTCTGACGGAACAGGTCATCCCCACACTGAATCAGCAGTATCCCCTCCCGGAGAACGTCAAAATCATTCTGGGTGGCTACTCGCTGGCCGGGCTGTTTGCACTGTGGGCATCCACCCAGACTGATCTGTTCTATGGTATCGCTGCCGCATCCCCCTCTGTTTGGTTTCCGGGCTGGATGGAGTTTGAACAGCAGCACCCGATACAGGCACAGCACATTTATCTGAGCCTTGGCGACAAGGAGGAGCACACGAAAAACACCATCATGGCTGCGGTAGGGGATAATATCCGCACGCTGCATAGTCGGCTTACAGAGCGTGGCGCAGACTGCACCCTTGAATGGAACATCGGTGGGCATTTCAGGGATACCGACCTGCGCACGGCAAGGGCGTTTCGATGGGTGATGGAGGATGTGTGATGAATATTTTGATTGATGCGGATGGCTGTCCTGTTGTTGACCTGACCTTGCAGATCGCAAAGCAGTTCGGCATCCCGGTCGTCATCCTGTGCGACACCTCGCACCAGATCGAGCGTGAGGGTGTGCAGACGCTGGTATTCGACAAGGGTGCTGACAGTGTGGACTTTGCGTTGGTCAACCGAGTAAAGCCGGGAGATATTGTCGTGACACAGGACTATGGATTGGCGAGTATGTGCCTTGCCCGGTGTGCCAGAGTGCTGAATCAGAACGGCTTGGAGTACACTGCTGACAACATGGATGCCCTCATGCTGCGGCGGTACGAAAACAAAAAGCTCCTTCGTGCCGGCAAGCACCCGAAAGGGAGTGCAAAGCGGACGAAGGAGCAGGACATGAAGTTTTCAGAAACACTGAAAAAGATTTTGAATTGCAAACATTGATTGATTTTCATACATATCACCGCGGATGGTCTTTTTTAGAAGATTTTCGCTGTATCTCCCTGTATTCAGCACCCGTCCTTGCAACTTTCTACCCAATATGATACTATTCTATAAAATCTCTTATTCTTCTCAGAAGCTTAAACAATAACGGTAAAATGACATGGAAGTTTTGCTTACAGGAAACACGATGTTTCTGACAAAGGAATGGATCGAGGAAGCCTTTCCCGATGATCACGTTCTGACGACACATCGCAAAGACGATATGCTTTCGGACACTCGCATATTAACTTCGTAAACTTCATAATATAATTTTTTAAATAAACATATAGATTCCCTATTCGTATCATTACTTATCATTAAAAGATTTCAATAATGGAGTTACGCCTGAAAGATCCCATATATCTGTAGACCAACCTATTTTCTTAGCAGCATCTACACTATTTTCCGTAGTAATACCATGGCAAATTGCAGTTTTATTGTTACCCCAATCATAAGTTCCGGCAGTATTAGCATCGGCCCCCGTCATACCTTTGTTGGGTCCCCATGCGATAATCATATCTTTTTTCGCATAACAATCCGTAGCCTTCGTATAGGTATTTGACTGCCATCCAATAACACGTCCTGATACAGGTTCACCATCAATCTGTTCATTCCAAGCGATACAACCTTTTATTGTAGGATTATTGCCATTAAGTCCTCCGGCAATACCACCTGCATTTCCTGTACTATAAAGAGTTCCTGTCGCAAAACAGTTTTCAACAACTACAGCATTCCTTGGTTCAGCAACAATACCACCGGCACGAGAAGACCCGATTACTTTTACATCTGCATAACAATTCCGTACAGTACCTTTAGCAAAAATGCCACCAATACCACCCACTTGCTGTATGCCACTTACAGTACCAGACACATATACATTTTCAATCAAACACTCCAAAGCATTTGTTCCCAAATAACCGGCAACAATACCCGTACAAGAAGAACCATATCCAATAACTTCCGCATTTTCAAAGCGCACATTACGACATGAACCATTCATTACCCCAAAGAAACTGGCGTACCGAGAACTGATCTCACAATGTAAATTTCTAATCGTATGTCCCTTACCATCAAAATGAATCTTTATATCAAAACGGTCAACAGGCTCACCCGTATTCAGCGGTTTCCAGTCAATGCCAGTCATATCAACATCATTCGTCATTTCGAAATAATAAGTTTTATCAAGTTCTACAACAGACATCA
>OGGZ01002081.1_pt1 | contig 14636 bp, 10 predicted proteins | sample 1571371 | NCBI WGS metagenome assembly OGGZ01 (sample SAMEA2582025, study PRJEB24529) | metagenome | biome: Human gut stool | place: China | collected 2011
CCCGCCGTTTTAACACAAACTGCGATTAGTATTATTTTTGAACAATATCAGGCGGTAGATAAGCAGTATTAAGAAGGTCATCGAACCTGGACGGAGGTTAATCCAGGTCGATTTGGCGAACTTGCGGCATTAAGTCAGGATCAATGCACGCCCAGACGCCAGGCAAAGTAGATTTCTTCTTTTAATTCAGCAGAAGAGAGAGTAAGCAGGTCAGCAAATTCAAGTTCTAGTTGTTTCAGACGTTTGAGATATTGGGCAGGTGAAAGATTGCTCTGGTCACGGCGTAAAAATTCAATGGCCAGCTGGGTGGGATCAAGTTGAGTAGACATAGCATCCTCGCTTTTAGACAAGACCTGCACAGTATACCACCGTTTACTGTGCAGATAATGACCAAAAGCAATATGCGTCACACTTTTCTGGTGACAACGTCACAAAATGGCGGTCGTCAATCGTGACGAACAGCACAAACGCCCTTTCTCATCGAAGATTTCAATCTGCCAGACCTGGTGACGCGAACCGAGATGCAACGGTTTACATATGCCGCGCACCCGCCCTTCTCGTGCCGAGCGGACGTGATTAGCATTGATTTCCAGACCAACCACTTTTTGCTCACCTTCGGTACATAAATAACCGGCAACGGAACCGATACTTTCGGCCAGCACCACGGATGCGCCTCCATGCAGCAACCCGAAAGGCTGCTTTGTCCGCGAGTCTACTGGCATTGTCGCTTCAAGGGTGTCATCACCAATATGTTCAAAGCGAATATCCAGTAACCCCACCATGTTTCCTTCACCCATGGCATTCAGTGCTTCCAGGGTGATTTTTCGTTTCCATATCATTTAATAATCTCCAGTAAAGCCTGCACAGGATGGCGTACCCCCGTGCCTTCAACCCGTTTGACCTGACTACGGCAGGAATATCCGGTCGCCAGACAGCGGTTACGCGGCAGTCGCTGCATAGCCTGATGCCAGGATAACTCATAGATCCCGAGCGAATTTTTATGGTTTTTCGCTTCATGTCCGTAAGTCCCTGCCATGCCGCAGCAACCCACGCTGACATTTTCCAGTTTCGCGCCAAAACGGGCAAATATCGCGGCCCATTGTGCTGGCGCACCCGGCAAGGCGGTAACTTCGGTACAGTGACCAAAGAAATACCATGATTCACCGCTGACTGTAGCCACTGGCTGTGACTCAAGTGCGCTTGCCAGCCATTCATTCGCCAGTAAGACGTTAAACTCGCCACGTTCCTCGCCCAGTGCCAGTTTATATTCATCGCGATAACAAAGTACCAGCGCCGGATCGACGCCTACCATTGGCATACCCAGCTTCGCCATACGGTTGAGGAAATCCGCCGTCTTTTTCGCCGTCTTCGCAAAACGATTAAGAAAGCCTTTGATATGCTGGGCTTTGCCATTTGGTGAAAATGGCAGTAACACAGGCTGGAAACCTAATTTTTCGACCAGACGGACAAAATCCGCCACCACTTGCGCATCGTAATAGCTGGTAAAGGGGTCCTGCACCACCAACACCGTGCGCGCTTTCTGCTCTGCATTGAGAGCTTCAAGCTGTTCCAGCGTCATGTTTGCCGAGCGATGCCCCACCATTTGTTGTTGTAGCGAGGGGACCGACAGCAGTGGCAAATCAACCATGCCGATATGTTTTTCCGAGAGTTTGCGCACCAGCGGCTGGTTAATGAAGAAGTTAAAGGTTTTCGGCGCGCGTGCCATCAGCGGTGCGTAGCTCTCGACCGTAGCGACGAGGTGGTCGCGCAGCGGGCGTAAATAACGGGTGTGATAGAGCTGCAGGAAACGAGAGCGAAACTCCGGCACATCAATTTTGATGGGGCACTGGGTCGAACACGCTTTACAGGCCAGACAGCCCGACATCGCCTCTTTGACTTCGTGTGAGAAGTCATATTCGCCTTTATTCGCATGCCAGCTATTGCGCGTGCGGGCAATTAACGTCCGCAAACTGACGCCGGATTCAGGCAGTTCTTGTTCCAGTTTGAGTGGGTCAACGCCGCGATCCGCCAACAAACGCAGCCATTCACGCACCAGCGTTGCGCGCCCTTTCGGTGAATGAATCCGGTTCTGGGTGATCTTCATCGACGGACACATCGGACTACGGGCATCAAAGTTGAAGCATAAACCGTTGCCGTTACACTCCATCGCACCGCGCCACTGCTGGCGTACCGCAATGGGGATCTGCCGATCGAATATACCGCGCTTCACCGCGTCCACTTTCATCATCGGCGCATCGAGACCTTCTGGCGGGCAAATCTTCCCTGGGTTGAGTCGGTTATGCGGGTCAAATGCCGCTTTCACTTTGCGCAGTTCTGCAAAAAGTTCCTCACCGAAAAACGCCGGGCTGTATTCAGCGCGAAAACCTTTGCCGTGCTCGCCCCACAACAAACCACCGTATTTCGCAGTCAGCGCCACCACGTCATCAGAGATTTGCTTCATCAAAATCTCTTGTTGAGGATCGCACATATCCAGCGCTGGACGGACGTGCAAGACACCTGCGTCGACGTGACCGAACATACCGTAGCTTAAGCCGTGGCTGTCGAGCAGCGCGCGAAATTCAGCAATATAATCGGCCAGATGTTCCGGCGGTACGCAGGTATCCTCAGCAAACGGAATTGGCTTAGCGGCACCTTTGGCATTGCCAAGCAGACCAACGGCTTTTTTGCGCATTGCATAGATACGTTCAACCCCCGCCAGCTCACGGCACACCTGCCAGCCGATGACACCTGCTTGATGACTGGCGATCAGCTCATCCAACCGCGCACAGAGTGCATTTACCCGCTCATCAATCAGCGCCTCATCATCACCAGCAAATTCCACAATGTTCAGCCCGAGCATCTCTTGGTCAGGCACATCGGTAATCAACTCGCTGACGGAATGCCAGACAATATCTTCCCGCGCCAGATTCAGCACTTTTGAGTCCACCGTCTCTACCGAAAGCGCCCGCGCCTCAACCATAAACGGCGCGTTACGCAGCGCAGAGTCAAAAGAGTCATATTTGACGTTCACCAGACGGCGCACTTTAGGCAAGCGCGTAATATCCAGCCGCGCTTCGGTAATAAAGGCCAGCGTCCCTTCTGAACCCGTCAGAATGCGCGTCAGGTCGAACTCGGTCATCTCATCGTTAAAGACATGACGCAGATCGTAACCGGTAAGAAAGCGGTTAAGTTTGGGGAAGTTGTCGATGATTAACTGGCGTTGCTGACGGCAACGTTGATAAACCGTGTTATAAATTCGCCCGATTGTGGTATTGGATTTACCCAGCGTTTCCGCCAGCTCGACGGGTAAAGGTTGCGTATCGAGAATATCGCCCCCCAACAACACCGCGCGTACGCCAAGTACGTGATCTGACGTTTTGCCATAGACCAGCGATCCCTGACCGGATGCATCGGTATTGATCATCCCACCGAGCGTTGCCCGGTTGCTGGTCGAAAGTTCCGGCGCAAAAAAGTAGCCGAACGGTTTCAGGTACTGATTGAGTTGGTCTTTTATCACCCCGGCCTCAACGCGCACCCAGCCCTCTTCAGGGTTAATTTCGATGATGCGGTTCATATGGCGGGACATATCAACAATAATGCCCTGGTTGAGCGCCTGACCGTTAGTGCCGGTGCCGCCGCCGCGGGGGGTAAAGATCAGCGATGAATAGCGTTCCTGCGCGGCAAGACGGGCGATCAGCGCCACATCTGCGGTTGAACGCGGAAATACCACCGCATCGGGGAGAAGTTGGTAAATACTGTTGTCGGTCGACATTGTCAGACGATCGGCATAACTTGTCGCCGTATCGCCGGTAAAACCTTGTTGCTCCAGCTCTTGCAAAAAATTAAGCACCAGTTGAACGACGCCGGGTGCCTGGGAAATCTGTGGAATCATTATATTGACCCTTTCCTGCGGTCTGTGATGTAGGTCGATACACTGTTCTTTCAGGCGGCTGCAATAGCGCACAGAAAGGTGATGTTTATTTACTCTATCGATTTCGAGTTGCAGGAAGGCGGCAAGCGAGTGAACTCCAGGAGCTTACAACAGTAAGTAACTGGGGTGAACGAACGTAGCCGCAGCATATGCAACTTGAAATACGACGAGTAAATCGTTTGCGTGTTGCCTGAGTTGTTGTACCACATTTTTTTCTAACACGCCCATCAGAATTAAGGGCAGAATCGGCCTGTTAAAAACCGCTGAAATTGCTCATCATTATGCAGGTGAGTTTCGCGTGTTCACGTCGCGTCGACGATTTGACGCACAAAAAAGGTGAAAAGTAGTTATGGTAAATGTTCGTCAGCCCAGGGATGTCGCACAAATTCTGCTTTCGGTGCTGTTTTTAGCCATCATGATTGTGGCATGTCTGTGGATTGTTCAACCCTTTATTCTCGGCTTTGCATGGGCCGGTACGGTGGTTATCGCCACCTGGCCGGTATTGTTACGTTTGCAAAAGATCATGTTTGGCCGCCGCTCTCTCGCCGTTCTGGTGATGACGCTGTTATTAGTGATGGTGTTTATCATCCCTATTGCTTTGCTGGTTAACAGTATCGTCGACGGCAGCGGCCCGCTAATTAAAGCCATTTCCAGCGGTGACATGACGTTACCCGATCTGGCGTGGCTTAATACCATTCCGGTGATTGGCGCGAAGCTGTATGCAGGCTGGCACAACTTGCTGGATATGGGGGGGACGGCGATCATGGCGAAAGTCCGCCCTTATATTGGCACCACCACTACCTGGTTCGTTGGGCAAGCGGCGCATATCGGGCGCTTTATGGTGCATTGTGCGCTGATGCTTCTCTTCAGTGCCCTGCTGTACTGGCGCGGTGAACAGGTGGCACAAGGCATTCGCCATTTTGCGACCCGTCTGGCAGGCGTTCGCGGAGATGCCGCCGTACTGCTGGCGGCACAGGCTATCCGCGCGGTGGCGCTGGGTGTGGTGGTGACGGCGTTAGTACAGGCAGTGCTTGGCGGTATCGGCCTCGCCGTATCCGGCGTACCTTATGCAACTTTGCTAACGGTGTTAATGATCCTTTCCTGCCTTGTCCAGCTTGGCCCGTTGCCGGTACTGATTCCGGCGATTATCTGGCTCTACTGGACTGGCGATACCACCTGGGGAACGGTATTGCTAGTGTGGAGCGGTGTGGTTGGCACGCTGGATAACGTCATCCGCCCAATGTTAATTCGCATGGGTGCCGATTTACCGCTGATCCTGATCCTCTCTGGCGTTATTGGTGGTTTGATTGCTTTCGGGATGATCGGTCTGTTTATTGGTCCGGTTCTGTTAGCCGTTTCCTGGCGTCTGTTTGCCGCGTGGGTGGAAGAAGTCCCGCCGCCGACGGACCAACCGGAAGAAATTCTCGAAGAACTTGGCGAAATCGAGAAACCGAATAAGTAATTTCTCATCAGGCGGCTCTGCCGCCTGATTGTTAACCACCGCTAATTGATATTTGCTTGCTCTTCTCCATATTTTCCTGCTTACCGCCATTCAGCTGGTAGTACCTGTCGCAAATTCTTTACAGTTTTTAAACTAATGAGACGAATCTGATCGACGCAAAAAGTCCGTATGCCTACTATTAGCTCACGGTTATAAATCAACATATTGATTTATAAGCATGGAAATCCCCTGAGTGAAACAACGAATTGCTGTGTGTAGTCTTTGCCCATCTCCCACGATGGGCTTTTTTTTAACATTTTTCCGCTTCGCTACCTCGCCCCTCACTCTTTCCAATAATGTTGCACAAGATACTGTGACTCTCTTCAAGCCGTCAGCAGGCTGATAATGTTATTTATATTTTATTGTTTATTTCATGCAGCCATTACACGATGAACGCTTATGAACTCCAGGCACTCCGCCATATTTTTGCCATGACTATTGATGAATGCGCGACCTGGATTGCCCAGACCGGTGACAGTGAAAGCTGGCGTCAGTGGGAAAATGGCAAGTGTGCCATTCCTGATCGTGTAGTCGAGCAACTGTTGGCTATGCGTCAGCAAAGAAAAAAACATCTTCATGCCATCATAGAGAAAATAAATAACCGCATCGGCAACAACACCATGCGTTTTTTCCCCGACTTAACCGCATTTCAACGAGTCTACCCTGATGGCAATTTTATTGACTGGAAGATCTATCAATCGGTAGCCGCTGAATTATATGCACACGATCTGGAGCGGCTTTGTTAATTTTTCCACAGAAAGGAATTGTCGTTGTTACAACAATAATGAACGGATACTGACATAACATCGCTACACTTTTTAAAGCACCTTTGCTAAGTAGAACCTATGAAAAATCCCTATTACCCTACCGCACTTGGGTTGTATTTTAATTACCTGGTGCATGGTATGGGCGTCATTTTGATGAGCCTGAATATGGCCTCGCTGGAGACGCTTTGGCAGACTAATGCCGCGGGCGTCTCGATAGTTATCTCATCGCTGGGCATTGGTCGATTAAGTGTCTTGCTTTTTGCAGGATTATTATCCGATCGCTTTGGTCGCCGCCCTTTTATCATGCTCGGGATGTGCTGCTATATGGCCTTCTTTTTTGGCATCCTGCACACCAATAACATCATTATCGCTTATGTTTTTGGCTTTCTGGCGGGAATGGCAAACAGTTTTCTCGATGCAGGCACTTATCCCAGTTTGATGGAAGCTTTTCCACGCTCACCTGGGACAGCCAATATTTTAATTAAAGCATTTGTTTCCAGCGGACAATTTTTATTACCGCTAATCATTAGCCTGTTAGTGTGGGCTGAACTGTGGTTCGGTTGGTCCTTTATGATTGCTGCAGGCATTATGTTTATTAACGCTCTGTTTTTATACCGTTGTACGTTCCCACCCCATCCGGGTCGTCGCTTACCTGTCATAAAGAAAACCACCAGCTCTACGGAACATCGCTGTTCAATTATCGATTTAGCCAGTTATACCTTATATGGCTATATCTCAATGGCAACGTTTTATCTGGTTAGCCAGTGGCTGGCACAGGACGGACAATTTGTTGCAGGCATGTCATACACTATGTCGATCAAACTACTCAGTATCTACACTGTGGGTTCGCTGCTTTGTGTATTTATTACCGCTCCACTCATTCGTAATACCGTTCGCCCAACAACATTACTCATGCTGTACACCTTTATCTCATTTATTGCTCTGTTTACCGTCTGCCTGCATCCCACATTTTATGTGGTGATAATATTTGCTTTTGTCATTGGTTTTACCTCTGCTGGAGGTGTTGTGCAAATTGGCTTGACGTTAATGGCTGAACGTTTTCCTTACGCTAAAGGTAAAGCTACAGGGATCTATTACAGTGCGGGCAGTATTGCGACCTTTACTATTCCGTTGATTACGGCTCATCTGTCCCAAAGAAGTATTGCCGATATTATGTGGTTCGATACCGCCATCGCTACCATCGGTTTTTTACTGGCACTGTTTATCGGCTTACGCAGCCGCAAAAAAACGCGGCATCACTCGCTAAAGGAAAATGTCGCTCCGGGTGGGTAATGCAATATTCTTTTCAGGTCATGCAAGATCTTACGGATAAATAACTCTTTCTGCGCTAACTAAGGAAAATCGCGATCAAAAACAAACTATGACATGCAATATTCCTGGAAACATAAACTTTATGCCATGTACCCAGGGAAAATCATCTTCAGTATAGTAATTATGTAAACCGTCGGAGAACAATACGTACGGTAACGAAATTATCTTTCAGCAAGGAGCTGTGAAAATGTCTCAAAATAAGGCTTTCAGCACGCCATTTATCCTGGCTGTTCTTTGTATTTACTTCAGCTACTTCCTGCACGGCATTAGTGTTATTACGCTTGCCCAAAACATGTCATCTCTGGCGGAAAAGTTTTCCACTGACAACGCGGGCATTGCCTACTTAATTTCCGGTATTGGTTTGGGGCGATTGATCAGTATTTTATTCTTCGGTGTGATCTCCGATAAGTTTGGTCGTCGGGCGGTGATATTAATGGCAGTAATAATGTATCTGCTATTCTTCTTTGGTATTCCCGCTTGCCCGAATTTAACTCTCGCCTACGGTCTGGCAGTGTGCGTAGGTATCGCTAACTCAGCGCTGGATACGGGTGGCTACCCCGCGCTCATGGAATGCTTTCCGAAAGCCTCTGGTTCGGCGGTCATACTGGTTAAAGCGATGGTGTCATTTGGGCAAATGTTCTACCCAATGCTGGTGAGCTATATGTTGCTCAATAATATCTGGTACGGCTATGGGCTGATTATTCCGGGTATTCTGTTTGTACTGATCACGCTGATGCTGTTGAAAAGCAAATTCCCCAGCCAGTTGGTGGACGCCAGCGTAGCTAATGAATTACCGCAAATGAACAGCAAACCGTTAGTCTGGCTGGAAGGTGTTTCATCGGTACTGTTCGGTGTAGCCGCATTCTCGACCTTTTATGTGATTGTAGTGTGGATGCCCAAATATGCGATGGCTTTTGCTGGTATGTCAGAAGCTGAGGCATTAAAAACCATCTCTTATTACAGTATGGGCTCGTTGGTCTGTGTCTTTATTTTTGCCGCACTACTGAAAAAAATGGTCCGGCCCATCTGGGCTAATGTATTTAACTCTGCACTGGCAACAATAACAGCAGCCATTATCTACCTGTACCCTTCTCCACTGGTGTGTAATGCCGGCGCCTTTGTTATCGGTTTCTCAGCAGCTGGCGGCATTTTACAGCTCGGTGTTTCGGTCATGTCAGAGTTTTTCCCAAAAAGCAAAGCCAAAGTCACCAGTATTTATATGATGATGGGTGGACTGGCTAACTTTGTTATTCCGCTGATTACCGGTTATCTGTCGAACATCGGCCTGCAATATATCATTGTTCTCGATTTTACTTTCGCGCTGCTGGCCCTGATTACCGCAATTATTGTTTTTATCCGCTATTACCGCGTTTTTATTATTCCTGAGAATGATGTGCGGTTTGGCGAGCGCAAATTTTGCACCCGGTTAAACACAATTAAGCATAGAGGTTAAAGGAGTTAATTATGGATGTTACCGCAAAATACGAATTGATTGGGTTGATGGCTTATCCTATCCGCCACAGTTTATCGCCTGAAATGCAGAATAAAGCCTTAGAAAAAGCGGGATTGCCATTTACCTATATGGCCTTCGAAGTGGATAACGATAGCTTTCCCGGAGCAATTGAAGGATTAAAAGCTCTAAAAATGCGCGGAACTGGTGTGTCGATGCCGAACAAACAACTGGCGTGTGAATATGTTGATGAATTAACGCCAGCAGCCAAACTGGTGGGTGCCATCAACACCATCGTTAATGATGATGGCTACCTGCGCGGCTATAACACCGACGGCACGGGCCATATTCGCGCCATTAAAGAGAGCGGTTTTGATATCAAAGGCAAAACAATGGTGCTGTTAGGGGCCGGAGGTGCCTCAACGGCGATTGGCGCGCAGGGGGCAATTGAAGGTTTAAAAGAAATTAAACTCTTTAACCGTCGGGATGAGTTCTTCGATAAAGCCCTCGCCTTCGCGCAGCGGGTTAACGAAAACACCGATTGTGTCGTCACGGTTACCGATCTCGCCGATCAGCAAGCCTTTGCTGAAGCCCTAGCTTCCGCCGACATTTTAACCAATGGCACAAAAGTGGGTATGAAACCCCTTGAGAATGAATCATTAGTTAATGATATCAGTCTGTTACATCCGGGACTTCTGGTCACTGAATGCGTGTATAACCCGCATATGACGAAGTTATTGCAGCAGGCGCAACAAGCTGGTTGCAAAACGATTGATGGATACGGCATGTTGTTGTGGCAAGGGGCTGAACAGTTCACGTTATGGACTGGCAAAGATTTCCCTCTGGAATATGTTAAACAGGTCATGGGGTTCGGTGCCTGACAGGCTGACCGCGTGCAGAAAGGGTAAAAAATGAAAACCGTAACTGTAAAAGATCTCGTCATTGGTACGGGCGCACCTAAAATCATCGTCTCGCTGATGGCGAAAGATATCGCCAGCGTGAAATCCGAAGCTCTCGCCTATCGTGAAGCGGACTTTGATATTCTGGAATGGCGTGTGGACCACTATGCCGATCTCTCCAATGTGGAGTCTGTCATGGCGGCAGCAAAAATTCTCCGTGAAACCATGCCAGAAACACCGCTGCTGTTTACCTTCCGCAGTGCCAAAGAAGGCGGCGAGCAGGCGATTTCCACCGAGGCTTATATTGCTCTCAATCGTGCAGCCATCGACAGCGGCCTGGTTGATATGATCGATCTGGAGTTATTTACCGGCGATGATCAGGTTAAAGAAACCGTCACCTACGCCCACGCGCATGATGTGAAAGTTGTCATGTCCAACCATGACTTCCATAAAACGCCGGAAGCCGAAGAAATCATTGCCCGTCTGCGCAAAATGCAGTCCTTCGACGCCGATATTCCTAAGATTGCGCTGATGCCGCAAAGTACCAGTGATGTGCTGACGTTGCTTGCCGCGACCCTGGAGATGCAGGAGCAGTATGCCGATCGTCCAATCATCACAATGTCAATGGCAAAAACTGGCGTAATTTCTCGTCTGGCTGGTGAAGTATTTGGCTCGGCGGCAACTTTTGGTGCGGTAAAAAAAGCCTCTGCGCCAGGGCAAATCTCGGTAAATGATTTGCGCACAGTATTAACTATTTTACATCAGGCATAAGCAATAATATTTCGGCGGAAATACCCTCCCCCGCCGAAATAAAAAAAGTATTTTTAACCGTATTTTATAAAAATATTTCGTGAGTCTCTGTGCGCTAATTCTCCATCTGGCGTAGGGAAAATCACACCTGAATCAGGAATTAACAATGAAACCTGTAAAACCACTTCGTATTAATGGACGAGTGCCGGTCCTGTCGGCACAGGAAGCGGTGAATTATATTCCCGACGAAGCAACACTTTGTGTGTTGGGCGCTGGCGGCGGTATTCTGGAAGCCACCACGTTAATTACTGCTCTTGCTGATAAATATAAACAGACTCAAACGCCACGTAATTTATCGATTATTAGTCCAACAGGGCTTGGCGATCGCGCCGACCGTGGTATTAGTCCTCTGGCGCAAGAAGGTCTGGTGAAATGGGCATTATGCGGTCACTGGGGACAATCGCCGCGTATTTCTGAACTCGCAGAACAAAATAAAATTATTGCTTATAACTATCCACAAGGTGTACTTACACAAACCTTACGCGCCGCCGCAGCCCACCAGTCTGGTATTATTAGTGATATTGGCATCGGGACATTTGTCGATCCACGCCAGCAAGGCGGCAAATTGAATGAAGTCACTAAAGAAGACCTGATTAAACTGGTCGAGTTTGATAACAAAGAATATCTCTATTACAAAGCGATTGCGCCAGATATTGCCTTCATTCGCGCTACCACCTGCGACAGTGAAGGCTACGCCACTTTTGAAGATGAGGTGATGTATCTCGACGCATTGGTTATTGCCCAGGCGGTGCACAATAACGGCGGTATTGTGATGATGCAGGTGCAGAAAATGGTTAAGAAAGCCACGCTGCATCCTAAATCTGTCCGTATTCCGGGTTATCTGGTGGATATTGTGGTGGTCGATCCGGATCAAAGCCAACTGTATGGCGGTGCACCGGTTAACCGCTTTATTTCTGGTGACTTCACCCTTGATGACAGTATCAAACTTAGCCTGCCCCTAAACCAACGTAAATTAGTTGCGCGGCGCGCATTATTCGAAATGCGTAAAGGCGCGGTGGGGAATGTCGGCGTCGGTATTGCTGACGGCATTGGCCTGGTCGCTCGGGAAGAAGGTTGTGCTGATGACTTTATTCTGACGGTAGAAACAGGTCCGATTGGCGGAATTACTTCACAGGGGATCGCCTTTGGCGCGAACGTGAATACCCGTGCCATTCTGGATATGACGTCCCAGTTTGATTTTTATCACGGTGGCGGTCTGGATGTTTGTTATTTGAGTTTTGCTGAAGTCGACCAGCACGGTAACGTCGGCGTGCATAAATTCAATGGCAAAATCATGGGTACCGGTGGATTTATTGATATCAGTGCCACCTCGAAGAAAATTATTTTCTGCGGCACGTTAACTGCGGGCAGTTTAAAAACAGAAATTACCGACGGCAAATTAAATATCGTCCAGGAAGGACGGGTGAAGAAATTTATTCGGGAACTACCGGAAATTACTTTCAGCGGAAAAATCGCGCTCGAACGGGGACTGGATGTTCGTTACATCACCGAACGTGCTGTATTCACGCTGAAAGAAGACGGCCTGCATTTAATCGAAATCGCTCCTGGCGTCGATTTACAAAAAGATATTCTCGACAAAATGGATTTCACCCCAGTGATTTCGCCAGAACTCAAACTGATGGACGAAAGATTATTTATCGATGCGGCGATGGGTTTTGTCCTGCCTGAAGCGGCTCATTAACAGGAGTATCACGATGGATTTTTCTTTAACTGAAGAACAAGAACTGCTGCTGGCCAGTATTCGCGAGTTGATTACGACTAACTTTCCGGAAGAGTATTTCCGCACCTGCGATCAAAACGGGACATACCCGCGTGAGTTTATGCGGGCACTGGCGGATAACGGTATTTCCATGCTTGGTGTGCCGGAAGAGTTCGGCGGCATCCCTGCGGATTACGTTACCCAGATGCTGGCGCTGATGGAAGTGTCAAAATGCGGTGCTCCGGCATTTTTGATTACCAACGGTCAATGTATTCACAGTATGCGCCGTTTCGGTTCTGCAGAGCAGCTACGTAAAACGGCAGAAAGCACACTGGAAACGGGTGATCCCGCCTATGCCCTGGCGTTGACGGAGCCAGGCGCAGGCTCAGACAACAACAGTGCCACTACCACTTACACGCGTAAAAACGGCAAGGTTTACATCAACGGACAGAAAACCTTTATTACCGGTGCGAAAGAGTACCCGTATATGCTGGTGTTGGCGCGCGATCCGCAACCGAAAGATCCCAAAAAAGCCTTCACCCTGTGGTGGGTCGACTCCAGTAAGCCCGGCATTAAGATTAACCCGCTGCATAAAATCGGCTGGCATATGCTCAGCACCTGCGAAGTCTATCTCGACAACGTGGAAGTTGAAGAGAGCGACATGGTGGGCGAAGAAGGAATGGGTTTCCTCAATGTGATGTACAACTTTGAGATGGAGCGCCTGATCAACGCCGCGCGCAGCACCGGCTTTGCCGAGTGTGCCTTTGAAGATGCCGCTCGCTATGCCAACCAGCGTATCGCTTTTGGTAAACCCATTGGGCATAACCAGATGATCCAGGAAAAACTGGCGCTGATGGCGATTAAGATCGACAACATGCGCAACATGGTGCTGAAAGTGGCATGGCAAGCCGATCAGCATCAATCACTGCGCACCAGCGCGGCGCTGGCAAAACTGTACTGTGCACGTACCGCAATGGAAGTCATTGATGATGCGATTCAAATCATGGGCGGTCTGGGCTATACCGATGAGGCGCGCGTCTCTCGCTTCTGGCGTGATGTCCGTTGTGAACGTATCGGCGGCGGTACAGACGAAATTATGATTTACGTAGCAGGTCGGCAGATCCTGAAAGACTATCAGAACAAATAATCTGCAGGCGGCGCAGCTCTTCTTAACAAACTGCGCCGCCAGATTTATCCAACAAGACTTACCGGTTGAGGAAATACAGATAGGATTTCTTGTTCCGCAAAACAATTTTTAAATTGCCTACGGTAATCGCTGGGCGAACAACCGACATGGCGCAAAAACAGTTTGGCAAAGTGATCGACATTTTCATAACCCACGCGCCAGGAGATCTCTGCCTGTGATAATTCAGTATTAGTGAGTGACCATTTTGCTTCCGTCATACGCCGTTGAATAACATAGTTAATAGGGGAAATACGATACTCTTTGGTAAATTCATGGCAAATATAACTGACGCTGGCACGAAATTTTTTCGATAACTGTTCTAAAGTGATTTTTTCGCAATAATTATTATTCAGATAGAAAAGAATATCTTTTATCAGAACATCTTTTTTAATATACCCCTGCTCCGAACGATAAGCATTTTTAAAGTTTTCGTAGTAAAGAATTGCTAATGTATAGGCAAATGCATCCCATAACGAAGATGTTTGGCTATTTTTACTTTGCGGCAAAATCACACTTAGCTCATTAAATAAGGTTTTAATGACTTCTTTTCCCTGCCCCGCGGCAATTACCGGACAAGAATGCGGTTGCAGTAGATGATTTTCCTCAGCCCCCTGAAACTGAAAGCCGTACAGCGCACAGGTACACGTCGTTGCCGGATCGTTAACGTCAGAGGCCACCGCATGCAGCCTGCCGCGTTCTATCACCACAATGTCATCCGCATGTGCGACATATAACGAAGAATCGATGGTAAACCTTGCAACCCCTTTCTTGACGTAAATCAACTCGGTTTCATTGTCATGCACGTGATGTCCGGACTCCCATTTTGGATCATCGCTAAATGCAAAACGTGAAAGCCGTGGCGTTTTACCGGCGACAAACAGCGTTTCACTGGCGTTATCAAAACAGCGTTGATACATGACAACCTCCCTATTCCATGAGCAAGCAAAAACAATATATGCCGGATAAAATACGGCGTGTATTGCGGTTATACAACCGCGTTTAGCGAGAGCTAAACAAGATTATTTACACTGAATGCAAGA
>OGGZ01002083.1_pt1 | contig 14631 bp, 8 predicted proteins | sample 1571371 | NCBI WGS metagenome assembly OGGZ01 (sample SAMEA2582025, study PRJEB24529) | metagenome | biome: Human gut stool | place: China | collected 2011
GCCCGACAACGACAGATCCCAGAGTCCACAGGTATAATTTCAAACTCACCACGGAAGAGAATATCCGCTTTAAGCAGATGCTTTGTAAGGCAGGATTGGAACATAACCGCAGCCGGTTTATCGTCAAACGCATCTTCGCCGAGGAGTTCGTTGTCGTCAAACGCGACCCTTCGAAAGTGCAGTTTATTGCCCGTCTGAATGACTTTTATTTCCAATTTCAAAAGTTGGGAAATAACTACAACCAGATTGTAAAGGTCATCAATGCGCACTTCTCCAACGTCGCAATCCCGCATCAGATCGCTGCATTGGAACAGCGAACGAGAGAGCTGAAAGCCCTCAGTATCGAGATTCTCAACCTCGCAAAACAGACTAAGGAATGGTTGCGAATATAAGATCGGGTTCCTCGCCCGGCGGAGCGTTGTATTACAACAAGGAGAAAGTGGATAAGGATGAAGCCGAGGTTCTTTTCTGGCAGAAGATGTTGGAACCGTTCGACAAGCACGGGCGAATGGATGTCGACGCCTGCATGGATTGCTTTTGGCCGTACCTCGAAGCCAACCGCCGGACTACGAACACGGTCTTCCACGCCTCGCTGAACCCCTCGCCGGAAGACAGACTGACCGACGATCAGCTCCGGGACATCGCGCAGGAATACATGGAACGTATGGGTTACGGCAACCAGCCTTATATTGTTTTCAAACATAAGGATATCGACCGACAGCATCTTCATGTCGTATCGTTGCGCGTCGATGAGAACGGACATAAGCTGCCGCATGATTTCGAAGCAAGACGTTCGATGGAGATATTACGCGATCTGGAACGCAAATATAATCTGCATCCGAGTGTCAAGGGAGAGGAGCAGGCCGACAAAGTGGGATTGCATAGGGTAAACTACAGAGAAGGCAATGTCAAGCAGCAGATCTCGTCCGTTGTGAGGTCGTGCCTGCGAAATTACAAATGCTCGTCCTACGGAGAGTTTTGCACACTGCTGGAACTGTTCAACGTCTCGGTCGAGGAACGCACCGGAACGATCGACGGAAGAAACTATGCAGGTAGTGTCTCGGGCTCTGACCGACGACGGCTACGGCATCGGCACGCCATTCAAGTCGAGTCGTATCGGAAAGGATGTCGGCTATAAGGCCCTTCAAAAGTATTACGGGATGTCGAAAGACAACCTGAAAAAGCCGGGCGCGCTCGATCGTCTGCGGCAGACGGTCAAAGACGCCATGAGCCCGCATAACACACGGGACGAGTTCCGACAATTGCTCAAAGCGGAAAGTATCAACACTGTTTTCCGGATCAACCCCGTAGGAAGGGTTTACGGCGTAACGTTTATCGACCACACCAATGGCATTGTCGCCAACGGTTCGGTGCTGGGAAGGGAGTTCTCGGCCGGTGTTTTCAACGAGCTGTTCCCGACCTCCCGAAAAGAAACACTGCATACCGCAGAACAGCACGCGGAACGCCAATACGAACAACGAAGCCGCACGGCAAATCCTGTCTCAGGAGTTGTCGACACGTTGTTGGACTTGGTCGATGCGCGGGCTTTCGAGGAACAGCAAAGAATCCAGCGACGGCGGAGAAAAAGGAAACTGCATCGATAATAACTAAAATTGAATTCTGATTAGGCAATCAAACCGTAATGTATAAATAGTCAAGACTTATTCTGACAGTTGAATCACTATCGGACAAAAACTGTCGGATTAAGTCTTGACTAATTCTCGTTGAGTATAATTATTACTCGTTGTTCCTATGCTGTCACTGTCATGCCATGCATTGGCGAGTAATGGAAACCCTCCGGCATTTCATCTCATAAAGAACCGAAAGCTGCGCGGATTTTCTGGGAATTTACCATTATTCGCTTTTTAATAAGCTTCTAACCGTTTAGATGTGCGTTGGGTCTGTTCAAAAATTGTTCGGGGCTGTTCACTTTGAAGCAGCCGTTCGCACATGGCGGAGATTATGGGGCGCTGATAGGATCGTCCGAACCATCCCAACGCCTCGACGGCCGCTACGCGCAGCGGCTCTTCGAGCGCGGCGTCTTCGGCCAGGGCGATCAGTTCGGGTACGCAGTAGTGGTGGCGGTAGAGGCGGAAATAGGTGATTTCGCTCAGGCGCCGCTTCATCTTGTTCTGCGGGTCGCGGATGAATTTGAACGTTTCCGTCTGTTCGGCCTGCTTGTCGGCTATGCGCTTCAGCCGTTTCTGTAGCGACTCTTCGTTTTGGTAGAGTTCGTGTTTGGCCGCGGACTGACGGCGGAGCTCAGCGCTCACGGCGTCGGGATTCATGAACATCATGTTCTCATCGGCATGGTAGGCCACGCGCAGCGAGAGTTCGTCGTCCAGCAGCATCTCGACGGCTGCGGGAACCAGCTCGTCGTCGCCGCAGTCGCCGATCCACTGCGACACCAGACGGCGCACCAGTTCGTAGCTGTCGCCCGCCGCCTGCACCAGCATCGCGTTGAAACGCGGCGAGCGGCTGGTGCTCATCAGCCTGAGGGCTTCGAGACGCACCGGTCCGTAAGGAGATTCGGCGACCCGTTTTTCACACAGGTCGGCGGTCTTGTCGTAACCGTTGTCGGCCAACTTGCGCAGGGCGATGGCCTGCACGTCGGCGGGCATCGTTTCGGCGGCCATCCGGAGCCAGTATTTGTTGTCCGATGCTTTTGCCGTGAGTGCCGTGTTTAGGTCGGTGCCGGGCAGCGCCCGGTTGATGAAACGGTAGGTCGGGTCGCCGATCAGGTGTGTTTCGAGGTAATGCACGTGGCGTCCCCACTGTCCGATGCGCACGCCGCAGTCGAGCAGTCCAATATAGCGGTCGGGCCATTTGTCCTGCAGGGCGTTGACCGAATTGCCCTGGGTGACGATGCAGTCGCCCGGACCGAAGATATAGCTCGCGGCGATGCACTCGTCGAGGTGGAACGAGCCGTTGTAGCAGGCGTCGAACATCACCATACGGGGATTCATCGGCCGGTTGTAGAGGTCTTCGATGTGTACGTCCATGGCCTGGTCGAGCAGCGAATCGGCCGTGTGCAGCGAATCGGAGAGCTGGCACCACGCTTCGGGCACGCCGTAATAGGCGATCAGCTCGGCCTTGCGTTTTTCGGGGTCTTTGTGTCCGTCGATTTTGCTGCGCAGGAACCGTTTGATGTTCTCGATCGAAACGTTCATGCCCGAACCGTTTCGGTATCCGTTCAGGTATTGCGTGTCGGGAGCGCCGTGGTGGTGGCACAGGGCGACATCGACGCCTTTGCGGGCCATCTTCTCCAGCAGGTAGGGCTTCATGGGCCAGCGGCTTTCGAAATCATAGAAACGCACGGTGCTGCCGGTGCGGAAAAGTGCGGGCAGCTGTTCGCGCAGCGCGATCTGCTCCCCGGCCCAGGCTTCGGGAGCCTCGGAGTTGTAGCCGTGGCCGCGGAAAACGAACAGGTTGTCCAGCTCGTTCTGTTCGGCATGGGCCTTCACTACCTTGCGCAGGTAGGCACGCAGCAGTTCGTCGGAATCCGCGCCTTCGCGTTTGGGCGGCTTGATGCGGGCCGAGTAGATCGGCGACGCGATGTGCTGGCGCGATTCGGGCGAGAGCGAATAGTAGAAATAGAGCGGTTCGTCGGCGTCGCGGCGCAGGAACTCGAATTGCAGTTCCGGATCGTCGTAATAGCGGTCGGAGGGGACCGACGAATCTTTCCAGTCGCGGTCCTGACTGCTCTTGAACGCCGATGTGAGATGCTGTCCGTCGCGGATCATGGCAATGGGGATGTCGCCGACGAACACCACGCCTTCGAGGTGCGGCTGCGCCTCCGTCATCCGGATGATCTCGCTGCGCACGCTTTCGGGGTTCTGCCACTCGTCGATGAGCAGGTAGGTCCCCAATCCGTCGCGCTCCACGGCGGCGCGGTAGGCGTCTACCTCGGCGGCTGCGGCTTCATAACTCCGGCTGTCGATGAAAATGGCGAACGTCGTGGGGCTTTTCACGCCGGGACGGACGATCCGCGGTGCCGCTGCAAGCGACAGGGCCTGCAGGCAGACGGCGATCAGTAAGACGATTCTTTTCAATTTCATGGTCATGTCGGATTATCGGGTCGGTACGGATACGGTGCTTTCGAGCCGGATCGCGGTTTGCGTCAGCTCGTCGCGGAGCTCTTTCTCCAGGTTTTTGTCGGCGGCTGCCTGCCGGCAGGCGTCGATGATCTCGGCACGGCGCGGGGTATGCGCGAACCAGCCCAGACACTCGGCCGTGTTGACCCGCAGTTCGAGGGGCTGCGAAGCGTCGGCCACGAGTTTCAGCAGCTCGGGCACCAGTTCGTGGTAGGTGTTGTTGCGCATCGAACGGATGGCCGAGATGCGGCTTTTGAGCGTTTTGCCGTTGAAAAGCTGATTCCGCTGCCGCTCCTTCATCGCTTGTTCGCCGGCGACCTCTTCCCAGAGCTCGGTGAATTTTGCCTCGCTGTCCGCATACGGCGAAGCCTCGACGGCCGTGCGCAGCGCCTGTTCGACCTCTTTTTCGGGGAACAGCTCCAGCCCCTTCATGACAATGTAGGCTACACGCTTCGATTCGCTGTCGTTGACATAAGTATCGGCCAGCGCGGGCAGCAGCTCCAGACGGCTCGATTGCCAGGCATAGGTCGCAGCGTTGCGGCGCAGCAGTTCATAACGGTCTTTCAGTCCCCGGATGATGGCTTGCGCGAAGATCTCCTCGTCGCCGAAGCGTCCGATGAGTTTGAGGCACTCCATACGGGTCGTCGCCAGCGGCGACTGTTTCATGAACTCCAGCAGTTCGCCCGCCGAGATCGCACCGGCGTCGGTCAGCATGCGCAGCGCGAGGCTCTGCACGTCGGCCCACGGGCTTGCGAGCAGGCTGCGCCAGTAGGCGGCGTCTCCCTTGCGGGTTGTCATGTCGGTGGCCAGCGTATTCGGCTCGACGGGCTGGAACCGGAAGGCCGGGTCGCCGATGATGTGTCCTTCGAGCGATGCGATCAGCCGGTTATACTGCCCGACACGCACGCCGTGTGACAGCAGGCCGACCAGCTCGTAGGTCCAGCGGTCCTGCAGTACGTTGACCGTATTGCCCTGCGTGGCCACCGTGCGGCCCGGGCCGAAGATGTAGTAGCCCGTGATGTAGCCGGGTTTGTGGAACGAACCGTTGTAGCAGGCGTTGAGCATCACGAAACGCGGCTGTGCGGCCAGCGTCTCGAGGTCCTCGAGGCTGACGATCGTCTGGTCGCCCTTGGCCTTCGTGTCGTCGTCCGCCTCCGTCTTTTTCGTTTCGAAGAAGGCGTCGGTCAGGTGGTATTTCTCCTTGAAATACTGTTTGGCGCCCTCCACGTCGGCTTTGTCGCCCTTGCGGCGTTCCATATACAGGGCGATCATGACTTCGGCTTTGAGCTGGCTGTACTGGCCGTCGAAACTGTCGGGTTCCGTCGTATAACTGCCGACGTGCTGTTTGTCGGGCGAACCGTGCTCGTTGAAGAACATGGCATCCACCTCCGGGCGCACCAACTCGTCGAAAACCCGGTATTTCATGTAATCGTCCATCCGGAAATTGAGCTGGCGCAGGTTTCCGGCCTTGCGGGTGTCGGTCAGCGGGAAATTTTCGTCGATGGCAACGCGCTCGTCCATCCAGCAGACCAGACAGTCGGAGTTGTATCCGTCGCCGGCGTAGGTCACCAGATTGTCGAGTTGGTCGACTTTGCCGCGTTCGGCGACGACCTTTTCCAGATAGCGGGCAATCCCTTCGTATTTGTCGCCTCCGAGCTGTTCGGGATAGCGGATGCGTCCCGAATAGAAGGCCGGGTCGAGCCGCTGCGGCGAGTCGCAGGCGAGGTTGAAATAGGAGAGCAGACGGTCGGTCGTGTCGCGGGCGATCAGCTCGAACTGCAGGTCCGGGCAGTCGTAGTAGCGGTCGGAGGGGACCGACGACTGAATCATCGGGAAATTGTCCTCGTCCATTTTGAACGCCGTGGTCAAGTGCTGGGCATTGCGCACCATGGCGATCGGAATGTCGCCCACGAAGACCACGCCTTCGAGCGGCGAGCGTTTGGCGGTTTTGCGCATCAGCGCGATGAGTTGTTCGCGCACCTGCTCGGGGGTCTGCCAGTTGTCGCGGAGAATGTAGGTCGAGAGTCCGTCGGCCTCCAGGACATCGCGGTAGGCATGAATCTGGGGCGCCGTTTTGTCGTAGGTCGCCTGATCGACGACGATTGCGAACGCCGTCGGCTGTTTGCTGCGGGGCTTTTCGACTGCGACTTTGGCTTGCAGGATGAATGGCAGCAGCAGGACGATTGCCAATAAATATCTTTTCATAGCTTTCATTACGGATTATTTCTTGGATTCTACGCGGTTAATCATGCGCTGCACCTCTTTGGCCAGTTCCGGTGAACAGTTGCCGCGGGCGAGCAGTTTGCGTCCGGCATCGGCGATTTCATGGCGCCGCACCGAGAGGTTGAACCACGCCAGCGCCTCGGCCATCCGCACACGCAGAATCTCGGGAACCTGCTCGTCGCCCAGCAGGGTGAGGTATTCCGTGACGTGCTGGTGATAGGGGCGGTTCTTGAGGAAACTGATGCGGGCCTGCCGCCAGCGGGGCTTGCCCTGGGGGTCGAGAATCTCCCGCGTCGAGGACTCGCCGGGCGAGAGCTCGTTGCGCTCGATGAGTTTGTCGAGCAGCTCCTGTTTCTCCTCCCGGGCATGGTAGAAATTCTTGTCGGCGAAATAGGTCTCGATTGCCTTTTCGACTTGCTGTTTGTCGAAGCAGCGGATCGCCTCGCTGATGTTGAAAACGATGCGGGCGGCATTGCGGTCCCTGACATATACGTCGATGAGCACGGAGATGAACGCCTCGTCGCCGATACGTCCCATGCGTGTGACGGCGATACGGCGCAGGAACTCGAAGCGGTCGTAGGCGGCCAGCATCAGCGCCTGCTTGTATTCGGGGCCGTTGAGCGACTCGAGCAGCCGGAAGGCGTTGTAACGCACGACGCTGTAAGGCGACTCGGAGCACTTGTCGAGCAGGATGGCGGGCAGCTGCGGGTAGTCGTTTTCCCAAAGCCGGATCATCGCCAGGTTCTGGATGTCGGGTATGGCATTGTCGAGTTGTCCGAGCCAGAAGCCGTTGTTGCGCTTCAGCGCCATCGAATTGATGTCGAGTTCGGGATGGGCGGCCTTGAAGCGGTAGGTCGGGTCGCCGATCACGTGCGACTCGAGGATGTGGATGTTCTTGGCCCAGGCGCCGATGCGCAGCCCTTCGCCCAGCAGTCCCAGCAGGTCGAAAGCCGACTTGTCCTGAAGCACGTTGACGCTGTTGGCGAACGTCGTGACGCAGCGTCCCGGAGCCATGATGTAGTGTCCTGCGATGAAATCGTCCTCGCGGTAGTCGCCGTTGTAGCAGGCGTCGAAGACCACGAAGCGGGCATTCGGGGCGATGGCTTCGACCTCTTCGAGGATGATGCCCGTGCGCAGGTCGGCGATCGAGTCGAGACGGAGCATTTCGGGCTCCTCGGCCCGGTTGTACCACGTGGAATCGAGTCCTTTCTCCGCGGCGCGTTTGGCGGCCGATTCCCGGCCGCTGCCGGGACGGCGGGCCAGTTCGCGCAGGCTGCGCTGCATCTCGGCGGCGGCATCTTCGGCCGATTCCACATAGGGCGTCCCCGAAAGGTACTGCCGGTGGGGCATTCCGTGTTCGTGGAAGACCATCATGTCCACGTCGTCGCGGCGGACCTCGCGGATGAGCGACTCCTTGACGAAGGGCTGCATCGAGTAACGCAGGAATTTGGCGTTGTGGGTGCGGCTGAACACGTTGCCGAACTGCTCGTCGAGCAGCTGCTGTTCATCGCGCCAGGCGATGAGCGAATTGGAGTAGGAGCCGTGGCCCGTGTAGGAGACGAACTGGTCGAAAGGCGTCGCGTCGCGGTGTTCGGCCACGGCTTTCTCCAGGTAACGGGCAATCTGTTTGTAGGGATCGCCGTAGGTTTTCTGCGCCTTGATGCGGCCCGAATAGATGTCGCAGGAGATGTACTGCGGCGAATCGGGCGACATTTCGTAATAATGAAACAGTCCCTGCGAGGGAGTGCCCTGCGGGACGAACTGCAAATCGAAATCGTCGTAAAAGCGGTCCGAAGGAACCGAGGTTTCGTGGAGCGGGTGGTCGCGTTCGTCCATTTTGAAGGCCGAGGTGAGGTGCTGCGCCTTGGTGATCATGGCGATGGGCACGTCGCCGATGAATACGCATCCCTCCAAAGCGTTTTCCGCATAAAGTTTGCGCAGGACGTCACGCACCTGTTCGGGCGTCGTCCAGTCGTGCGAAACGATGTAAACGGGCAGTCCTTCGGCTTCGAGCGTCTGTTTGTAGGCTGTCATTTGGGGCCGGCATTCCCGGGCGGTTCGGGAGTCGGTGATCACGGCGAAGGAACTCGATCCCTGTATGGAGGGGTTTTCGAACGTCTGCGATCGTCCCGGCGCGGCCGAAAGCAGCAGAACTCCGGCCAGCAGGACAAAAAACGGTTTTCTATAATTCATATGGAGCAGTTATTTGAAACCCTCCGGGGAGGATATGTGTCGTCCTCTCCGGAGGGTTCCGGTTTTAAAACATCAGTCCGATTTTAAAATTGGCGTAAAAGCGGCGGTCGAACAGGTCGCGGTGGTCGTCGGCACGCACATAGTCGCCCGAGGCTGCGGCAAAGACCGAACCGCGGCCCTTGAACAGCCGGGCGAACGAATAGGTGATTTCACCGCCGAACGCAGCGTATCCCGACCCGAGGTAGTAATAGTCGCGGAGCGTGAAATCGGTGTAGCATTTCGTGTCGGCCTTGTAGCCGTTGTAGTCGATGTCGCTGCTGTTGTTCATCTTGTAGGAGGCGCGTATTCCGACGAGCAGCGAGTGCTTTTCGTTGAAGATGAAATTCTTGCGTCCGAAGATGCCGATCTTGCAGTTTTCGATGTCCTGGGTGCTGCGCGGGAAATAGTAGATGTCGCTGAGCTTCTCGGTGGAGAATTCGACGCCGGCAGTCCAGTTGTAGGAATCGCCGCGGGTGGTGCGCATATACTGCAAACGCCCCTCGAAACCGGCCTTCGAGCTGTTCGAACGGACGGATTTCGATTTTATGATCCACTTGGCGACCTCGAAGGAGTTGTCCCACTCCTGTACATACTGGATGCCGTCGATGCTGCGGTCGCCGTAAGCGGCATTCAGGAAGAACGTATTCTCCTTCGAAGGCTTGTAGACGGCGTTCAAGCCGATCGACCAGCGTTCGTCCCGGGTCGTGCCGACCATTTTGGGCGTCGTGTAGCTGTTGGTGACATCCTCTATTTCCCGGGTGTACTTGCCCGATACGAGCAGGCGCAGTTTTTGGGTCGTGAACGAGTACTGGCCGCCGACGCCCATGCAGTTGGCGTTGTAGATGCGCTGGTTGTCATCCGTGCTGCTGGAGATGGAGGCATCGACGTAGAATCCCGGGAAGTTGAAAATATAGACCGGGTTGGTGCTCATCGAGATTTTATTCGAGGCGGTTCCGTCTTCGCGCCGGGAGTAATACTGGTAGTTAGCGCCGATGGCGTGCTTGCCCAGCGTGACGGTCACACCCGGTTTGATCTCGAATTTCGAAAGGCTGACCAGCGGACGCGGGTCGTGCTGTTTGGCGCCCTGGCCGTTCTGATAAGTGGCTTCGATTCCGAAGATCAGGCGGTCCCACAATTTGGGCGCCGCAGCCTTCACGGTCATGTCGTAGAGCTGGTTGATCCATTTGCTTTTGTAGGTGTCGGCGATGAAGAAGGGCGTGCCGCGCAGCGGGTCGATCAGCGAGGCGTTGTACTCGGCATCGCGCAGCTGGTCGCGCGAATATTCGAAACTACCCCAGATGAAAGCGCCCTTGAGGGCCTTCATCGTGCCGCCGCCGTCGGTGAAGAAGCGGTACCCGGTGTTGTGTTCCCCCTCCTGCGCCCGTTTGAACGAACCTTTCTCAATATCGTATCCCAGTCCGACCTGGCTGTAGTAGTCCATCTGGTCGAGCTGGATGCCCGACGCGTTGTCCGAGTAGCTGAACTGGAGACTCTCGCTTTTCAGCCGTTCGACGGAGGCCTCGGTATTGATCCGCTGCGCCGAGGTGCAGAGCGGCGCAAGGGCCGCAGCCACGAGGCATCCCGTCAGTTTGATGTAGCTATATTTTATCATAACTCATTCGATTTAGGGGGATTATTATTTCAGGGACCAGTTCCAGGCGGGCATCTTTTCGCCGTTGCGGCGGAACTGCGGGACCTGCGTTTCGAAATCTTCCGTCGAGTTGTTCGTGTCCTGGTAGATCGGGGTGCCGTCGGGCCGTTGGCCGATCACTTTGCGGCACACGCTCTTGCCGACGTAAATTTTCTCCGTCGAAGCCGCTCCGGCGTCCACGAATCCGGGAATACGCTTCATGTTGAGGCTGTTCGATGTCGGGAGCATCTCCACGCCGTCGATCAGCTGTTCGGCCGGAATGCGGACGTACTCCTGCGTTTTGCCCACCTGTCTCTGGGTCGTCTCTCCCACCACGCCCGTATTGATGGTCGGGAATTCGAGGTGCTTGCCGGGCTGGTAGATGCAGAGTCCCGGACCGCTGACGGTGTTCAGCCACTGCAAGGTCACGATGTATCCCGACCAGAAAACGTACTCGAGATCAGGAACGTCCGGGTTGACACGCTGCGGATTGCCGGCCCACGTTTCGAATTCGGACAGCGAAGTGTCGATCAGTCCGCCGTATTTGCTGTGGTCGGCATGGTTCGCGGCCTCCTGGGTGATGATGAACGATTCGCCCGGCTTGAGCGGGTAGTCGGTTCCGTTACCCGGCAGCTGCCAGACCGTCACGGCATAGACGTAGTTGTTCAGTCCGTCCTCGGCGGGCCATTCTGGGAGCGTCGCCGTTGCGAATTCGGGCACGAGACGCGCGAAACAGAGGTGGTCGAGGTAATAGGTCTCGTCGCCGTTGTTGTAGATTTCGTAGAACTGGTCGCGGAAATAGGTCGCCTGCGTCTCGGGATTGGTGCTTCCGCAGTAGAAGATCTGGCTGAAGCAGAGCGGGCCCACCATGGCGGGACGGATGGCGATCGAGAAGTCGTTCGACGCCTCGGCCTGTTCCGGCGTGATGTCTTTGGTGATGGCTTTGTTCTGCACCGATCCGTTCAGGTAATAGGTATTGCCTTCGGATTCAGATTCGCCGAATACCGAGATCGTGTAGTTGCCCGGTGCGACCTCGGTTTGTGCGATGCCGTTCTCGTCGGTCAGCGTTTCGATGACGGCGTCCTCCTCGAAATTGGTGAAACGGACGGTGAGCCCATCCACCGGGAAATCCGTGTTGATGGTACCGTTGCCGTCGGCATCCACAAAGCCGGTCACGGCCTTGACCTTGAAGGAGACGTTCAACGGATTCACAACATCGGCCTGGCTGGCGGAGTCCATCATCTCGATGCACGAACAGAGCCCTGCAGCGGCCGTCAGTATGGCTATATATGTCTTTTTCATGGTTGTACTTGCGTTGTAGGGTTATCGAATCTTGACAGACAGCGCAGCTCCGAAAAAGAAGGTCTTTGCGTTGCGCCGGGTGTACTTGCCCGGATAGACTTTGCTCTCCCAGATCGGCGTGCTGCGGAACATATTGTTGGCGAAGAACGAAATGCGCATGAAATTGCGGATTTCCTTGGTCAGATTGATGTTGATACAGAGTATCGGGGGCATCGAACCTTCGGGAATCAGCCGGCGTGCGTCGAGGCGCCCGCGCATGTCGAGGGCCTGGAACTCCTCTTCCCCGATGCGCGAAGCGTCGAAATCATACACCTGACCGTCCAGGCGCGAGATGTATTTCACAGGGATCGAGTCGTTGCCGTAGGTGGTGTACTCACGCTCCTTCCATTTGACGCTGGCTGTCAGCGTGACGACGAAACCGATTCGCGGAATGTTGTGCGTGATACGCAGGTTGGTCGTCGTTGACGACGAATGCTCCGCCTTGTTGCCCGGTTCGAAGACGCCCATGTGGGGATAGGAACCGGCTACGCTGCTGCCTGTCGTATGGTTCGTGAACGTGTAGTAGTTCTTCCACGATTTGTACTGCGTCCAGCTTCCGTTCAGTCCGAACGAGGTGCGGATGGAGTTGATACGTCCGAAATCGATGTCGAACTCGACGCCCCGGCTGTTATAGGCAAAGTAGTTGGTCGGGATCGAATACTGGAGCAGGATTTTGTCTGACGACTTGAGCGACAACTCGGGCATATCGGTCTCATTGGCCGGTTTGGCCGCCGAATACTGATTGTAGTCCACGCATTTGAAGGTGTCGAACGTTGCGCTGGTCATGTAGCCGTTGCGGGTCTTGTCCTCGTAATAGGTGACTGAACCGCGCACCTGCCCGATCTTGAAATCGACGCCGACCTCCCATTTGGTGGTTTTCGCCAGTTCGAGATCCGGATTCTCCGCCGAATAGACGTGCGTCGTGGCGATCTGGAATTTCTGGGCGTCGCTGAAGCCGCTCGCCGTGGTGTTGTCGAAGTTCAGGATGTCGAAATAAGCGTTGTCGGGATAGAGATAACCCAGCGAGGGGGCTTTGTACGTGATGCCGTAGCCGCCGCGGACGCTCAGTTTCTCGGGAATCAGGTCGTAGGAGGCGTTGATACGGGGTGCGACGCCTCCGTCCATGTTGTAAATATGGTCATAGCGGACGCCGGCGACGATTTCCAGCTTGCGGCGCAGGATGTCCATCGAGAAATACTCCTCGGCGAAGAGGCTGAACTGGTGCATGAACGGCACGTCTTTGAAGGCGCGTTCGCGCTGGGTGGTGAAATTGCTGCTCACCTTCCGGCGCGGCGGGGTCTCCGGGTCGAAGACCTTGCCTTCGCCCAGGTTGCCCGTGGCGCGGTACTCGCCGCCGATGATCAGCCGGTGGTGAGTGCGTCCCAGGTCGCCGGCGAAATTGGCCGACAGCTGCGCGAAGGTGTTGAGCTCCTTGCCGTACAGGTTGTATATGGCCGTATAGTCCGACGGCAGGCGCCAGGCTTTGCCGTTCTTGTCGGCATCGGGGATGTTCGTGATTTTCGTACCGTCGGCCAGGTAAATATCCTGTCCGGGCATGCTCGAAAGAATGGCTCCGTCGGTTTTCGAGGTGGAGTAGGTCCAGTCGGAGTTGGTGGCGAACTCCTCCCGGTACGTTTTTTTGTTCGTATAGTTCGCCGAGACGGTGTATTTGAGGTTTTTGAGCCAGTTCTTGTTGAAATTGAACGACCCGTTGGTGTTGAAGCGCAGGCCCAGGTCGCGCTGGGTCATCAGGTCCAGATCCCTCGCGTCGTCGGGATTCGGTTCGGCCTTGTCCTTGGTGTAGAACAGGTTGAACGAGGTGTTGGTGGACCATTTGCCGACGGTGTTCGAGTAGCTTACGCGTCCCGTCACACGGTTGTAGGTGTCGTATCCTTCGGTCGGATCGTATTGGGCGAAGGTGTAGTCTACGCCGTAGTTGAGCACGCCGGCTTTACGGCCGAGGCCCACGCCGTGCGATACGGAAGCCATGTAGACATTGGGATTGACATCCAGCTGGATCGACAGCGGCGTGCGTCCCGCCTTGCTGTTGACGATGACGGCGCCCGAAGCGATGTCGCCGTACTGGGCCGAGGCAATACCCCGGATCACCTCTACCGATTCGATGTTGTTGGTGGTGATGGTTCGCATGTCGACGCCCGAGTTGGGGGTCGATATGCTGGGCCCTGCGTCGGCTCCCAACGCCAGCGACAGGGTCTGCATGTTGGCGTTGTTCGAAAGGGGAGCGCCGTCCATGATGATGGCCGTGCCGAAGCTCTGGCCGTTGCGGACGGAGAATGTGCTGACTTTCTTGAGGGCGATCTCTTCGGCCGTGCGTGTGCTGGCGCCCGGAAGGAGCGACATGATGTCGGCCAGCGATGTGGCCTGAATGTGCTCCATGGCCGATTTGGAAATCTTCGAAGCGGTTGCCGCACCGGTCTTTTTCGACTCGGCCGACACCACGATGTTTTCCAGATAGAACGAGGTGGCCTTTAGGGTGAATTTGAGCGAGTCCCGTGCGGGAAGCTGGATGGTCTGAGACAGCGGCTCGTAACCCAGGGAGCTGATCTCGACCTTGTATTTCCCCGGATTGGAGAGTTGGATTTCGAACCGGCCTTTGACGTCGGTGGTCGTTGCTACGCCGATTTCGGGCAGGGAGACAACGGCGTAGGCCAGCGGAGTGATCTTAGAATTTCCCCCCCCCTCAGTTTCCGAGGCTTGGACCGTGCCGCTGAACGAGATCTTACCTTTGCCCTGCGCCCACACGGAGGTGGCACCGTAAAGCAGCAGCATACTCGTTAACACACTTAATTTGGCGAAAAAAACCTTCATAAGCAGAATGTTTTGGGTTAATAAATGATTCTTAAATCTTCCGGATGCAAAATCTTAGCAATAGAACGGATTGTATGCAGACTCCGGAGGGGCAAGAATTTTGCGATTTTCGCGATGCCAATATAATGAATTTTTTTTAATAACTGCCCGAATGGACTATTTTTACCAACAAATAGGTATGTTTGAGAGCGTCATATGGCACATTTTTTCGCACTCTTTTTATAATGAATTTGAATCAGTAGTTGAAAATAAGGTATAAAAATGCGATGGCTACCTTTCCCA